>Ga0209128_1003093_pt1 | contig 10383 bp, 18 predicted proteins | sample ETNvirnome_6_100_FD_184072 | JGI IMG/M metagenome (GOLD analysis project Ga0209128, IMG submission 184072) | Marine viral communities from the Pacific Ocean - ETNP_6_100 (SPAdes) (version 2) | ecosystem: Environmental > Aquatic > Marine > Oceanic | place: Pacific Ocean | collected 2013-06-19
TGCATTTTGGGGAAGATTACGTGAATAAATTCCGCTCAGAATAATTCTGTTAGCTTCTGTATCCGCTATTGAAACCGTTCCTTTAGAGTCGGTGTCAAAAGTTACTCCGTACCTTTCTGCTTCTTCAACGTCACGCTGGGAAACCATAGATTCTGATGGTGTAAATTTAAGAGGCTCAGTTCTAATTCTCTGACGCTTCCTTGATTCTCGTTCACCTCGCTGATAATCTTCCACGGTGGCCCCTCCGTATTGCGGTGCGGTGGCGTAATCCTCTGGAAGATCATCTGGTTTCTTTATTGATGGGTTAGCAAGATCACGTATGGTTGCTGGTCGCGAAGTACCGCTCGGGGGCGTATATTCAGGGTGATACTCTATACTATCTCCGATAACATAATATTCCGGTTTAGGCGCACTTTCATCAGATGCTGGGGCAGTAGTCTCAGGCTCTGGAGAAGCGGTGTGTGTTTCGTAACCAGCTTGATGGGTTTCCCTGTCAGCCTCAGTCCGATTAATTGGTTCAGCTCCCTCCCCCCTCTTTTTATGATACGATCTCCAGTTCTCTGCCACTTCGTTTAACTGAGCCTCTGGGGAGTCCATCTTTATGCCGCTGTCTACCAACCACTGCTGCCCATTCCCCGCAGTACTAAAAATACCCTCATCCGCCAAAGCTTGTGCAACGTCCTCAATTTCTTCTCTGCCCTTACTAAGCAAGGACTTAAACATGTTTGTGGGGATATTGAACTCGTCAGCGTGTTTTTCCATGACTGCTTTTATAGCTAACATGTAATCATCTTCAAGAAGACCCGACTTCTTTAAATACATATCCGTATTTTCTGGCAACTTCTCTAAGATTTGGTCAGCTAAATCTCTACCTGAAGAGTGGTCTACAGGAAAGTGCCATCCAGCCATAACACGATTTAAACCTACACGGTCACCGATATCTTCAAATTGCTGTTTGTGTTCCGGGTAAGACCCCGCTAAAACTTCAGCAGCTACTTTTGCTTGCGCTGAATGTCCGGACGGATACGACGGGGTGTCTGTTTCCGTGTCTTTAGGTTCGTCCATTTCTTCGTATTGCCAAGGTCGTGGCATGTTATGTTTGTATTTTAGATACATGGCAATTGTGGACACATCTGCCATTAAGTTTTCTAAATACTGCTCATCAACTTTCAAATCGTTTTCTTCAGCGTATTCAAGAAAGGGGTGCAGAACATCATCGTCTTGTTCTGATATGTCATCATCAAGTTCAGGCTTGCCTTCTAAAAACCCTTTAGCACGTTTAATATGATCTAAACCGGTTTTTACTTCGTCCGATCCAAGCTGAGGGGGGTCATCCACTTTATAATCATCAGCACTGCCCGGTAAAACTTTCAAAGGGCGATGTAGTATTCTTAAATGCGAGATGGTTGGGTCTCCGTATTGATCGGGAGACTCTTTAGCAATCTCGAACTTTGGGCCTTTTTTATCTTCCCAAGGCTTCTGAGGGTCTTCTTTATCCCACACGTATCCGTCAGCAGCCTCCATCTCCTTATTCATCAACTCAAAGGCGCGTGAATTATTGCGAGACTGCTTTATTTTTTGGGTTACAATCTCCTCTACAACATCTTCTTTAGTTTTTCCTTGAGGAGGAATAATGTCTGGGTCTTTTAGGTATTTGTCTTTTAGTGCTTGTACGGCTGTAACCATTTTTATCCTATCCTAAACTCAATCCATGCCTAACTTGGCCCTGATACGGCAGGAGCAGTGGCGATAGAAACTTCTACGTTGTCTTCGTTGGTGAAGTTTTTGTAGATAACGCTAGTAGCTATTGTAAATTCCTTAGTTGCAAAGCCATTACCAAGACCAACTTCGTTAAGTATTACCTCCAAAGTACCAGCCTTAATTCTATCTAGGACGCAAGCTCCACCCTTCGTATAAAGGTTACTTAGGATTAACCTGTCGATCTTTCCGTTTACGTTTGTGGTCGCTGCTGTGATTTTTACTTGATCATAGTAGCCACCACTTGTGAGCATATCCGCTGCTCTGTTACCCCCGGAAATCCCACGATCTCTAGGAGTACCTGCAACAGCAGAGATTGATTGACCGTCCGAAGCGTTGTCCCTAACTATCAATTCATGCGCTTCGATGTTAGTTAGAGTTAAGGTATCGCATCGCCATCGGTCTACGGTCATATGCCCGACCTCAAGGAACGTTTCCGCAAAGGCGGGGTCTGCAACTGTTGGTAAACCACCTACTATTACTGGCTTAGTTTCACCTGATGGTAAAGCAGAGTTAGTGTATGCAGTACCTACGGTAATATCTGAGATTTCAACTACCCCAATAGGAGTTGTACCTAAGTCTAGGCGCAACGTATTGAAATCTTTTTCGCTGAATATCGGTGAGTCCAACGGTGCATTATAAATGCCGGGGTCGCCAGCAGCGAAACTAGGTGGCTTCATCGCTTCAGCAGCCACAGCCCCAGTAGCAGCGGTAGAACCAACAGCGAGTAATCCGATTGCATATTGAGGACTGAAGCCCATCTTCAAAAGGATGCTGTAAGGCGATTTGATAATCTGAAACGTTCGCTTCCATTTCGCTGACTCAGCCTCTAAGTAATCAACCTTCGTCAGAATCCAGTCTCTCCAGAGTTTAGACTTGTGGTATAGTTGTATAGGAGAACGAGCAATAGCCCCCGGAGTTGCAACAATACCATAACATACTTGGCGTAGTAACATCCCAATTTTTCGAGGAGTCCATAAAGTAATAGATACCAGTTTACGCATAACCCTACTCCTGAAAGGGAGAAGTGTCAAATCTTTTAAGGCTTTAAAGAAATTAGCTATTTTAAAGCTGGGTAATTTAGGTTTGGGTAGAAGTTTACGAATTAGAGTAATCCTTTCGCAATTGAGTATTTGCTTGTTAGCTTGGTGAAGCTCTGTTAGGTTTTCTTTGCTTTGACCGTAATAAGGAACAGCATACCCTTCCCTACACATTTCTTTATTTATACTCTCTGTCTTATTATACTCAAAAATCTCACCAAGTATACGACCAAATTTACCTCCTTAACATTATATTCATACATAAATAAATATACTCTTTTAACATATATTATATATTATAAATATCGTAACATAGATTTAACCCTATGTCAACGCCCTATTACGAATCTCGTAACTATAATAAGATACTTAGATTTGACAAGCCTGAGGAAGACATGGTACTATTAGGTGGTGCGGCTTTTTAGTTACAAGGAGATAGTTATGGCAAGCCAAAGAGAGTGGGAATCAGCGGTATGGCATTTTCTAGGGGATTCCCTGAAGCATACTGACCCCGACGCAATAAAAGACTGGATTTACGGTTTTCAACCCACCACTCCCACGCAGGAAGATAGATGGGTGAAAGCAACCGAAAAAATTCAGGGGCAACTGGAACGCTTCGCTGGAGTTGGTAATGAATGCTATGACGATTGCGTGGGCAACTCCTACTGGGATCATGAAACATACTAATGAAATGAGGGGTACATGGGTCGTAAATCATGGTTGCGCTGCATATGCGGCGCAAAGTTACACGCAAAAAAGAAAGTTACTGTCTGCTATGAATGCAATAATAAGGCACGTAAATCGAGGATGAAGGAAAAAAAGCATGAGTAAAAGTATTCCCAGTATACCTGTAAACCCAGTCTTACCTAATCCATGTCACTACAGAAAAATGCCTGTAGAACCTTGGGACTTTATCCAACAAAATAAGCTTGACTTTTTTGAAGGCAATGTAGTAAAATATATATGTAGGTGGAAAAATAAAGGTGGGGTGGATGATCTTCACAAGGCTATAACCTACATCGAAAAAATTATAGAAGGAGAAAATTCGTAACCATGCAATCTAATCCTTTTAGACTTCTGATACAATACATCCCAATTTTTATACTTCTGTTCGGAGCTATCTCTGCTGAGATAGGAATGGAGTTGGAGATAGCTACCATGGCTATACTTGGGTTCTCCTGTGTTTTTGTAGGGGCTATAGGGTTTGCTAGAATGGTATGGGATAGGGTAAAAAAATGATAGACACAGAACCTTTAGACGGAGCGATGCTAGCCAACGGCTTTGAAGATGCCCTCGTAGGCTACGGGTACCAATTTAACTACCCTGTGGCAGTGTACAGCAGGATGGGCTGTATGAAGATACTTATGGAACGAGATGGCATGACCGACGAAGAAGCGATGGAATACTTTGACTTCAATGTTCAGGGGGCGTGGGTTGGCGAAAGTACCCCGGTGTTCCTAGACGATGTACCAAACTGGATAGACGAACTAGAGGGGGGAATCAAGTGAATGGAAAACTTAAAACCGTAGGAGTGGTAGCCGCCATAACGGGCGTATTGGCAACGGCGTATGCCGTTAAAAAACGAAAACCGATTTCTCGGGCGGTAAAAGATGACCTGTCATCCCTAGTGGAAAACATAAAGGATATATCCGCATATAACTTCCACACCAAAATAGGTGACCCAATATACAGATTCATAAAGAAAAAGGAAAACATACCCTTCTAATGCGTGACTACTGGCGATGGACTGCGCTCATCACGTACCTCGTAATCTGCATATACGACTTCATGGTAGTGCCTGTATGGTATGGATTGTCTAGGTCAATGCTTTTAGATGAGGATAGCTACATGGCTAACCTGCAACTAATAAACGACCCAATGGTACAAATGGAATACATGAAGAAACTGGTAAGCCAGCATGAACCGTTCACGCTCAAAGGAGGAGGACTGTTCCACCTAGCCTTCGGAGCACTGCTAACCGGATCAACCTTAGGAAATAAGAAAAAATAATATAAAATTTTTTCAGAAATTTTTACCAGAGCATAGGACAACATGGTGCAAATACCCCAATTTGTAAAAAATTACCTCAGACCATAGGTATATAAGGGTGAGGGTATATCTGGCGGGGTTGCACAACGGGGGGGTGTGTTTCGTTGGGTATCAGGCATTCGGTCGCATCGACACCACCACCACAGCCATGACACCACAGCCACGCCACCACAGCCACGACACCACCACAACACCACCACGCCACCACAGGCATCTATTAGAACATCCGTGCTACTTCGATAAGATAATTAGAACACATGTTCTACTTCGGTAAGATAATAGAACAAGTGTTCTATTGCGATAAGATACGAACATATGTTCTAATGCTGGCTTGTATTGAAATATTGATATTCTGTATCCTTGACAAAACCGAGAATATAGGGCAATATATAGGTGTCGGTTCTGACGGGTCACATGACCCACCGACATTGGAGATTTGACATGAAGATGATATTGCTTGCAGTGGTGGTTCTAGTAGCTACTACCATTGCCACAAGCCCCGCACAGGCGTTCTGTGGTGATTCTTGTGTAGAGGGTCAGCATGTGATGCGTGACTCGTATGGTAACGAGATACGGTTACGTAATGGCGAGTGGGTTACGTACCCTAGTCTAGTAGTTGACGGGTTCTCTAGGCGATACCAGCCCGCATATAAGGAAATGGGAGAGGGGGAGAGTTAGGGGTTAGAGTAGGAGAGCGGCGTTGTAGCCGCTCTCCGTGGACGCTAGGCACTTATAACAAGGATATCGGAGGATATCATGGGACGCAAGATAATCAAGAGTAGCAAGGTAACGAGAGAACAATACGACAAGCTACAGGTTGATGTAGTCAACAGGATTGAGGAACTAGAGCAGACTGTTGAGAGGTTGGCACAGGCGAACAACAACAGGCACTTAGAGATTCGATTGGTTGGGACTGTTGCGGTTGTAGGGTTTGCTGTAGGGCTAGCAGGTGTGTTGACACTTGCGTTGGTCTAAACAACTAGCCCCTCGCCCTTAGGGGCGGGGGGTTGTATCATATCTAAAACTAAACCTATCATAAACACACATCGTGTAGAAGAATAAAACTATCATGGATACAAACACTAAAACCTTTTTAGACTACATGGAACACGCTGACGGTGGAAGCATCACTTACGTAGCAGAGAGGGTCGCACAAGAGTATGAAAAAAGACATGGTGTAATCGAAGACAGCACCGCTAGGAAGGTTCTCAGTATCGTAAATAAACTTATCTCAGCCCATGCGATGGAGGGGTCTAAAGCCTTTGAGATGGGGTCGAAGGTAAACATAGGGATAGTCCAGATCGCCCCCCTGACTGTATGGTTGCAAAGATTTTCCGGTAAGCAACCGATAATGTGACCCTCCCGCCCCTTGCTCTCTAGCCCCCTAGTATGCTGTCAATGCTAGGGGGCTTCTTTCTTATCATATCGCCTTCGGAAGGCGATGTGAGCATTTCCTCGCATCCTAGCCTCCTATCCTTGACAGCCTCCTAAACTTCCTGTTAGTTTATAAGTGTCGAGAGACAGGAAGGAGTAAAAACATGGGATACGCAATCGTAACGGGAACTTGCTTTGGATGCCAAACGTTTTTTAGCTACAACCCGCACAGAGTACCTAGCATCAGAATCGACGGAGAACGACAGGCAATCTGTCGGGACTGTGCTGGCATCGTGCAGGGCAATCAACGGCGAAGCGGAACTGCCGTAACAGAGATTCACCCAGAGGCTTATGAGCCTATACACGAATCGGAACTGTAGCCCCATCCCCCCGCCCTTCGGGGCGGGGGGTAGGCTTATCATATCCCATTCCGAATGGGATGTGATAACTATCCTTACTTCCTAGTCCTCTATCCTTGACAAACCCTCCTAAACTTCCTATTGTTTAAGTGTCGCTGATGGCAGTCAGCTTCCCGTGTTTTGTGGTCGATGTAAAACTTAGCCAAGAAAGGAGATAAACATGGTTGTAAAAATAACTACTCAAGTTGTGGACAATCGGCAAGACCCGTTCCCCGCCACGGCGGAGTTCGTCTACTGGAAGTTCAAGGGTGGAGACGAGTACTACGTCTTGGGTTCCGACACTCGTGAGGCTAACGCTGTGGCAAGGGTACAGTTGGAACTGCAACGCAGGAACCCCAGTGACAACCCAGCGTATCTGGAGTTCGTCACCGATTGGGAGGTAGTGAACCTCGGACACCCGATGACGGCACCTACAGAGGCTTGGGAAGCCGGTAAGGTATTCACCATAGAAGGGGCTGCTATTGACCAAGTAGACTACCTGATGGCTAACACCTACGGTACCACAGCCTGACTACAACCCCTCACCCACTGCCATGGGTGGGGGGTATACCTATCATATCGCAATCCGATTGCGATGTGATAGCTTTCCCTACTTCCTAGTCTCCTATCCTTGACAAAGTTATAAAACCCTTATACTTTATAAGTGCGGTGGGAAGCACCATGTAAACTAGTCCCGAAAGGAGAGATAGAATGGCTACTAGACTTCTAAACCCATGCCCACGATGTGGTGGTTCAATACTACCTGTGGAGTATACCGACCGGCGTGTATGGCGATGCTCGTCATGTAACCGAACCGTCGGTACGGTTTTGCAAACATTTTCAGACGAAGATGTAAAGCAAGACAAGCGAGCGAGTAAGCACATCATCGCTCGGATTGAGTAACACATCGGCTCCCCCTGCGTGGCGGGGGGAGCCAAAGGAGGCTATTTATGCCCTGTAAGCACGAATACGAATTCCGAGACTACTGCGGAGCGCATGTTTGCGCCGGTTGCAGTGACCACAAAGGGCTTGCCCGATGCTATTGTGGTTGGGCTGCTAGTGGTGGCAACGGATACTCTGAACTTGTCGAAATGGGCGAGCAGATAGAAGAAGATTATTAGGAGGTTTACTTGAACTATCTTAGGGTCTGATGATATGCCCCCGCCCTTCGGGGCGGGGGTATCTCACACAATGTATCATATCGCCTTTGGAAGGCGATGTGATAGCTTTCTCCTATCCTAGCTGCTGTATCCTTGACATTCTTTCCTAAACTTCCTATTGTTTAAGTGTCGCAAGTGATGGATTGCGGCACCTAAAACTAAGGTCGATTACAACGCTAGAGAGTAGGTGATACAGTATGGCACTCGACCCACGAGTAAAGGAAGTCAAGGAAGGGATTACCTCTTCTGAGCTTCATCCCCTCACGGGAATGGCTTTGACGGCTTTTGCGAAGGCAGTAATTGCAGAGGGGGACGGTGACGCAAAAGCCGCTAAGAAGTGGCTTAGTCACGCCCTAAAGCAAGAAGCCAAGCAAGCTTCAGCCTAGGCTACCCGCTCCCGCTCCCCCATCAGGGGGCGGGGGCACATTCAAGGAAAGGAGGCTAATATGCCAACTATAGAACACGATAACGATGGGCATTGGACTGACCCTGACCCAGATAAGTGTCGGGAATGTAAGAGAGCACGGGAATGCTCTACTGAGTTCTTCTACTTAGACCGAGATTATCCGAAAGATGGGAATCACTGCGAATGTGGTCACGTTTCAGACGTACTACAGGAAGGTGGTGTAGACCAAGCTAGAGCTACCGGACGAGTCCCTCATGCTAAGTTATGCACTGACCATTCATGGCAAGTCTACGAAGCATGGAATGAACTCAGGAAGATACACAACCCTGAGTAATACATCACCCCCGCCCTTCGGGGCGGGGGGATTTGTATCATATCCCCGTTCGATGGGGATGTGATACGTATCCTTGTTTCCCTGTCTCCTATCCTTGACAGCCTAAACTTTTCACGATAGCTTTTAAGTGTCGGAACCAACCGACCGCAAGATACTGCGCCAGTATTCGGAAAGGAGGAAAACACATTGAGAACACTAACTAAGGTTTTTAGCGAAGCACTAGGTCACGTAGGCTATAGAGTCAGAGGCCGTGGGTTCTTGAAGGCTATCGACAACGAGACGAAGCGCATCAAGCTTATCGAACAGCGTGAGCACTTCTACAACGTAGCGGATAACTTCAAAGACCGATTCGATTCGATTATCAACTGGGTACAAGTTGACCCGACCCGCATGCAAAATGTGGGCAGATTCAATGTCACAGTTGATGATGCGAAGGTAATTGAAGCGGAACTGATTCCGTGGTTCAAGAAGTTTGACTTCAAATGCATAAGCATTGAAGACGACGTAGAACCCGGATCAGAGCCTACGAAGGACTACGAATGGCAATACAGATACAAATTATCTGATGCTGACAGGCAAACTACCAAAGAGAACTCTCCATCTTGGGGGGACTGGTACACCAAAGGGGTTACCCATTGGACAGTTACGCTGTCAGTAGCATTCAGTGGCAAAGCTTGTAGTTGGGTTGACGTTCCAACGGGCGAGTATCGAGAGATACCTGCCATGGAAGCCCGACCTGCTCGACGGGAAGAAATAACCCGCAGAGAGCTACAGTGCTAGGCTAGAGTCCAAGGCTAGAGTCCAAACGCCCCCACCTGCGTAGCGGGTGGGGGCACCCATACATATCATATCCCCATCGGATGGGGAGATGATAGATTCTCCTAACACCTCCTACCCTATCCTTGACTTCTCCTAAACTTTCATGGTAATCTTTAAGTAAGGAAAGGAGGATTAATATGCAAAGAATCAAACCCACTGAGTTGCTCTCTATGGATACCCCTAGTGTTGAGTGTGAAATCCCTCAGTATGACTGTCTTCAAGATGCGAAGACTGATCTGGTACTCGACCAACTGGTTGAAATGATTCACGAGATCAAAGGCGAGATAGCCGCTCTACGTGAGATCGTGACTGGTAAAGGTGGTTGTAACCAAGGTCGCAACGATGCGGATGAATTCAAACCGGAATTCATGGGCGACGGCGGCTGGGGTCATTAGACTCTACCCCGCCCCTTCGGGGGCGGGGGTTCTGCGATATGATATATCGAACATATCATCTCTCCTTCCTAGCGTCAATACCTCTCCTATCCTTGACATACCCTAAACTTTCCCGCTATTGTTTAAGGACAGCGAGACAGTCTCGCCAAAGAAAGGTAAAACTTATGTACGGTACTATTTACAGAGATGACTTTGTTAATCGAATGCAGACGTTCCAAACCGCCTCAGGTTGGTCACGAATGCAGTTGCTGCTGCTGTTCGACCACCTATGGGAACAAGAGAATGCCACATTCGAGCACAAGTTCGATATTGCCCTCCTCTTTCATTGGGAGACATACGACTCGCCTGATGAGTTCATGGAACTGAACGACATGACCGACCACGTTAGCGACTTTGCTGACTACGACAACCCTAACTGGGACGACATCAGGAACATCAAAAGCGTTGTCCTCTACAGCGACATCACAGGTGAAGGAGTGGTGTCACTCCACTAACCACCAGACTCGCCCCCCATCGGAAACGGTGGGGGGTGGCAGTCTTATCATATCGCTATTCGATAGCGATGTGATAGGTTCTCCTAACTTCCCCTAACCTATCCTTGACTTCTCCTAAACTTTCCGACATTCTTTAAGTGTCGCTCAGGTCGATGG
>Ga0209128_1003095_pt1 | contig 10377 bp, 12 predicted proteins | sample ETNvirnome_6_100_FD_184072 | JGI IMG/M metagenome (GOLD analysis project Ga0209128, IMG submission 184072) | Marine viral communities from the Pacific Ocean - ETNP_6_100 (SPAdes) (version 2) | ecosystem: Environmental > Aquatic > Marine > Oceanic | place: Pacific Ocean | collected 2013-06-19
GGCCCGCCGAGGATGCACGGCATGGTGCGGTCGGTCGTGTTTCTCTGGGCCAACCGGCTGGTCAAGAAAGACAAAGGTCGGATTGTCTCCAGTCGTATTGCACGGCACATTACCGTGACCAAGGATCGCGGGAGTCAGATCTTTGAGGACCGAGAGTACACCACGGATGGGTGGGAGACTCTGCGTGCAATCAGGAAGGACTCGACGAAGGCCCGACGGGAGGCGATGAATGTCAGTGGGGAAGAAGCGGAAACGCTGGAGCCCCTCGACATGGCCGAACGGAAGATCGACGACGAGAGCCCGGAGCTTTAGATGCGCATTGATTCCCGAGAGGCCGCAACCCATCCCAAGCATGTTGGATATCTGGAGCGTTTCTTTACTGTTGAGGTAGAGACGATGCAGTTCGGGGACTATGCGTGGGTAGGCGCGGACATGCCAGAACCAGGGTGCGAGTCGCCGTCCTACGGGCTGGAAGCCTCCACCGTCTCCGATGTCCTCGGGAAGATCCGCAGCAACCGACTCGCGTACCAGATGTCCGGGATGCTCAGTACGTATGACTTCTCCATCCTGCTGGTGATCGGCAAGCTCTACACCGACAAGAAAGGCAACCTCCAGATCCCCGGAACGTCCGTCACGTTCAGCCGTGCGGCTTTTGACTCCATCATGTTCAGCGCGGGGCTGCATGGGGTCACGGTACAGTACGCTGATAGCAGGGCTGATGCGCTGAGGCGTATCGCGTTGAACATCCAGTACACGGACCGCCCTTTTGCAGAGCATAAAACCTTCAGGGTGATTCGGCCCAAGGCGTCCCTCAAGATGCCTCTGGGGGAGCCTGCCAATGATCTGGTGCAAGGGTTGATGTCTGTCGCGCCGGAAGGGATTGGTGAGAGCATGTGCGAGGTCGCCTTGGAGCATTATGGATCGGTCCTCAACGTGGTAAGTGCGAACCGCACCATGCTTCATGCATTACCGGGGTGGGGACAGCGCACCGCAGAAGACTTCTACAACCACGTTCGAAAGGAAATCAAACAGATGCCCGCACAATGCACACTATGCTCAGATGAGGTAAACGACGAGGATTTCTGTCACGGATGTAATGAGTACATCTGCGACAAGCATCTTGGAGATGCACCGTTTGGGAGTCACGCAGCTTCTGATCACGAAGAGGAGGATGAAGATGTCTCTTAGTTATAAGTGCCCGATCATGCGAGCGGTATCATCGTTCGCAAAACAGGTGCCGGGGTTGGGGATTGCGGGGAACGGACAGCCGCAGGTGCAGATTCAGATCATCCAGCATGATCATCACGAGTGGGTGCGGGGTGGTTCAACCGGGATGATAGATGTTGGCAACATAGTAGATGTCAACGCTGGGGATGCCTTGTACTACTGTCGCTTCTGCTTGGCGCGGGCGACCGAAGTCGAGTACGTGCAGGCAGTCGCCGAAGCGATGGCGGCGCAGAGCTAGTCATGCTTGACCGCACCATCCTGGAATACACCAAGCGCGGACCATACGGGAACCCCAAGTTCCCCGGCAACAACAACGGGTACATCCAGAAGGACCTGATTGAGACGTTCGAGCCGAAGCGGGTACTGGACCCGATGGCCGGTTCCGGGACCACGATGGATGTGTGTACTGAGATGGCTGTGGATTGCCGGTCGTATGACCTGTCAGATGGCTTCAGCATCGAAGCCCGGAACACCCAGACGCTCATTGCCGACAGTGCCCCGTATGATTTGATCTTCTGGCACCCGCCGTACTGGGAGATGATCCGGTACAACTTCGGCACAGTCATTGAGAAGTCTGACTTCAGCCGGGGGACGTACTTCCAGTATCTCTTCCGGATGCGGCTCGCGATGAAGTTCCTAGGAGAGCAGTTGTCTCCTCGGGGAGTTCTGGCGTTGCAACTCGGGGATTACCGCTCTCAAGGCCAGACGTACTTCCTCATGCAAGACTGCATGAAGTTCGCGGAGAAGTGCGGGCTGGTCGAAGAAGTCCAGTGCATCATCTCGCACCGGAATGAAGTCCTAGGCTGGTGGACGAGTTCGGACGGGGAGACCGACCTGCCGATGCGGTTCGGGCATGAGTACCTGACTATCCTCCGGCGCGATGACGGACAAGGAATTGGCTCCTTCATGCGGACTGTTTGGGGGAGCCGAGATCACCCACATGGATAGTACTGCCAAACTCAGTCGGTTTGGGGAGTTGACCCCGCTCCAACGGTACATACTGAAGTTGTACGGACAGGGGTACAGCTTCAGGCAGATCGCAGAGATTCGTGGAGTCAGTCAGGATTCCATCCAGCATACCGTGTTTCGGGCACGCATACGTGTCGGCGCACGGAACAGCCGGAACTTGATCTTCTTGTACGGCGCGTGGATTGCGCTGCGATTGGCGAAGGAGAGACCAGATGCCGTTACAACCAAAGCCTTGGCCCCTTCCGAAGATGCTAACGTGCCGTCAGTGTAGTTTGGCGGATGAGCGGTATCGGGTGGTGCCTGGGTACGGGATGGTCCCTGCACGTCTGATGATCGTCGCGCAGTCGCCGGGGGCACAGGAGGATCAGCAGGGTATCCCGCTTGTGGGAAAGTCTGGACGGCTCCTGTCGGTAGTGCTGGCAGAGGTGGGGATTGCGAAGGAAGACCACTACAAGACGAACATCAATCTCTGCCACCCACAAGATAACAGGAAGGCGACCTGGGGTGAACAGAAGGTGTGTACGGATGCCTGGCTGTGGAACCAGGTCCGGATGGTCGACCCGGATGTCATTGTGACGCTCGGGGATGCCGCGTACCGGCTGTTCCTCCCGGACGAGCCAAAGAGTATCACCCAGGTCCAAGGCAGCGTGTTCCGAGACAGAAGGATTGCAGGTCGGGAACGCCAGATCATCCCTACGGTGCATCCGGCGTTCGTGCTCCGCAATCTGAAAGCGTACCGCGCACGATTCACAGAGGACATCCAGAAGGTCAAGGATGAGTTGGATGGGAAGCTGCCGACCCACATTCCGTTCAGGAAGCACGAAGCAAGCTGGCAAGAGATCCTGGATGTGGTCAAAGGGGAGAAGATCTACGGGATCGATGTCGAGACCAACAGTCTCCATCGGTTCCAGCCGCACGACATCGTGGGGATCGGGGTGTGTAATACGCCGGGGGAGTCGTTGTACTATCCCTTTGCAGACGTACACGAGAGCATCACCGGGATGCGGGAGTTGAAACCGTACCTGGAGTCGGACCATGCGCGAGTGGCATCCAACAAGAAGTTCGAGATGCATAAGTTGTTGCAGTATGGGATTACGTTAGGTCCTTGCTACGATACCTACCTTGCTGCGTGGTTGCTCGGGGACATGCCACTCGCTCTGAAGGACGCGATACTTAGTGTATTCGGTATTGAGATGATCCGAATCAATACCCTGATTGGCGACGACGGGGACAAGAAGATAGGAGACGTGCAACGTGAGAACCGCCAGGCAGTGGTGGAGTATGCTTCGCAGGACGCCGACGCCAGCCTTCGATTACACTCGTACCAGCTGGGTCTTCTCAAGTCCCGAGGACTCTGGAAGGTATATCATGCTATTGAACTCCCATACACCCCCATTGTTGTCGAAATGGAACGGACAGGAATGGGATTTGATAGAAGGCGTCTCGGTGCGGCTCGAACCCGACTGGACGCGCACTACAAAGGATTGGAAAAGCGTACCAATGAACTCATCGGACTTCAAGGATGCTATTATTGTCGCTGCGAGGCAGAGGCGCACAAGAAAACCGTCTGCGGAGGATGCGCAAACGTAACGCCAGAGGATAAGCCCGTCCGCAAGCACAAATACGGCGGGTTCAATCCGAAGTCCTCAAAGCAGTCAGCAGAAGTGCTGTACGATAGGGTACACAAATACACAATCAAACCGCGCTTCAGCAGTCGTGACACCAACAAGACCACGCTTGGCGAGCATCTCGACAATGAACTGGTAAGGCTGATACTAGAGGCCCGCGCGACTTGGAAGATGAAAGGGACATACGTCGATGGCCTGCCCAAGCATGTCCAACCGGACGGGCGTATCTACTGCACGATCAACCAGCCTGGCACAGACACTGGTCGAATCTCGGCAGCAGATCCTAATCTCACCAACATCCCGGCGAGAGACCGTGAAGATGTCTCTCTTCCTGTTCGTGGTAAGGACATCCGCAAGGCTTTTGTTCCGCAAGAGGGGTGCGTTATTGCTGCACCAGACCTCTCAGGAATTGAATTTCGGGTTGAGGCTCACCTATCCGGAGACGAATCCCTCATCCAAACCTTTCTGGACGGTGGAGACCCCCACTCGGAGCACGCCGAAGCCATCTACGAACTCCGAAAGGACCAAGTAGATCCTGATGAGTGGGCGAACATGCGGTACACCGGGAAGATGGTGGGGTTCGGGGTGCTGTTCGGTCTGACTCCGCAGGGGTTGATTCTCCGGACGCCTTCTCTCGGTCTCACTCCACAACAAGCACAGCTATTCATCAACCGATTCTTTGATCGACGACCCGGCATCCGCAAACATCAGGAAGAAATCATCCGTTTCGGTACAGAAAACGGGTACGTGGAGACGCTGACAGGTCGGCGACGCTGGCTCCCGGACCTCACGTCAAGCGAGGACAAACGCCGCAAGGCCGCTGAGCGTATGGCCGTCAACTTCCCCGTACAGGGGAGCGCCGCCGACATTTTCAAGACCGGCCAGATCAACGCGTGGAAGGTCCGGAACGCGTTGAGGATGCGGACGCGGTTCCTGATTCCGGTACATGATGAGTTGGTAATGGAAACTCCGCGAGAGGAGCTAGACTTGGTAGCAACGAAGCTCGTCCCTGAACTGGAGCACGCGATCCCAATCGCCGTACCGACCCCGGTCGATATGGAATGGGGCGAGAGTTGGGGCGAGTTGCAGGTGTACGAGTACGAGCATATTTCGTGACGCATCTCCTTTATTTTATTCTTGTACTTGGTATCCAGATCAGCCCGCAGGCTGACTGGGATCGCGCAGAGCCGTGCGGAGTGTGGACAGATGTTTGTCGTACCGCGTTGATGCATCATGACCTCAACCCGAATCACTACGCTGCACCACTCGACTATCAACTCACCTGGCTCCAAGCATTCGGTTGGGTGCAGTGGTGTGAGAGTCGACACTATCCACTCGCAGTCGGTGATCAAGGACACAGCCGAGGACTCTGGCAGTTTAGTGATATCTACAGACCGGATGTGTTAGTGGCACAGGCTTTTGATCCGTGGGCCTCAACGTACCAAACCGCACAAGACTGGGCAGACGGGAATGCGGCCTGGTGGTCGTGCTTTCGGATCTTGAGGAGTCGCATCACATGACGGATACTGTCTGGGTCAGTGTAGTTGAACTCCGTTCTGCACTGATGGGTACGCCGAAGATCCCAGCACATACGGATCGGGCGTGTCCGAGATCTGCCGTCGTGGAAGTTTTGGTACCGATTGGTGGGGTACTGGGGCTTGCGAAGTGTGAGACGTGCTTTGCCGAGGACTACGAAGCCGTTGAGAACGAAAAACTGTCCTACTACAACACGGGCATGACTGCCTGGCTCCGTGACCTACCGATAGATGAGGAGTATCATCTGGTTCCTGCTTCGTTGTTTGCAAACGTCAGTACCGCGTGGACTTCAACAGCACGCACCAACGCCGTTCAAGCAGGCATGAAGATTTCATGCAGCACCAGACAAGACGGCAAGTACATTAGGAGGATTTCGTAAATGGCACAGGCACTGCCACCGATTCGCATGAGCAGTTCGGCGTACTGCCGGTTGAAGATCGCGCACGGTTTGGTTGGGACCGACAGGCAAGAGATTCCGGCCAACCGGATGAAGCTGAAGCGGGGTACGGCGTTGGAGCCGGTAATCTTGGAGGAACTGGCAGAGGCCGGGATGGTCACGGAGTTCACCGGGAGTCAGCAGTTGGAGGTCGTGTGTGGGGAGCCGTACCGAGTCGGTCATCTCGATGGGATTGTCGTGGCCGACCAGGTGCAGGGATTTGATACCTGGCTAGAGAAGCTACTCCCGCAGGAGTTCTTAGATGATGCCGCGCATGGGTTGTCGGTCATGCTCGAAGTCAAGACCATGAACGACAACTCTTGGAAGCACTTCAACCGGAAAGGGCTCAACAATCACCCCTGGCTGAGCACATACGAGTACCAGATCCAGAGTTACTATCACTGTCTGGTGACGCCGGAGATCCTGGAGATGTGGAACAGTGAAGATTTCCTGGACGCGACAGAGGTAGGAGTCGGGACCGGACTGTCGGATTCGATCCTGGTGTGCGGCTTCAACAAGTCCACGGATCAGTTCGCCTTCCAGTACATCAAAGGCGACAAGAAGTTCTTTGATCACATCTCCGGGCAGTTGCAGGAGATGGTGGATTGGGTGCAGTCTGGGGAGATGCCTGCACCGGATCGGGATGGACGACACTTTGAGTGCTCCGATTGCGCGTATGCGTATTGTTGCCCAGCGATTGAGCAGCTGTTAGAGACAGAGAACGAGGAGCTTGAGGCGACCGAGTTGGAGGATGAATCAGCCAAGGCGGCAGAGGCGTTGGCGGTCGCGTACGATGTCGCCAGAGAACAAGAAAAGATCGGCAAGGCCCGGAAGGGGGATATCAAAGACGAATTGGTTACGGCGTTTGGAAGCCCCGCGAAGGTGATCACGCCATCGTTCCGGGTGAACCTGAGCGAAGTGGCCGGACGGACCATGATCGACGACAAAGCATTGGAGGAACTGGCTGAGAAGTTTGGGTTTGAGATTCCAACGAAACAGACCAAAGGGTACACGGGGATTAGTGTACTGCCTCGTTACGGCGTCAAGTGATGCCAACAAGTACAAAACATGCAGAAAGATAAGAATAAGAAAGAGGCGGGCGAATGCCGTTTGATATCAACCTCATCAAGTGGATCATCCAGAACGTGGGCCGGAGGATCACTCTTGCGCTCGCTCAGATCGTGCTGGCAGCAGCGGGCCTTTATACAGACACGGGTACCGAGATCGTGCAGGTCGCGTACCTGGTCTCGGCGTCAGTGTCGGCATCTCTTCTCGGGCTGAGTGTGGCCTGGACGGATCGCTGGGGCAAGGCTCCGACCTCCCACGTCGAGCCGAACCCAGACGCAATCGAACGGGAGTAGGTACGCATATGTCGTTAGATACTCTGTGGCTATCGCCGATCATGCTCGACATCCCGTTCGAGTTCGATAACCTGCCGGGGTGGGAGACCGGGGAGCCTGATCGGATCATCATCCACAAGGATGGGAACGTCAATCCGCATACGGCGTTAGGCGCGTTGACTTGGGGCAACCGGGAGCGGGCCTTCTCGATCCACTACTACTTAGAGGACGAGAAGCGGTACGTGTGCGTGCCGGAAACCTGGCAAGCGTTCCATGTGTTAGAGGCACGGATCGCTGAACAGCGTGGATACCGGACGACCTGGCCGGGGTTGTCCAAGCCTCGCGGCGACATCAACGCAATCGGAATCGAGTGCAAGATGGAGCCGGATGGGTCGTTGTCGCAAGCTACCCGGCAGAATCTCGTGCGGTGTGTTGCGGATATCTGGTCAAGGTATCCGGTGCCGACAGATGAGCACGCGACTTGGGACCCGTGGACCCGAAGTCACGACCTCGGGAATGCGTTGTACGTGCCGGATCTGCTGGAGGATGTCCGGGATATGATGTCTGGGCTGGCACCACGGCGCACAGTACAGGAGGTGGCGACTGGAACCCCTGCGGTTACGGAGCCATTTCCTATCGAAGCTCCGGCACCCACGACCCCGGACCAGGTACCGATGGTGGATGATCCTACACTCCCCAAGGAGGACGAGATCACCCACCAAGGCATTTGGAAGAAACTGATGCAGGTCGAGCGGGCAATAGAGAGGATACGACTCGGCTGATGCGGATACTAGCCTTGCATACTGGCTGGAGTGTGTGGGTGAGGCGGCACCTTCCCCAGACCGCAGATCAAAAGGAAGACTCACCCACACAGCCCAGTCAGACCGGCCAGACCGCAGCCGCTAGTCCTTCTTGGACCGCTCGTCCAGTCGTGCAACAAGCACTTGGGTCTGTTGCAGTGCATCCCGGAACTCGGCGAAGAGATCATCCCCGGACCGAAGCCGGGTCTCGATACTCCTGATGGAGTCCTCGATCCGGGCGATGCGTGAATGCATCGCGGAGCCGTTTCGTGGGACCGGCCAGTCTCCAGCCCACATCCGAAAGAACGCAATCAGGATACCAAGTGTCACTCCTGAGCCTGTGGTGAGTCCGATAGCTGTGTCTTCCATTGGGTGTGTATTTCGTTTCTATACTGTGACTTCTGCGTCTGTCCGATAGGACATCCAGACCCCACCGGATTCGTCAAAATACACAGGAACGCCAGTCCCGCTACTCGCACCTTCTCCCACTTTTCTGCCATCTGAGCACCACGCCTCTGCGCCGTTGAATACTCCAGCTGTTGGGAGCCGCGCTTTGGTGTTCGCAATGGTGTACTCTGTCCGAAGTGATATCTCTCCTGCGTCTTGTGCCCGAAGTTCTGCGATAAAATCTTGCGCTTCGTTTATATCAGATCGTAGTCGATCCGGCTCTAGCATCTGGACTTGTTGTTCGAGTACGGTTACTCGTTCTTCGAGATTAGGCATCGACACTCACCTCAGTCATAATGAGTTGAACCGCGCGGATGTCGTCCATGCTGTCAGGATTGCGATTTTCGAGTTCAATGATCCGGACTGAATTGACCTCCGCCCAAAAGGTGCTGTCGCCTGGGGCATCCCGGACTTGGATTTTATTCCCGTCGACGAGGGCTTGGAGGTTGGACTGGATGTCTTCGAGTGTGCGGCTTGGGCTTTCTTCAGCTTTGATCAGGGCGGTGATTTGTTGTGTAGCTTGTAGCTGCCGCCGGAGGACAACAGTAGGGATACCCTGGATCGCGGCATAGTCGGTCGCCGCCGATGCCTGCGTTGCTGCGATCTTGACCTTGAGAGATTCGTTTGCGATCGGTGTGCTTATCGGTGGGAATACCTGACGGAAGCCTGTACTAACCACCCGCTCATCGTTTGCGGTACCGTCATTCGCTTGAACTAGGTCCGTGTAGCTGCTCCCGTAGTCTGCACTAACAGAAACCACGAAGTAGTTACTGCTATCGACTCCTCGAACCCTTGGTAGTTCAATCCGTTTGAGTTCATCCGTGATTCCTGGCGCTCCAAGATCGTCGGCTGGACCATAGATTGTTGCAGAGAGGGTAGGCTTGTTGCCTGAGTCATTGGGGTGATCCGGCAAGCCGCTTTTGGAGAACTGAATCCAGCCAACCTGCTCGACGTTCCCATCGGCGACGGATGATCCAGCCCCAAAGAACAATCGCGGGTTGACAGAACTTGTACCAGGCCAGAACGATACTACGCGACATTCGCGGTTTTCGAGGAAGAGGTATTCGTTCCAGATGAGGGGACCGGTACCAGGTTCACCGGGTTGGCGACGCCGGACGACGAAGATTACGGAGTCACCACTGCTTGGGAAGTATGCCGGGATGTAAGCATGGAGGCCGACCGACACCCCTTTACCCCACTGCGGGTCGATGTACGGGGACTTGTTGTACGTGAGAAGTTCAGGACCGACTTGAATCGGGGTACGGCCTTCTTGCAGCATCCAGTATCCGAACTTCGTACCCAAGAAGAGAGTCGTCCCAGCCGCAAACATCCCTCGCCCAGAGAACTCGCTCGGATATCCTGCGATTTCTGGGAGGATTGGTCGTGAGTAGAACCCTGCGTCTGGGTCGAGGAACAAGAGGTTGTCCTCTTTGGCACTGACGATCGCGCGATTGAGTTCATTGAGGGCAGTGATCGGGTGGGTCGCGTCACCGACCGGCTCGCCTGCGGATGGAACATAAGAGGCGAGTGTATCGGGATCGTCGCCGGGATTGACCACAAACAAGAGGTCGCCGTTTGCGCCACCTGCGGAGTACAGACGCCCAGCCTTCCCACGTTGGAAGACGTTCATTAGGACATCGGAAGAGGCGTCGAGGTTTTCCCAGTCTGTGGTCTGTTCCGTGCTCCAGGGTTGATTGGCGCGAACCGCGACTTTTCCTTGACCGAGTGCCACGTAGAGTGCTGAGTTGTAGATGTCAGAGGAGCGGGCTTTGGCGGCGTTGCCGTGGTACTTGGTTTCTTTGAGGTCGGGGGTGGAAGCAGCTGGATCAATGACGTGAGTGTGGGAAGCGCCTGAACTATAAAGGTAATCACCGAACAGGCGGATAGATTCCGGTGTGGCGAGGGGGATGCCACCACCGAGCCAACCGAGACCACCACCGAGTCTCCCGTCGGCTGTTCCACCCATCTGAAACCCCGCGCTTCTCGCACCGAGG
>Ga0209128_1003096_pt1 | contig 10371 bp, 13 predicted proteins | sample ETNvirnome_6_100_FD_184072 | JGI IMG/M metagenome (GOLD analysis project Ga0209128, IMG submission 184072) | Marine viral communities from the Pacific Ocean - ETNP_6_100 (SPAdes) (version 2) | ecosystem: Environmental > Aquatic > Marine > Oceanic | place: Pacific Ocean | collected 2013-06-19
ATGGGAATATGTATAATTTTCCCACAACAATGGTGAACGCTGTAAAAAATTGCAAAACTGCTGGGATCCATGCAAATTGTACATGGATTATGGCTTATCCAGAAGAGGAGTTAAAACATTTAAAAACCAGTATTGCATTTATATTATGGCAACAGCAATTTTGGACATCTGGGCTGGTACCGGGAAGCGACAAATACACCGCAGCACATGATGGTGTGAATAAGAAAATGTTTGTGGCGACAGCGTATCCTGGAACGGAAATGTGGAAAGTAGTTAGACCAGACTTACAAAAGCATTTTGATATTTCTTTTGATAGCGATGGAGGTCCAGTTTGTGATGAGGCATTTCATCAATATGTGTTAGAATTAGATGATGCGACTAAAGTTTTGAATAATAAATATGGTGAACCAGTTAATTTTGGTGCTATGCCAATAGATACATTTTTGCAAGCAAGGGAATATGTTGACAATGGTCAACTTGAGAAAGTATTGGAAATGGAATAAAAAATTTAATGAAAGCAATTTTTATATCGGTCAGGACAGGTTCGACACGCCTTCCCCGAAAGGCATTAAAAAAAATTAGAGGAAAAACAATAATCGAATATTTGATTGCACGTATTAAAAAATCGGAATATGCAGAAAAAATTATTTTATGCACCACCGAACTTAAAGAAGACGATATACTTTGCGAGATAGCAGTCAAAAATAATATTAATTTTTTTAGAGGATCCGCTCCGGATAAATTGAAAAGATGGCTTGGTGCAGCACAGCAATACGATATTGATTTTTTTGTTAATGTAGACGGAGATGATATCTTTTTTGATTCTGGCTTGGCCGATTTGTGTTTCAAGCAATATTTTTCTGAATCTGAAAAAATTGATTTTATTGATGGAAAAGGTCTTTATAATGATGTATATGGAGTAAAAACAGCAGCTTTAAAAGAAGTTTGCGCGGTCAAGAAAACTACAGATACAGAATTCATAAGGCCCTTTTTTATTAAAACAAAATTATTTAAAATTCAAGACATCCAAAACGTTCCAGAAAAGTATGAAAAAAAAGATATAAGAATGACATTAGATTATGAAAAAGATTTTATATTTTTTAAAACTGTTATAGAACATTGTTTAGACCATGATATTGAATTAAGTTTTGAAAATATTTTGTCTTTTTTGGAAAAAGCCCCAAATGTGGTGGGCATTAATTGGGATTGTGAAAAAGCATGGAAGAACAATCAAAATAAAATAATAAATCATGTTTTAAAGGAAGAGTTTAATGAAAAACCCAGTTAAATATCTTAACAATGAGTTACAATATATACAAAAAGTTTTACAATCAAAAAATTGGTCTTCTACTTCTGGAACATGGTGCCAGACCTTAGAAGAGAAATTTGCAACCAAGTTTAAATCAAAATATGCAGTAGCTATGAATTCTGGCACTTCTACTTTACACGCTGCCCTTGAAGCGGTGGGAGTTACAGCGGGGGATGAAGTTATTTCACCAGCATTAACAGTAATTATGGATACAACTGCCACAATACATGCTAATGCAATTCCTGTTTATGCCGACATATGTCCTAATACATTTAATATAGATCCAAAAGATATTGAAAAAAAGATTTCTAATAAAACTAAGGCAATAATAGTGGTATCTCTATATGGGTTACCATGTAATATGGATGAAATTATGTTTATTTCAAATAAATATGGTATACCCGTTGTAGAAGATAACGCACAATGCTTTTTATCAACATACAAAGGAAAACCAGCTGGCACTTTCGGACATATATCCAGTTGGAGTTTTGAAAATTCTAAGCATATGAGTTGCGGCGAGGGGGGTATTGTTGTAACTAATAATAAAGAATATGCTACAATGGTTAGAAAAATAGCTGGTCATGGGTATAAAAATTTAGGCGCTCAAGATGGTCAAATTAAATTAAATCAAAGTGTGTATCAAAACCCACACTATAAGAGACACGATGAAATTGGGTGGAATTACCGTCTAAGTGAATTCAGTGCAGCAATTGCTTTGGCACAATTGGAAGATTTGGAACAAAAAGTTAAATTAAGAAGGCAGATTGCAGGTATATTTTTAGAAACAATATCTACTTGTGATTATATTATACCGCAACATGTCCCCAAAGATCGCGAACATTCATATTTTACTTTAGGAGTATTATATAATGGTTCGGAAAAAAAAGGTGTTTCTTGGGAAGAATTTAGAAAAAAATATGTTAGCTTGGGAGGAGATGGATTCTATGGCGCATGGAGCGTTCCTTATCTGGAACCAGTTATACAACAAAAGAAATTTATTAAAAGATGCCCTAAAATTTATGAAAATATTTCATATGAAAAAGGTTTGTGTCCCATAGCTGAATCCATACAGCCAAAACTTATGCAATTTAAAACAAATTATAGAAATATTGATTTAGCTATCAAAAAAGCAGAGGCTTTACAGAATACAATAGATTTTTTTAATAAACACAAAAGGAGTAGATAAAATGTCACAAACATATATTATATCTGAAATTGGTATTAACCATAATGGCAGCATAGATTTGGCTAAAGAGCTTATAAAAACATCTCACGATATTGGAGCGACCGCAGTTAAATTTCAAAAACGTACTATTGATTTGGTTTATACGGATAAAGAGCTTAATAAATATCGCGAATCCCCATGGGGAATCACCAACCGCCAACAAAAAGAAGGCTTAGAATTTAGCATTGAAATTTATAAAGAACTTCAAACTTATACAGAATCCCTTGGAATGGATTTTATTGTTTCTTGTTGGGATTTAAATAGCTTGAGACAGGTTGAAAAACATTTAGATGTAAAATATCATAAAGTTGCATCGGCCATGTTGACAAACGGAGGGTTTTTAGAAGCGTTGAATAAGACAGGAAAACCAGTAATTCTTTCGGTTGGGATGTCTACAAAAAAGCAAGTTACGGCAGCAATTAAAATTTTAGATAATGTGGAATATGTTTTGGCCTGTACAAGCACGTATCCAACAAAAGCCAAAGAGGTTAATCTAAGACACATTTCAACTTTGAAAGACACATACCCGGATATAAAAATAGGATTTTCCAACCATTATAATGGACACGATGCATGCGTCGGTGCAATTGCCCTCGGCGCGGAATGTATAGAATTTCATATAACAAAAGACAGAACATTATATGGTTCAGATCAAGCGGCATCGATTGAAAAATCAAAAGAACTTATTAGTGCTATTCACACTATGAAAGTTATGTTGGGGAATGGTATTAAAAAAGTATATAATTCAGAAAAACCAATAATAGAAAAATTGAGGAAAGTTAATGACATTACAAAATATCACATTTGAGAGTAAAAATGTTTTAATAACTGGTGCTACTGGCGGCCTTGGAAGGGCGTTGGCTATAGAATATGCTAAAAGAGATTGCAATTTATTCTTAACAGGGAGAAATATAAAAAAACTTTTATCTCTTCGAAAAGAACTTGTTCAACAATATGTGCGCCCGAATGCTCAAGTAATTATTGAAATTTGTGACTTCACTAGTAAAAGTGATATCTTTAAAATGATTGAGGTGGTTAAAGAAAGGTATAAACAAATTGATATTCTCGTTAATTGTGCAGGAGTATTCCCGATTAAAAGCTTGTCCGAAACAGATATAGAGGAATATCAAAGATGCATTGATATTAATTTAACCGCCCCTTTCGTATTAATTAAAGAATTTTCTAAAGAAATGATTGAAAACAAGTGGGGTCGTATTATTAATATTGCTTCTTCATCGGCATATGCTGGAGGGGCTAATACATCTGTTTATTGCACTTCTAAACATGCTCTTTTGGGTTTATCGAGATCTTTATACAAAGAGTTCAAACAACATAACGTGCGTGTAATTTGTGTTTCACCTGGCTCGATAAAAACGGATATGGGGAAGGACGTTGAAAAATTGGGACAAGATTTTAATACGTTTATGGAACCAGATGAGATTGCCCAATACATTGTTTACAATTCTCATTTTGATGGTAATTTAATTTCCGAGGAAGTAAGATTAAACAGGGTGCATGTGCAATGAAGATAGGAATTATGCAGGGAAGGCTTTCTGAGCCGACAAATGGCCATATCCAAGAATTCCCAAAAAGATGGGAAAAAGAATTTTCTATTTTAGAAAATTATAATTTAATTGGTTTAGAGTGGTTAATCACGAAAGGATGTTTTTCGAACAACCCTATATTTAAGAAGCCAAAAGAAGTCGCGGAGTATTCAGTTACTTCAATATGTTTAGATACTTTGGTTGACGAAAAAATAATAAATAAAGAATTTCTGTATGATAATTTAGTTTTTTTGTGTGAAACAATAACAGCATTCACTTCTATCAGAAATATAACAATACCTCTTTTAGAAGCAAGTGATATGAATGATAATATAAAAAGAGAAAAGTTTTGTATATTAATAAAACAAATTGGCGAAAGTTACCCAGATATTAGATTTTCTTTTGAGGCAGAATTAGAATGTGAAAAGTTACAAGAAATTATTTCTTTGTGTCAAAATTTTTATGTAACTTACGATACCGGGAATATTACATCGTGTGGCTTGGACCATTGTGAATATATAAATTTTTTTGGAAATAAAATTAATAATGTACATCTTAAAGATAGGACTTTTAGTGCGGAAACCGTAGAGCCCTTAACAGGTGATACGCCTTTTGAAACAATATTTCGATGTTTGAGAAAAATAAAATATGATGGACCATTTATTTTGCAAACAGCACGATCTAAAAGTGGAAAAGAAAAAGAGACTATTTTAAGACATAAAAATATTTTTGAGAGCTTATATGAAAGATGTCTTTGATCTGAGTGGTAAACATATTTTAATAACTGGCGGTGCTGGTTTGTTGGGGAAGGAGCATGTTGAGGCTGTTGTGCAGCATGGAGGCATTGCTATTGTAGCAGATATAAATTATATTGCAGCACAAAATTTTTGTTTAAAACTCAACAAGCGGTACGATAAAATTGTGGCGTTTCCGGAGTATATGGATGTGCTGGATAAACAATCCATATTGAAGGTGGCCAGCAAATATGAGAAGATCGATGTTTTGATCAACAACGCAGCCAAAGATGTTAAAGTAGAAAAGAAAAAAGATTTAAGTACAAATGGAAGATTTGAGACAATGAGTTACGAATACTGGAAAAGTAATATGAAGGTTGGTTTAGATGGTTGCTTTTTATGTTCGCAAATTATTGCCAATAAGATGTTAAAAACTGGAAAGGGAAATATAATAAATATTGCATCTGATTTGTCCCTAATCGCACCAGACCAAAGAATTTATAAAAAAGACAATTTAAGGCCAGATGAACAGCATGTCAAACCAGTAACTTATAGTGTTTCCAAACATGCACTCGTGGGCCTTACAAAATATATGTCAACATATTTTGCAGATAGAAATATTAGAGTTAACTGCTTATCTCCTGCGGGCATATACAATGATGGCTTGCCGGATGATTTTGTTAGTAAATTAACTTCTTTAATTCCCATGGGTCGTATGGCTAACATTGATGAATATAGAGGAGCAATAGTATTTTTGTGTTCAGACGCCAGTGCGTACATGACGGGCGCAAATTTAGTTATTGACGGGGGGCGAACGGCGTGGTAAACAACGAGATTAAACATGTCAACAAGGGCTGGGGATATGAAAAATGGATCGTTAATAAAGAAGAGTACTGCGGAAAACTTTTATTTTTTAATAAGGATAAACGTTGCTCTTGGCATTTCCACAAATTAAAGGATGAAGTGTTTTATTTACAGTCTGGTAAAATGATGATTTATTACTCTGATCAAGATGATATTTCAAAAGCTAACAAGCTTATTTTAAATGCGGGAGAAAATTTTCATGTTTATCGCGGGCGTCGCCATCAAATGTTCGCATTAGAAGATTCGGAGCTTTTTGAGTTTTCAACTCAGCATTTTGATAGCGATAGTTATAGGATAACAAAGGGAGACTAATGATAGTTTATGTTGATATTGATGAAACGATTTGCGTGACACCTGAAGATCGTGATTACACAAAATCAATGCCAATTATGGAGAATATACAAAAAATTAATGAATTGTATGATAAAGGACATCAGATTGTGTATTGGACTGCGAGAGGTTCTGGTTCCGGGATTAATTGGCTGGAGCACACACAAATTCAATTAAAGAATTGGGGAGCCAAATCTCATGATGTAAAAGTTGGGAAGCCACTTTATGATTTATTTATTTGTGACAAAGCTGTAAATACAAAGAATTATTTTGCAAAATAGCAAAAAAATATTAATCACTGGCGGTACCGGTATGGTCGGCACCAGTTTAAAAAATCTAAAAGTCGAATATAAGCTGCGCGTCGTCGGCTCAAAAGACTATAATTTATTGGATTTTCAAAATGCTAGGTCTATGTTGGCAGAGTATAAGCCTGATATGATAATTCATTTGGCCGCTAAAGTTGGAGGGATTAAAGCAAATACTAATTTAATGGGCGATTTTTATTATGAGAATATGAGAATTAATCAAAATGTTTTGCAGGCTGCAAAAGAAGCCAATGTTGAGAAGGTTGTGTCTCTTTTATCGACATGTGTTTATCCAGATAAACCATACGTAACTTATCCACTAACTGAGAACCAATTACATATGGGGCCACCCCATAATTCCAATTATGGCTATGCATACGCTAAAAGAATGGTTGATATAATGTCTCGCGCATATCGACAGCAATATGATTGTAATTTTATTACGGCAATACCAAATAATCTTTATGGTGAAAACGATAATTTTGATTTAGAAGATAGCCATGTTATCCCGGCGTTAATGCGTAAAATTTGGGAAGCAAAAATAAATAATATGCCGTCGATTGAATGTTGGGGCGATGGTTCCCCTCTTAGAGAGTTCACTTATTCGGAAGACATTGCTCATATTCTTCTTTTTCTTATCGAACATTATGATGATCAAACCCCGATTAATATCGGAAACACGGGAGAATACTCAATCAAAGAAGTGGCTGATCTGCTTTGCGAATATCTAAAATATGATGGGGAAGTGGTTTGGAACACAAATATGCCTTCTGGACAGTATAAAAAGCCGAGTTGCAACACAAAACTTATAGAACTTGGGTGGCGGGAAGAAAATTACGTATCATTAAAAAAAGGGTTAAAGAAAACGTGTGAGTGGTTTATAATGAATTATCCAGATGTTAGAGGAGTAAAGTGAAGACTGCAATTATTACAGGCATAACGGGCCAAGATGGTTCATATTTGGCTGAATTCCTTTTAGAAAAAGGATATTTTGTTGTTGGGTGCAAAAGAAGAACTTCTCTTTTATGCACTGAAAGAATAGATCATATTTATGATCACCAAAATTTTAAAATGGAATATTTTGATTTAAATGATAGCGGGTGTATATATCGCCTTTTAAATGATTATCAGCCAAATGAATTTTATAATTTAGCAGCACAGTCTCATGTTAGGGTCTCATTCGATATACCCGAAAATACAATTGATGGTATAGCAATGGGAACATTAAGAATATTAGAGGCCATAAGAAATATATTGCCTACTTGCAAGTTTTATCAAGCATCTTCTTCTGAAATGTTTGGTGATAATCCGGATTATCCTTTTGACGAAGGTTCTAAGTTTATGCCCGCTTCCCCTTATGCGTGTGCAAAAGTTTTTGCTCACAATTTAGTGAGAAATTATCGTAAAAGTTATGGCTTATATGCTTGTAGTGGGATTTTGTTTAATCATGAATCGCCGCTAAGAGGAGAAACTTTTGTCACAAGAAAAATAACAATGGCAGCCGCAAGGATAAAAATGGGTTTACAGGATAAATTATATCTTGGTAATTTAGAGGCGAAAAGAGATTGGGGTTTCGCCAAGGATTATGTTGAAGCTATGTGGCTTATGTTACAAGAAGAGACGCCTGATGATTTTGTAATATCTACTGGAGAGACATATTCTGTTAGGGAATTTTTAGAATATGTTTTTGAATTAGCTGGTTTAGACCCATATAAGCATGTTGAAACTGATCAAAGACTTATTAGGCCACACGAAGTGCCTTGTTTAATTGGCGATTCTACTAAAGCTAAACAAATTTTAGGTTGGAAACCTAAAGTTAAATTTAAGACTTTGTGTAAATTAATGTTGGATGAAGATTTAAATTATTTTAGCACGAAAATACGTATAAATTTATAAGTTTATGGAGAATGAATAATGTCTAAATGTTTAGTTACGGGACACAAAGGTTATATTGGATCACATTTGTTTGCAGCATTGCAAGAGCTGGGTCATGAAGTTATGGGGATTGATTTAAAAGAGAAACATCCTAAAGATATATTAGAATATTTAAAAGAGGATAAAGGCAGATTTCATCCAACTTATTGGCATTTTAGACCTGAATATATTTTTCATTTAGCATGCATTCCGCGAGTTGCTTATAGTGTTGAAGAACCTGTAAAGACGATGACGAATAATGTTTTAGCAACAACTACGGTTTTAAATTTTGCACGCAAAGTTGGAGCAAAAAGAGTTGTTTATGCAGGTTCATCTTCGGTGAACGGGAACGGCGATGGCCCAACTAGTCCTTATGGTCTTCAAAAATTAATATCAGAAATGGAATGCAAATTGTATTCAGAATTATATGATTTGGATACAGTTACATTAAGATATTTTAATGTGTATTCTCCTGACCAAAAAGCAAGCGGACCATATGCGACAGCGGTAGCTAATTTCATGCAGTATATTAGGGAGGGAAAAATTCCATTTATTACTGGAGATGGTGCACAACGTCGCGACATGGCAAATGTTAAAGATGTTATATCCGCAAATATTTTTGCCATGAAATATGAAAAAAAGTTTAATGGTGAATATTATGATATTGGTACTGGCGATAATATATCTTTGAATGAAATAAAAGATATAGTGTTAAAATATTTTCCAAATTTAAAATTTGATTATATTCAAGAACGCCTTGGAGACGTATTAGAGACGAAAGCAGATATAAAAAAAATCAAAGAAATTGGTTGGAAACCTTCGATTACGATTAAAAAAGGAATCAATGAGTGTTACAATAGGTTGAGAGGAGAAGTGTAAATGATTAAATCCATTGGAGTAATAGGAAATGGCTTTGTGGGTAGCGCTCTTTCTTTTGGGTTTAGTCCTCATATGAAAGTGTACATTCATGATAAGAACCCAAAAATTTCTGTCAATTCTTTGGACACCACAGTTAATGAATCCGATATAATCTTTGTGTGTGTCCCTACCCCAATGAACGAAGATGGATCAATTAATTTAAGTCATATACATAATGTTTGTAAAAAGATCTCTATAGTTAATAATAGAAAAGATAATATAGTTGTTATCAAGTCTACAGTCGTACCAGGAACGTGCGATTTACTTAGGGAAATATATCCGAGTTTGAATATTGTATTTAATCCTGAATTTTTAACTGAAAGAAAAGCGAGATTTGATTTTTTAAACCAAACAAGAATTATTTTGGGGGGGTCTGCGGAGTTGACCAGCAAGGTGGAACAGCTTTACAAGATAATTTTTCATTCTCCTCGCATCATCCACACTGATTATAAAACAGGAGAATTTATTAAATATTTTGCAAATGTTTTTTTTGCAGTTAAAGTATCATTTGCTAACGAAATGAAATTAATTTGTGACGCTGTAGGCGTTAACTGGGAAGAAGCACTAGCGGGTTTTGTTTCTGATGGCAGAATTGCGGATTCTCATTTGAATGTCCCTGGACCTGATGGGAAAAGAGGTTTTGGAGGCACTTGTTTCCCAAAAGACATTTGTGCTTTTATTAATTTTGCAAAAAAAACAGGTATTGATGCTAATGTAGTTGAAGGGGCTTGGAAAACCAATCTTCAAGTTAGAACAGAAAAAGATTGGGAAAAACTCACAGGAAGAGCAGTAACAAAAGGAGATAAAAATGAGTAAAGATATGTATTTAACAGAACAGGCAATGGGAGCAGTTATGATGGCACTTCAGAAAAGCCTACTACAACAAAGTGATATTGTTCCAGTATTAAAAGATTTTAAGTTTAGGCTATCGGAACAAGGACTTATAGTACTAAACCCCCCCACAGTAAAGCTTGGTGAAGAGACGGATATGTCTTCGCAAGAAGCGTCTGATGCCTAAATACATTTATTGTTGTGACGAGTGCAAAAATATTTTTGAAATTGTCCATTCGATGAAAGAGAAATTAGAAATTTGCGATAAGTGCAAAGGGTCTTTATCTAGAGTCCCTCCACAAATTTTTATCAATACACAACAAAAAAAAGTAGATATTGATTGTAAAGTTGGAGATATTGTTAAAAATCATATTGAAGAGTCTAAAAAAGAACTTAA
>Ga0209128_1003101_pt1 | contig 10363 bp, 10 predicted proteins | sample ETNvirnome_6_100_FD_184072 | JGI IMG/M metagenome (GOLD analysis project Ga0209128, IMG submission 184072) | Marine viral communities from the Pacific Ocean - ETNP_6_100 (SPAdes) (version 2) | ecosystem: Environmental > Aquatic > Marine > Oceanic | place: Pacific Ocean | collected 2013-06-19
TGTCGGTTAACATCTTATCGCTAGCTCTAGCCGTTGTCATGAATGTATTAGCTATTGCTGCTTGAGCTTCTCTAACATCTTCAACGTTACCAGCAATGTTTTCCATATTCATTGCAAGCTCTCGAGCATGCTTATTCATTTTTGCTGCGTGAGTTGCGCTTACTCCTAAATCTTCACGTATCTTTTTATTTTCTTCACTGAAAGCCATGATTGATGCAATAGCTAATCCGATACCTGCGGCTGCGATACCACCACCCACCATTGCACCTAATAATCCACCTCCAGGGATGTTATTTAAGACTCCTTCGTATTCCGAAACTAAGCTATCTAACTCTGATTTAGCCGCGTCAGCTATTTCTTTTTGTTTTTCATTGACCGAATCAAGAGCTATATCTTCCGCGCGCCTAGCTGATAATATTTCTTCAGCTATCTGTAACTGTTCGTTTAATATTTTTATTTCATTTTCATTTAAATGTTGGCCATTCACTTGCATCTTAACGCGCTGTTCGCTAATTTCCTCTAAAGCCTTTTCAATATCTTCTTGTTGGGAAAGTGTATCGGTGATTGCTTTCATCGGTTCTTCGATGTTTTTCATCAATACGTTATTTTTTTCTGACATAGCAAGACGTTTCTGCAATCTTTCTGTAAGACTGTTTTCTAATTGCAGTTGTCTTTCTAAACTTTTTGCAGATTCATTGCGTGCGTCGGCTTCTCGCTTAAGCTGGCGTTCTATTTCCTTTCTTTGTTTTCTTTTTTCGTTTTCGTCGGCCATTAATCTTTATTAATCCCATTTTGCCAAAACTCGAGCATATTCATCCGAGTAATGTTTTAAAACTTCTTTTGCTGCGTCTAACTCTAGTTGTTTTTGATCAACGCTTTTAATCGCTTTTGTTAGATCAGGATTATCTTTAAATTTATTTAATACTTTTTTTCCTAATCCTTTAGATATCATTTTCCATATGTTATCAAAAAGGCCTTCTCGCAACTTATGTTTTTGCGATTCGCTTAATTTTTTCTTTGCCATTGGAATCCCTAGTCTTTATTATAAATATAAATATATAGAATCTGGATTATTACTTTTTAGGAAATCCAGTAAATGGTGATTTGCGGGATGATGTTTTACCTTGAGCTTTTTTAATTTCGGCGTTTTGTTTTTTGACTGCCGTGTTTATTTTCTTAATGTAGTACTTTCTTAACCAGGTAGGCATGTGGTAGACATCATACCAAGTAAACCCCCCGTTACCATAGTATATTAGATCAAAGATTTGATCATGTATAACGGACCTGGCATCAGGTCCTAGGCCAAAAAAACCCGACCCCCATCGGAACTGTAGTCTCATCATTGATATGACCACACTCTTCACATTCAAAATGAAAAGTTAAATCAATATCTGGAGATACGTTTGATATATGTTTTCGTAAAGCTCTGGAATCGACTGCAAAGAGTTCATTATTAACAAAATCTTTAATTATTTTCTTATCAGTCTCACCATCAACAGATGTTATTATATTAATTAGTCGAGTTGTGAGCGTCGGATCGACTCCTGCAGACTTATTTAATTTTTTAGATACTTTGATGTCTGAAGTGATCTGTTTTTCATCACCATGAGTCAATACTTTGAACTTAATTTTTCTTTTGCTTGTAGGTAATACGAATTCAAACTCATTATGACCTTTTGTAATTGCAGTATCATCTATAGGCTTATTAGTAATTTCTGTTAAATCTATAACAGTCTCATTTTTATGACCACAATCAGGACAAGTTACTGTTGCTTGATAATCTTTACCGTAACCTAATACTCTTCCAGCAACCATTATTGCATTCTTATCACCATTTAATATATCATTGTAGTTAACAGGAGTAACAATTAATGATTGTAATAATTTATCTAATACAACTCCTTGTTTAATTAGATTGGCTGAAGTTAAAATATCTTCTTCTCTAGCAGTCATGTACTTCATTTCGATAGTACCACTAGATAGCGGATGGTCTTCTGGATATAATAACCCTTTACTTGGTAATTCAACAACCTCTGTCGGGAAATTTGTTTTTTTAACGTCTGTTTCTTTATGTTCTTGTCTTAATTGTTCTGCTAATGCACTGTCCGTTTGAGCCATAACTTAAATTTTAAATGAAATGTAACTTCTTTATATATAAATATGTGTATGTGTATAAAAAAAAGCCTTTAAGTGATTAAAGACTTTATTTCTTGATAATGTTATGTGGTAATGTTATATTAGAATTGAAGTATAGCGTAATCGTAAGATAATGTTAATGCAATCTCAACTGGATCACCTGTTCCCCAATCAACTCCACCGAAGTCAGCTGAGGTAATAAATGCTCCTTTCAATGTCCATTCTTCGACTACATCGCCTACTGGACCTAACATGTTAATAGTAACATCTTTCTTGTAAAAATCCGAGTAACCATCTCTACCAGTTACACTCTCATGTGAAAGTCTAACCCATTCCATTACTGCTTGTGCTGCTGATGGAACTACAGGATCGTAAAGTGTGACTGATAAATCTTGCCATTCGCCTTTACCTTTTAACTTTCGTTTCACATTAATATGCTCCATAGTGATTGGGTCAAAAGATATGTTTGGTCTTGCTGCAGCTTTTATAAGATAAGCTGGTACCCCTTCTATATACATAATGAACCTATTTTGAACTTTAGGTTCAAATGCTGTAAACATTATTTCGTTTGGATCAATTAACTGTGCCATTTATTCATTTCCCTTTATTATATATAAATATTAGTTTTTTAAAATTCTCCGCTTACTATTCTGGAAAGGCTGCTCCAGTTGGTAATACATTGAAATCCAATACTATAAATTCAGCCGTCTTAGTTGGTTGTAAATAGATATCACCTTTTAAAATGTTTCTATCTATAACATCTGGTGTGTTATTTGATTCATCCATTACAACTTTGAAAGAATATAAACCTTGACGTTGTTGAATTGATTCTAGATAAGGATTAACAATATTTAAAAATCTATTTCTAGTTGCAGTTGTATTTTGTTCAAATACTAAATACCTTGAAGAACTTGCTATAAATTTCTTAACTGCTATTAATAACCTTCTAACGTTAATTCTATCGAGTGCGCTAGCTTTACCTTGAAGCGTTTTCTGCCCCCATACAACAACTCCTTGCCCTGGGAAGCTTGCTATTGGATTAACTCTACCTTCATATAAATCATCTCGCTCGTCATGAGTTAATTTTGTGTAAGTTGAAATAACTGATGTTAGACCGCCTCTATTTAATCCTGCAGGTGCAAACCATTCATGACTTACTCTATCCGTGTAAGCAATTACTCCTGGAAGTACTACTGATGGTGGTACCCACATTGGTTTATTTAAATCAGTATCCATTATCTTAACCCATGGATAATATGTCGCAGTGTAATTTGAATCTAATGCGCTTATATTATCTGTTGTTGTAGCTATGTTTGCGGTTAATATATTATTATCCATTACATAAAATGCATCTCCACGATCTTCACATACATCTTTTGCTTTTATATTTACTGATGGATGATATTGATAAAGTATACCTGGAGTTACTATCATATTGATATCATACTCATCTGGGTTGCTTACTGCGTTGATTGCTTTAAAGTAATCTGTCGTTCCGGCCGTACTTACAGCTGAACAATCAAATCCTTGAGTGTTTGTTGTAGTTATGTAGGTACCGGTTCTTTTTTGAAGATGTGGCTTCTGACCATCGTACCCACCTTGGAATGGCATCATAAACTTCCTAGTGTTAGCTGACGTTTGTGTTGTTGTCAAATTAATTGTACTAGAGTAAGGTGATGTCGCGTTTGGATAATTAGCTGAGCTATCCTGACTGTAGTCGCCTAAATAAAAATCTTTATTCGATCCGGTTGAGTAAGAAACATTAGGTAATGGTTTTAAATAATTATGATTATCTGTGTTTGTAAAATCATAATCGAAACCAAAATACTTTTTCTTGTTGTAAACATCATTTATTTTTTGTTCAACTATCATTGACGCTGATGGAATTCTTGTTCCTATCGCTGATGGAATTGGTTCCCATAATGATCTAAAACCAAACGGTACCAAATTAGCTGAAGTTGCTTTGTTATCAACAGCTGTATCAACTTCAATTCTAATGTAAGATGATTTGTTTGGATAGTCACCGTTAACTGTTACTTTTCCTTCACTGTCTACTGTTAAATATTGATCGCCTATTCTTCTTTTAATGTAATTAGCAGAATCTGGATCTAATGTTAAGTTATTAAATGTTTCTAATACATTTGGTTTAGTATCAGAATCCCAGTGTTTATATGGCGAGCCACCTGAACCTATAAAGAACTCTTGATCAACTGCTCGAACTACTAATGTAAATGTTCCATAATCAATACCAGCTACGCTTCCTGCAGGCTTAACATTTGATATACCTATTTTAGTTTCGAAGTTCGTAGATGTTCCGTGTGCCATCGTATGCGCTCTAAATAAATTATATTTAGAAGTTCCATTAATTTTTTGAGAAGTAACCCACGGTGTGTTTGCAGTTGAGTATGTACTTCCAAAATCCCATGCGCTTGCAACAATATTAATAACAGATTCAGCTGATGAGTCTGTTGATAAAGATCTACTTGCTGCATTTTTAAAATACATGTAATTGTAAACAGCTTGAGTTCCATCTGCATTATATCCAAACACATTACCTAGGTAAGTATTACCGTTAGGATCAACTGAACATGAAAATGTTGTTCCATTAACTGGATTTGCGTTACCTGTGAAGGCGTCTGTTGAATCTACGGCGTATGACCCTGTTATTGTTAAAGTAAACGCTCCTGTTCCTGCTCCGTTAGATATAGTTGAGCTTTGACGAGTTGAATGACCGAATAAATCTACGTCATTACCTGATGTGATTACGTATGTTGGATGAAGTATGTTAACAATCTCACCTCCAGCTGCGTCTGTGCCACCTTCTAAAGTAACTTGATTAGCATGGCCACCTACATTAAATCCAAGACTGTTACCTGCGGTACCTCCGTCCGATGCTGTAACTTGTAATGTTGATCCTACTGATGGTACAGTTGTAGTAACACCAATAGCAGCATCATTAATTGCAGCTGACATAGATTTAAATGTTGTGAGTGCTGCTCCTGCTCCTACTGCGCTAGCACTAACAAAATAAAATATTGGTGATGCATCTGCTGGTAGTGGCGTGTCCATACATCTAAATGTATATTTTGTTCCTCCTGATCCAGTCACGTAAAAATAATCCCCGTCAGCAATATTAGCTGATCCAGTAGCTTGAACTGATCCAGAAGCTACTACTGATGCTGAACCTGATAGCTGTATGCATATTGGTCCGTAATCTAAACTGTAACCACTCTGTCCTAATACTCTAACTATGGTAACTCGACCTGAGCTAGCTAAATATTCCCGTACGGTATAAGGTACATATGTTTTTGGATCTGACGGTCCGAACTTCTGAACGAACTCACCATATGATTCTACTATCGTTGGAACGAAAGCAGGACCTTTAACGGTTGGTCCAATTATTGCTGCTCCTATTTCACTTATTCCGGTTGGGAGGAAGGATAAGTCGTTTTCAGTGGTGAATACACCAGGACTTACTATTTTTTCTGCCATTATTTACTCCTTAATTATGCGATTTTTATGACTATATAACATTACTTATATAAATATCGATCTTTTTTGTAAACACTAATATAATAATATATAATACGTTGATATTTTATTTTAGCTTACAAGCTCGGGTTCTGCCAAATCTGCAGGTGTCAATTCACCTGTTTCTAAATTCAATTGGCCCCGGCCGTATTTCTTATTAAGAGACTCGACTAATCCAGATTCTTCCTTTTGTAGTTCTGTATATTTTTGTTCTAAGTCGAATTCTATTTTTTCTAAATTTTCTAGTTGCTGTTTTAACAACATCTTCTCTACTTTTAACTGACCGAACTGAGATGTTACTTGTCCGTATTGATCTCGAAGATTAGTTAAATTTTCTAATTCAGATTTTTCTAATTTTTTGCTTTTTACCATGGTACTTTTTTAATGATTAATTATTAAATAAATATGTTTGAATAATTTAAAAAAACCAATATCGGTTAACTACTCGGTATTTTGTTTATATCTGAGAGTGCTCTTTCTTTTATAACTAACTGAGCTCTTGTATTTGATTTTTTCATATTGTTTTGAGTACCGTAATCTTTTGGGATTAAATGAGCCTGAACTGTAAATCCTATAGATGCTCTATTGACTCTATCTTCGCCAGATACATTTGACGTCTCAAAACTGTAACTATTTGCTTTTGTTATGAATTTATATGTATCTCCCCAAGCTCTGCCACTCCAAAAGACCATATCTTCAACTAACTTATTAACTTGAGATGTATACTCAGCCCAACAAGTCATTTCATAAGTAACATCAATATAATCTGGCAAATTTATTTCGTATCTTTCTTTAACAGGTTTTCTACCTTGCAAGACTGAAAATTTATCGTATCTATTTTGTTTACTGTATACTTTTTCAAACTGGACTTTATTGTCTGGACCGAACATTACTTTATTATGAGCTAAACTATCTCTATCAGATATATCAGTTCGTCTAAATGTAATTAATGGTATTAAAATTTTTCCTTTTGAGTCTCTAAGATAACCATGTGACTGTATTGACGACCATTTCTCAGGAGATGCATACATTACAGGTACAGATATCTTTTCTCCATTTTCTTCTACGCGTGGTTTAATAGTATCTTCAATAAATTTTAAAAAAGCAGTGTCGATTGTCTGTAAAGTGATTTCGAAACTTTTAATAGTATCATCATCTCGTCTTACTTGTTCCGCTCTATTTATACCTTGAGATTTATCAACTGTTTTATTTATAGAATGGTCGGCGCCACCAACTGTTACGTATCCAAATTCATCTACATCACTAAACGAACTTTCTCTTCTTCTTTTTTTAGGTGCTTTTGCCATTATATACCTTTATCTATTTGAATAGTTTTTGTAATACCTGATCTTATATCTAATGTATTAATTCTACTTTTTCTTGTTAAGTGGCTTGAACATACAAACGCTACATTGTATCCATGAGTTCCTCGATTAAAATCAGTATCTGGATTCTTACCTGCTACGTAATTATTTTCAACTATACTATCTATTTCGTAATAATCTAAATCCCACTCGACTATGTCACCGACTTCTGGATAGACGCTCGTATCTTGCATAGTATCTCTTAAAAAGCTAAATACGGCTGTTTGGTTGTAATCCATTCCAAAATCATCACCTTCGAACGCCTGATCATCTCTTTCAACCAAACAGAATATTTTCATTGGGTTGTAATAAACCTTCTTGTCACTTTCTCCGTAAATATTTTCATTGGTATCTTGAAGTGAAAGTTTAAAGAATACGACTTCGACGCTCACTATATCATTAATGAGTTCTTTATTTAGATGTCTAAATAAGCTAGCGTCTCGTGCTGATCCGAATAATGCCATATCTACTTACCCTATGTATATATTTAGTGGCGATTTATTTAATTGTTCTTGTAAAAATTCAGATTCTTCTTTTTTACGTTCTAGTAAATTTCTTTTACTCATAGAATCTAAATGTTCTCGTAGTTCTTCTATTAAAGCAGTTTTTTCTTCGGAAGCCTGTGAAAGTAAATCTGCTCCATTTAATGTTATCTCTGCATTAGGAATGGGGATTGATGAATATTTACTTCTTACGTTACCTAGCATTTCTTTTGTTAATGCTAGTGTGTATTTAAATATCCACTGACGGCCGACGTCATTTATCTTGACAAACTCTATTTTATTGTAAGGTACATTACTAAAGTCTGTTATTACTCCATCCGTAGATGTTGTATTAGTAGCTTTAATTGGATTCGATCTATCAGATTTTATAATATATTCAAAGTATAAATTATAATCGCTTGTAGGTATAGGAAATATTTTTAATTGATTATTAATTAAAGTAAACGAATATGTACTCTTCCGAAAAGTGTCGTTAAATTCAATTGCTTGCATTCTTAATAAATCAGAATACATTGGTTGTAATATAAATGATATTGCTGGTGAATACGCTCCCCAACCAAAATTATCTAACATACCCTGCGAGCCAAGACCTGTTCCGATGAATGGATCAAAATATCTTGTTATGGCAGGTGTTTGTTGAAAAAATATTTTTTTAATTTCGATTTGTTTATTAGGTTGATATATATCTCGAAATAATGTATCTAAATTATATTTTTGTACACTTTCTGTGACCGCAATTGATCCAGTATGCCAAGTTACGTTTCCACCAACTCCAGCTTCAACTCCATATTCTTCAGCTAACGTTATTACTTGTCCTAAATTATTTGATATTTCTTTACCAGTTAGATTTGATCCCGTAGGGGCCCCTCTTAATTCTAGTAAATAATCTTTAATGTTAAATGAATTAACTTGATTTCCATATTCTGAAGTAGCTTCTTCAAAACATGTGTAAAAATTTATATCTTGTAATTCTACATCCGTTATAGGATATCCTAATCTCCGTGCGCACCAATTCGCAGCTTTATCTGCAGACGATGTAAATTCATTATCTGTGTCAAAAAATCCAAAAGGGGTAGGATCGGTTACTGCGCCGAATGAACTACTCCCTGGCCATATAGGTATATTTGCCATTTACGATATCCTTTTATATATAAATATCTTAATTTAAGTTAAATCGCTGTATGCTTTTAATATTTTAGTTACAATATGATGTCTATGGTTTTTCTTAAGTTCACATATTTTAAATTCAGGTACTGACCCATTAATTCTATTTAAGAAACCAAATCCTGTATCTTCTGGATTTTTTAAATCAGTTTGTCTTAAATCTCCACATATTATCATTTTACTACCAGTACCAAGTCTAGATAAAATCATTTCCATTTGATCGTGAGTTATATTTTGTGCCTCATCAACGATTACGATACTATTAATAAATGTTCTACCTCGCATAAAAGATACAGGTACAATTTCGATCTTACCTTCAGCGATTATAAAATCAATTTCATGCTTTTCAACTAAATTGTACATATTTGCATATATTGGACTTACCCACGGGTCCATTTTTTCTCGCAAATCTCCTGGTAAGAATCCTATTTCTTCTTTAGACACTGTTGGTCTAGTTATTACTATTGAATCTATTTGTTTACTGAATAGTGAATCTAGTGCGGTTTGACATGCTACTAATGTTTTACCTGATCCCGCGTTCCCTTTTATTACAGTTACTGCATTGTCAAAAATTAATTTTTTTACTTCTTTCTGTTCTCGGTTTAATTGAAGTTTAAATTTTCTAGTTGAGTTTTTAGGTACTCGTCTTTGGAACCCTATAGTTTTTCCCATTAAAAATTATTTTTGTTTTTTTAAATGTATTATATTAATAAATATAAGCATAAAAAAAGAGGAGTAATAAATTACCCCTCTTAATTTTGATTAGTGTTGAATTTCCAATAAAATTATATTAGAACCTGTTAAGATCCGCAACAAATATTTTACCGTAAAATTCAGGACGTACCATCTTCTTAGCGTACCTAGTCATTACACCTTTTCTTGGGGTGAAGTTCGTAGGATCGTAAATAAGTGGAGTCATAATCAACGGAACATATGGAGCATATACTGCGCCTGTTTCTAAGAATTGAGTTCCTCTATATCCCATAAGAATAGTATTCTCAGTCATATATGGATTCTTGTAAACAGTCCATCTGTTATTTAATCCGCCAATCTTCTGAACGCCCATTGCGAAGTTCATCTGATTACCATCTGTGTCAGCTGCATATCCTGGAATAGACTCAATGATAGTTGCAACGGTTGGAGAACATACTAAGAAGTTAGCTCCTCCTCTCATTGTTAACTGATGTATCTTGTTAGATACTTTTTGAATCTTAGTTCCTAATGTTTGGAACCATGTTCCTTGATTATACGCTTGACCTGATCCAGCTTGATTTTCAAACGCTGTGGTAGCTGGGTTATATCCATAACCAATTCTAGCTGACCATCTCTCAGTTGTTTGAGCACTTCCAATTAACATATCAAGAATCTCTAAATCAATTTCTTGCGAAATGTATTCAGATAACATTGAAGTTAATTCAGCCTCAGCATCAATTGAATGATAAGCATTCAAGTCTTGAGCGAACTCAGGAGTCCAAACTGCTTTCAATTTTCTGGTTTTTGCAACAATTGGAACTGAGTTCATTGTTACGTTAATTTCCGGAATATCAATATTGCCTTGATTGGCTCCTGGATCTTGATGAGAAGTACTTCCCTGTTCAAAGTCACCTCTAGTAGTATCAGTTGGTTGTGCTTGATACTTAACAACAGCGTTAATTGGTGACGCGG
>Ga0209128_1003102_pt1 | contig 10362 bp, 16 predicted proteins | sample ETNvirnome_6_100_FD_184072 | JGI IMG/M metagenome (GOLD analysis project Ga0209128, IMG submission 184072) | Marine viral communities from the Pacific Ocean - ETNP_6_100 (SPAdes) (version 2) | ecosystem: Environmental > Aquatic > Marine > Oceanic | place: Pacific Ocean | collected 2013-06-19
CTACCATTAACATAACTAACTATGTTCAGGGTGGAATTACTGTAACTGCTGCTTCATTGGGACTATCTTCCCTCCATTGTGTCTGTGTAACAGGTATGGAGGAAATAGGCCAAGGTGCTAGAGCGGTCATTAGTACAACTGGGTTGTATGAATCCAACACAAGTGTTAAGTTAATACTTTCTACGGGTGCTGCACAACTTTCTGGTACTTCGGATGAAGGCATGGTAAGAGTTAGAGTTTGGGGCAACCTTTGATATAAATGTGACCTTTGGCCCCTTAACGGGGGCCATTGGTTACTACCATCTTTTATGATGGTATTGCACTTCCTAACGGAAAAAGTTAGCAGCAAGATTGATAAGGGAACCGCCACCTGACCCCTCTAAGGAGAGAAACTATAATGGTTGGATGTTTATTTGTGACCTTTGAAGGGGCCGGTGGGACTTCTGCCGAAACTTCACAGTTAGTCGTTGCTAGAACTAGAGTAGTGTCTGTTAAGGCAACTAACTCTCATGCTTCAGTGCCTAAACTATTTACACTATATGATGGCACAACAACAAGTGATAAGGCACTACACAAATTTTATGTGCCAGCGAAAACAAGCCTTGATTGGGACTTTCATGGGGCCATTTGTAATAATGGATTGTTTTTAAATGTTGTAGCATCATCAAACCACGCAGCAAAAGACCTTACAATTTCTGTCCAAATAATATAGGTGATTAAATGCCAGCGTTAGCAAAAGACACAAAATTGGTAATGACAATATTATTCGTGGGAGCGATAAGCGGAGTAAATGTATTTTTTTATGCAGAATATGGACATCTACTTGCATTTTCTAATTATTCCCATGCAGTAGTATTTTCATTAATGACTATAGGTGGAATACTTGTAATGAAAGCAGTATTTGACTTAGCATTGAATGATTATATAGAGATGACTCTATTAGATAGAAGAATAGCGGCTTATTGGGCCAAAAGACAAAGAGATGAGCAACAAAGAGATAAAGTTAGACAAAGTTTACAGCAATACAATAGAGATTGGAGAGGACAAGTGCCTATTGTTCAATCCAAAGAAGAATCTACTGTTACTCCGTCTTTCTTAGCACAAATTGAGTGAGGTTAATGTTAGAAGCAATTACAATGGGCTTTGATGAAACCACAATGGCATATGACTTACAAAGAGCGCATTCTGCTGATGTTTGGTTTCTAAGAGCAAGATTTTTCTTTTGGGGAATTTGCTCCACTGTTTTTGGCTTCATGTTAGGTCATGCTTTACCCGCAGTTGGGGTAAATCTATATGGCATGGTATGGGAGGGGTTATCAAACTTTTGGCATCATTTAATATGAGGAATCACCATGTCAATAATGACTGGGTTCGTTATAGTTTGCCTTGAACAAGTAGGACTTCTCTGGAAAAAAATCAATCCGCATCCTTTTGGAGTATATGGTGCATCACAAGTAGGAAAAACAACTTTACATCATCAATTACGAACAAGAGGAGAAGTACCACAAATAGTTGATAGAACTGTTGGATTAGATAAACCCAAGAGAAAAACAATTAAAATTGATGGCGACCAACATACTATCAAAACAGCAGATGTAGGTGGAGAAACAGTTTATTGGACCGAATGGCTACGAGACATGAAAAAAAGAAAAGTCCAGTATATTATTTTTATGATTGATGATAGACACATGAATAAACATTATGATATAGAACAACAATTATGCTGGACTTATTTAGTGGATACAATATGCGCTCCTTACTGGGATATGGTAAATAAAAGCCAACGGAAACATAGAAAAGACTATCCATTAGCAGTAGGAATATGGGCAAATAAATATGACCTATGGAAAGACCGCTATCATTATGATGACATTCAAAAACATCCAATATTTGAAAGTTTTAAAGGAGGAATGCAAAAATTAAATGATAGGGGAATACCTTGTTACAAATATCTAGTTAGTGCAAAATCAGACTCAGAAATGGTTTATAGAGGAATAGCAACAATGATAGAGGACTACTAATGACAATGACTCTCGGAGATTTAATTCAAGAAATTGGCGAAACATTAGCCAACGCAGATGATACAGATATATTAAAAATTAGACAAATAGGACATAGATTAATTACAATGACAAACGGTCCGGCAAAATTTTTAAAACATTATACTTTGGATGAATTACAAAATATGCACAACAGAAAAAACTATGGGGAATGGAACTAATGTCTTGGTTTGAAATATTGAAAGCAGTTAGAAACACTAAACCTAATGTATCAGGTGGAATAGGAAGAACATCATATCAAGGACGTTTAAATAAACTAACAGCCCTCTTTTCAAAAGGTAAAATAGATTTGGATGAATATATTAAGCGAAAAGAAAAGTTAAATGCTGATTTTAACATAGGTGAATAATAATGACACTACAATATCAACCCCCCTCATTAATTGGTGCTACTACAGCAACCACATCAAATCCCTTTTTGCCACCATTAAAATTTGCGAGAGCAGCAGGAGGTGTTATGCAATATGAATATAAGAGTGTTAAACCTAAGAAGCAACTAAAAGAAATGATTAGAGTTCTTTGGCCGGAAAAGAAACGATTTTTAAAGATTCCATTTGGTTATAAATTTAATACAAAAGAACGATGTGTTATTTGTGGAACACATAAAAAATGGGAGGCTTCTGACCCAATGCGACCAACTATTCCTCTTCATAAAGTTAAAAAGGGTTATCCAATGAGGGGAACTTATTGTGATAAACATTCAGGATTACACCGCCAATATGAAATGTTGGAGCAGCAAATTATAGCAGATGAACACGGATTAGAATTTAATTCATATATACCTAAGCCTAAAGTACCTCAAATGCTACAAAGGGCATCATTAACTAATTTACGACAAGACGATATAGAAAATCTATCTGCTTTAGGTTGGACAATTAGACCGCCCGAAATGTCAGATGAGAATGCAGAAGATGAATTGTTTAGATTAACAATGGAAAGCCATTCTATTAATAATAGAGTAATAACATTGATGCAAGGGGGAGCAAAGATTATTCCCCAAACAATAGAAGAAGAGGTGATAACAGATGGCGTGGAGAACTAGTAATGGTGCATTAGCAGCACAAATAAGCAATCAAGGAGCAGCAGACTTTAAGGCAGTAAATAATCTACTGACCTTGCAAGAAAACCATGTAGAGGAATTCTTTACATATCATGGCGAACAATTTTTGGGAGCCTTAGAAAGGTTAATAGAAGATGTAGTAGAAAGAGTAATGAGCCAAATGCTTGTTAAATTAAGATTGAATACTATGGGTACATCTGGAGAATTAGGTGTAACAACAGATTCATTAAGAGAATATGAGGCAATTACGGCTGAAAATATTACATTAGATATACAAAATTTATTAGCAACTGCTGTAAATAGTGAAGTTATTATGCAAAGAAAAATGGCTAAAGCCCAATACTTAGAATCACAGGGCTTTTCTACTGCACAACCAAGTTATCCACAACAATATGCTCAAACTACTATGGCAGCAAGTACAGGAGCAATGCCAGCATTACCCGCAGCAACAGGTATGGACCCCTCACAGATTCAAGGTGGAGGACAAACTCAAGCCATTAATGCATCTATGATGCAACAACAACAAGCATTTAGTAATGCTTCAGGTTATCCAATACCACCTGCCGGAACTGATACTATGGGTACTCCTTATTGGATAGACCAACATTCAGGCCAAATGACTTATACGCCTCCTACAAGTGGTTTGGGTTTGGGGCAGATGATTTCTAAAGGTGCTGCTTGGGCTGCTTGGCTGGCTTAAGTGGTAATATGATTAGAATACCTGCTACCTTTAGGTATAACCAAAAAGACTATTCTGTAGGTAGCAAACCTTTGGAGTTAGATGCTAACTCCATTGGCGGAGAGGCTTTAGATAATCCTCTAACTATACTTATGTTTAAATATGTCGCTGCCCCCTTTAGTACCAAAAATTATGCTTTAGTTCAGCAAAATTTAAAACACTTTTTAAATGTTGATTTATTACAAGAAGCATCAGAAGAAAATGATGACATGGAATATAATCTTGCAGAATATCAAAGGTATATGGAAGATGCTTGGAGTTCTATTCAAAAAATGAAAACAGAAGAATTTTTATTTAATTTAAGACCTTTTATTTCAAGTGCTAAAGCAGACTTAGAACAATTTGATGATTTACAGCAAGGAATGTCAGAAAAAGCCAATGATAGTTTAATGCTTGATATACTAACTAAATTAGGTCAAGCATGGATTATGTCAGCACATACTATGACAGGCGAAGCAGGCACAAAACTACAAGTTGCTGGAGAAAATAAAATTCCTTATGGCCCTGCAATGGAACAAATTTCTAGTAAAATGGAAGCCAAAAAAGATAAACGTGGTAAAGATATTACTACAGACTCATTAAAAGGCACAATACATGAAGGCTTAAAAGAAAATGATTATAAATATATAAAATTAGAAGTATATGAAACCAAAATTAATGAATATAAAAGTGCTAGATGGATTAAGATAACAGTTGATTTTGATAAACTTTTTGCTGATTTAATGTCTCAACAAAATATGATTAAACCATACGAAAAATTAGGAGAAGATTAAAATGCTTATTCATAAAGAACTTCGTGAAGTTTTAGATGATGATTATGATAAGACATGGCCTGAAATAACAGAAGTATCTATGAGTTATATGCCTACAGGCTACAAAGATTTTACAGGAAAAGACCTAAAAATGCTAATTAAAATTAATGTTAAGAGAGCATATAATACGATTTTAGATGGGTTAGAAGGTACAAGTCAAGACCATGACTTATCTGAAAGAGAAATGGATACTATTGAACAATTATATCGTGTTAATGCAGTAGACAAAACGACAATGGTATCAATGATTGAAGGCAATACAGACAAAATGACTTTAGAAACAACCAAAAAACTGCCTGCTAGACAAAAATTTGGCCCAAGAGAATTAGAATTTATTGTTGCTAAATCAAATCCAAAGAAAGGTGACGAATATCATGGAGAACAGATTACTGCTTTTGAAGAAGAAGCAAGAGCAAAAGTAAAGTCCCGTATAAAAACACAAAAACTTAAACCAAAGGCTAAATCAAAACATATTATTCATGCCCCCGATTCTTCATCACACTCAGAACACAAATTTTTTAAGGAGGGTGTCCCAAAGCCGGGCGATACAGAAATTGATTTAGATTGGGATAATATAAGAAAAATTCCTTCTATAAGAAAAGTTATAGACAAAGCACTAACACCAACAATAGTTGGAAAATTAGAAATATTAATTAGTGGAATTATACCATCAGAAAAATATTTAAAGAATCTAAAGGAAGCATCAAAAAATGATGATGAGGGCGGGCAAGATGCACAAAGAAGGTTGGATGAAGAAATAAATGTATATTATTTAGAAATGATAAATTTTAATCCAACTAAAAGATATCCTTATATTGATTATACTGAAAGACACCCCGAATCCGAAGTAGTGCCTCACAGACAGAAAAAGTTTAAAATACCTGATTACATTTGGCCCACTACAAGTTGGCACGGAAGAAAACCGGAAGGCGGTCAAAAAACATGGACTCCAACAGAAGGAATTGCCATCTTATCATACATTAAAAGACAATTAAGTAAATTAAAGAGGTGGTTAGATGGGTAAATTAAAGTCAGCAAGTGATTATATTACACCTGCAACCATAAATTATGGAACAGGCATTGGGTATTATACTTCTCATGGGGAAGTATCTTCATTATTACAATGTCAAGTATTTGGAGCAGATACGGTTCCATCTAATGCAGATGTAGGTAAAATAATAAAAAGAGTGGAAGGCAAAATAGATGATACAATTAAAACAACTTATAGGGGAGAAATAGTTCAGGGTGAAGTTCATGATTTTGTTTCACTTAGAACCCCAATATATCCTGTAACTCATTGGAAAGATTATGTTGGTTTTGTTCAATTGTATTATCCTAATGTTAGAAAAATAGTTAGATTAGAAATTTATGAGGGGGATTCATATGTTGATATTGCTTCGGCTATTGCTGAATATACTCCTTCTGATACTGTAGAAACCTATACTCTTGCTTTCCATGTTGGACCCGCTGGTGGCACAAGAATTACCTTTACATTAACAGAAAACAATGTAAATGGATTTTATAATCATTTAGGAAATAAAACTAGTGTTTTACAAATATGTTCTGCAATTAATGAAACATATCCAGCAGATACAGCACAATTTACTCTTGAAAACTCAGCAAAAACAACTACAAATACAGGAATGAATTCAGGAAGTTATAATATATCTGATTTTTTCTATGCAGCCCCAAGCCATGATGGAACAAAAGTAAAAATTTCTTCCCTGTTGCCTTCCGATGCTGGAACAATTTGCTCAATTGATGAGGTGATTGGTAGCACAACCACTCCTATTTCCTTTGTAGATAAAGAATCCTATGGGCGAGAAGAAGAATTTTGGACTATAAATGAAGAAGGTAGGATATTTTTCCGAACTAAATATCCATTTTTCCAAAATCATTCTGTTAAAGTTACATATCTAACAGGAGCCAAAAGAGTACCTGCAACCATACATGAAGCCGCAACAAAATTAGTCGCGGCAGAAGTATTGCTTAATGATGATAATACAGTTTTAATTGCTGAAACAGGGGCTAATATTGATTTAAAGACAAAGTATGATACTCTTATGGAAGAAGCCAATAAAATATTATTGGGTAAGCAGCAATTATTACATTTAATAGATTAGTGATAACATGGGTGAAATCAATAACCTTTTTATTGCATTTAAAGAAATAGTAGAAATAGAAAAGCAAAGAGCGAAAATGGAAGCAGAACATCCTTTAATTGGCCCGGAGATGTCTTCAAGTCCTGATATGGTATTTGATAATGCTGCTAATGCTTTTCTAATAAAGTTTGGATATACACTTAGTAAGGAGGAAGTAGAATGGATGAAGTCACTTTCCTCATAAGACTTATAGGTGATAATTGGTCTACTGCAACAACTGTAGTAGCAGATGGTAAAAATGCTTTTGGAGACATTCCTCCACAAACTAGTAGTAGTCATAAAGCCCAACCTCTTATAATAGATATACGTTCAATAGAAGCACAAAGAGGAAGAAGGGTGGATGCAGATTCTCAAGATATTATGATAATTTATGAGGATTCTGCAAGTATTTCACATCCTACAATTGACTGGGCAGTTAGAAATGAAGACTATACTTTTACTATCCATATCAGAACTTTGCAGCCAAAAGGCCAATCAGTCCTAACATTTTCAAGGGACAGACTAGAAAGTTTATATCGAATCACTCGCTACATCATAGAGAAGAAAGGATTGCGTCCGAAGGTTTTAGATGAGAATAGTGCTGTTGAAGCAGACGCAGAATTAATTGAGATTACAGGCAGAAGTGAGGCTAATGATAGAGGTAAGCGTTTATTAGGCTATAAGTTGTCTGTTACCATGAAAAGGTTCGGAAGAACAATTGTAAGTTAGTAGGTGAAGAAAATGGTATTGAATGAAGTATATACAGGAGCCGGACTATCGGCAACGATGATACCGGAGGCTGATTTTGAGATATCTCAAGCCTTTGGAACAGAACAAGAGGATGTAAGTGGACTATATTTGTTACTGAATAGTAGTAGTAAAGATACATTAACATGGAGTTTGACAAATGACACTAGATTGGTAGTAGATATATACAAAGGGTGTATGGCAACATTAACAGCATATACTAATGTTGATGGGTTGATTGTCAGTGGTAGTGAAGTAACTCTTATGATTAAAACAAATACTGCAAATACAATTGTATTTAATCAAAACTTACATTCAGTACTCGGAGTTGAAAATACTTCTGGATATGGTTTCACCTGCAAAATACTATCTTATGGCGCACCTGTTTATGCTCCTACACCAACAGCAAGTAAAGTAACATTATTGTCAGACAATTGGTTAGGATTGGTCAATACTATTTCACCACCAACCGTTGATGCTGAAATGAAACAAGTTAATCTTGCTCTTGGCGGAACAAGAAACTTTGGCTTCCAATTCAAAGGAGCCGAAACATTAGGTGAAGCATCTATTGATGTTTCCCTTAACAATGGGTCTTGGTTATATTATACTTTAGGTAACTTAAATTCATTAACTACAACAGGTCAGGGTACTAATACTTTAAATGCTTTGAGTGAACAAAGCGGTAAAGCATTTGCTCAATCAGGAATCACCAAAATTTATAGAGTTGAAGAAGGGTCATTGGGTAATGAGAAAATATTACCTACACCAACAGCAGCCGTATCAACAGATTTGGCTAATTATGATGAAATAGACGCAGACACCGTATTAACATATGGATTTACTGAGAATAATACTGGTGACTTGCCTTCTTTTGCTTTAGAAGTAACTAATCAAAAGGGTTCACTAACTACATTAGAAACTGATGCTGCCCCAAGTTCTTCAGTATTTACCCGTATATTTACAGGATGTCAAGTTCAATCATTAGCATTAAACTTTGAGGAAGGACAAGAGGTAAAGGCTACTATTGGAGCAGTTGCAAGAAAAGCACATGATTCTGCTGCTGCATATCTACCAAAGAGAGCAACAACTTCACCAACTGATTTATTTAATTATAATTCTACTGCTAATAATAATCCATATATGTTTTCAGATGGTTCTCTTAAGATTTATGGACAAACATTTGCTAGAGTTAAATCAGGAACATTAACCATTAGTAATAATTTAACTCCACAAAGATTTATTGGACAATATGATAAAACTATTACTTCTGCTCATATAGCAGGTCAAAGAACATATGAATTAACTATGAATTTATTAATTACTGATATGACTGTATGGACTGAATTAAGAAATCAAAATGAAACAGACAACACAGTTGGATTAATAGAATTAGTATTTGCTAAGGATGGAAGTGCTTCTGATAAGATAACAATTAAATTAGACGATTATCTTACACAGTCTGTAGATATTCCTTTCCCTGAAGATAAAGGGCCACTTGAGGTCAGCGTGACGATATCAGCAAGGACATTAAACTCTTGTGAATATGTAGGCAGACACGTTATTCAAATTTAAGACCCCTTAATAGAGAACTGACAGAAGATGAAACATTTCTCAAGGTAAGGTGGTCAAAAATTAAGTGCGATTCCCTGACGATGGGGGGGGTTGCACAAATAGGGGGGATATATTATCCCCATTTAAGGAGGCAGAAATAACTTCATAAGTCATCATTGTATATATTCCACTAACAATCGTTTGTATGTTTTGTTAGTTATTGAAGGTGGAAAAAGAAATGGAAAAACAAGTAGTAAAAGATAAGAGTAAACTGTTTTCAGCAGTTAATACGGAATGCCATCATCTAAAGGCTTCGGCTGATAGTGATGAATATTTAAAAGTGTGGGTAAAAGAACCTACATGGCTCCAAGTTGAGCAAGCGTTATCGAGTGTTATGAAACTCAATGCACAAACGCAAAGCCTAGACTTAGACATGAATAAGATGTATAAGTTTATGGTAGAAAACTTCATAGAAAAAACAGAACCTAGTTTGTCGGGATTAGAACTTTTGCGGTTATCTCCCTATGTGGGGTCGCAATTGAAAGATATCCTCCCCAATCCCTTTGAGGATTTAATGGGGGCTGATATGGGAAACGAGGAAAATATAGACGTGCCTTGACCGGAGGGAAGGTTGAGCCATTAATTGCTTTAGATGTATTATTATATTCTTATAGCATGGCTTTTCATATAAATCCTTATGAGGCAAAAGATGTTCCTATGAGTTTTCTTGGCAAAATGTTGGGGATACATGGTGTTATCAAAGAACTGGAAGCAGAAGAACTCAAAAAGATAAGGAGATAATTTAATGGGTGACCTTGAAGACAGGATGTTTTCTATTGCAAGTTCTATAGAAGCATTGGGTAGTCAAACAACTGGACTTCAAGCAGTAATGGAAGGGGCTTCTAAATCTAAATTTTGGACTATTCTTAGTCGTTCCGCTTCTGGTATATTGCCGGGTTTTTGGGCAATGCAAAATAAATTAAGGGCCGTTTCTGACGGGTTTGTTTTGTATTATCAAACTCAAGAAAAAGGTAATAAAAGAATAATGGAATCAATAGAGGCTCAAATTAAGTTAAATGATGCATTGGGTAATTTTAATGAAGATTTAGTAGCGAGTAGCGACAAATGGGAAGAGTGGGCAGACGAGGCTTATAAAGCGGAAATGGGGTCAAAAGCGTTTTTGTCTGAGTCTGAAAAGACATATCTAGGATTGACTATGTATCATAAAACAGCATTAGCCGAAGTTAAAGAAT
>Ga0209128_1003104_pt1 | contig 10360 bp, 10 predicted proteins | sample ETNvirnome_6_100_FD_184072 | JGI IMG/M metagenome (GOLD analysis project Ga0209128, IMG submission 184072) | Marine viral communities from the Pacific Ocean - ETNP_6_100 (SPAdes) (version 2) | ecosystem: Environmental > Aquatic > Marine > Oceanic | place: Pacific Ocean | collected 2013-06-19
TCCAAGACCACTTACATTTCCACTCGTATCAAATGTATAGTTTCCATCTGAAAAAGTACCATCTATTGTTAAATTTCTAATTGTTGCTATATCTTTAGATGCATCTAATACCAACGCCTTACTCGCCGCGGCGGTTCCTGCAGTCACACTATCCAAAACACCTAACTCTGCAGTTGTTAAAGTCGTAGTATCAAGTGTTAATGAAGTATCTCCTGTGATTGTACCTGTTACTGCTAAATTACCCGATGTAGTTATTGCTCCACAACCAACTGTTCCTAAACCAGTTACATTTCCACTTGTATCGAAAGTATAGTTACCATCTGAAAAAGTCCCATCTATTGTTAAATTTCGAATTGTTCCTATATCTTTTGATGCATCTAGTACTAATGCTTTACTCGCTGCAGCCGTTCCAGCAGTTACACCATCCAAAACCCCTAACTCAGCGGTTGTCCAAGTCGTAGAATCTAGTGTTAATGAAGTATCTCCTGTGATTGTACCTGTTACTGCTAAATTACCAGTTGATGTAATTGCTCCACAACCAAGTGTCCCTACTCCACTTACATTACCATCGAATGCAACTGCTCCATTAATATCTACAGTTGTATCAGATTCTATGGTTAATACACCATCTCCTGATTGATGAATAAATGTACCAGAATCACCAAATTGAAGTTTGTCTGAGCTGGAAAGTAACAGTCCAGTATCATGAACGTGAGTTAATGAAACATCTTGATCATCACCAAAGTTTATAACACCTTCATCAGCGATAAAAAGATCTGACCAGTTTTGGCTTGCTGACCCTAAAGCTAATCCATCATCAGTAGCTGGATAAAGAGAAGTAGCACTCAAAGACATTTCATCTGCTCCGCCTGCCTCAAACGTAATTACATCATCTGCAGAAGCACGAATTGACGTGTCATCATCTGCATCTAAATCAATACGTCCAGTTCCACCCATACTAATTGAACCTTGACCATTTAAATCAATATCATCAACATAAAGGTTAGCCCAAGCAGTGCCAGAAGCCCCTAGAGAGTCTGCAGAATCACTATTAGGAACTACATTTCCGTCTACCTTTAACTCACCCCCAGCAGGATCAACTACAACATCTGCTGCAGCTATAATTTTTAAATCTGTATCTACATCTATATAATCTGAAGCTGAATCTATTTCTAATCTAATAACCCTTGTGTTTCCACCTGCTATACTAAGTAAATTAGATGAATGTGTTGCGGTAACATCACCAGCATTAAAATTAATAACTGCCCCATCACCAAGAAATAAATCACTCCATGCAGTTCCACTAACACCAAGTGCATCAGCATTATCTGAACCAGGTTTAACATTATTTCCACCTGGGTCAAGTGTAATATCTGCGGCTGCTATAACTTTTAAATCTGTATCTACATCTAAATAATCATTTGCACTATCTATTTCTAATCTAATAACCCTTGTATTACCACCAGCAATGCTAACTAGATTTGCTGAATGTGTCATTGTAACATCACCACCATCTAAATTAATAACTCCACCACTACCTAAGTGTAAATCATTCCATCCTTGAGAAGTTGAACCTAAATCATAAGTTGAATCTGCGTTTGGTATTAAATGTGAAGTTAAATCAGCAGTTATAGAAACTGAATCTGATGCCGAATCTCCAAAAGTCATGTTTCCACCAAATGATACCGAACCACTAAAATGTGAGTCTCCAGATCCTTCAAATCTACCAAAAGATGCAGTTGATGCTGCACTTGCACTTAATATATTTGTAGATTGACTGATCGTCATAAAGTTAGCAGTGGTTTCGACTCCTATACCTTTATTATCATGTAAATCTGCGCCTGTTAAACTACTATGTGTTTTTGCCATTGTTCTTTCCCTTAGTTAGCTACTAATAATTCACCATCATTGTTTGTTACAGTTGTAAAATCTATTATTGAGGTACTAGAACTATCCACCACCATCTTCTCTATCAATCCTGGAATTGTAAATCCTGCTTCCTGAATTGTGCCATCTACACTTAAAGACCCAGTAACCTGTACTGTATTTGTGGTAGCTTGGATTGAACCTGTTGCTGCAAATATACCAGCTTCGATTCCTGTCAAATTACTTCCATCACCTTGATAAGACCCTGTAAAGGATCCTGTTAAATGTGATGCTCCTACTGCCGATGCATTTGTAATCGTCCCACTTGTAGATAATGACGAAACACTAGCATCTGAACCAGAGATTATGACTTTTTTCCAATTTGGCATTTATTCTTCCCTCAATCGCGGTTGGATACTCTTTAGAGCCCACTTCCCATCATCTGCCAAGAGATGGGCCAACCATTAAGCGTCATTTTCTTCTTTATTTCTTATCCAAAGCTCTCCCTCTTTTTCTTTGAGGGCTGCTTTCGCTCTTTCTTTTACTTCTTCTTCAATCGACATTGTTTTTTTGACTTCCCATTTAGGTTTATCAATTAATTTATATTGATTTCTCAATTTTATCACAACATCCATTGCTTGTTGTAAAAATTTTCCTGGAATCATTGATTCTTGTATTAAAGTTAACAAAAATTCAATTTCCTTTTTACCGAACTTGGCTGCTTCATCAACCAATACTCGGGTTTTACCCGATCTTAACGCCATTTATGACCTCTATTTATTTTATATAATTTTAACTAAAAATCCAAATAGTTCCATCTGAATTTATTGCCATTTCCCCAGCTCCATACTCTTTATCACCTGATACTGGATCATCATTATCACCTAACTGTTTAACAGTAACTACATGTTCTAATGCGGTTACTGCGGTAGCAGAAGCTGCTATACCTTTAGCTACTGACCATCTGTTATCTCCAGTATCATGATATATAGCTGAACCACTATCGACTGAAGCACCTTCTTGTACAATCAAACCACCATCTACATTTGAAGCCGCTGAACCAGTTGCCGTGAATATAAAAGCATCTTGTACTGCCAAATTCGTAGTTGCTAATGTTGTAGTTGTACCATTTACGGTTAAATCACCCTCTATCGTTGCATTTGCACTTACAGTCAATGTGCCTGCTGCTACTGTTCCTGATGTTGTAATACCGGAAGCACCATTATTAATAGCTCCAAAATTAGTTGTAATCGAACCCGCATCTAATGCGCCTGCGGTAGTTAAATTCGCTAATGTTGTCAAACTAGTGTTAGTTGCTGCTAGAGTTACTGCTCCACCAGCTGCTACAGTTGCTTCACTACTAAAATTTGCAAACATTGAATCCTCAAGATTTGAAAAAGTTAATGCTTTTATAGTTCCAGCATCAGAGAATAAAAATTCATCTGATTGTGCTACTGTAGCACTACCTAAATTACTTTGTCCAGAAATTACATTATCATTTAACATTCCAGATTCAATTGAATCATTTGCTATTGTTAAAGCTCCACCTGCTGCTATAGCTGCATCACCACTAACATTTCCAAAAATTGCATCTTCAAGATTTGATGTTGTCATTGATTTTAAATCACCTGAATCAGATGTATCTGATAAGATAACTAAATCATCTTGAGCAAAATCTGTTAGTGAACTTGCTAATGAATCTCCATCAAGTTTATCCATATCGATTGCGGCATTTGAAGCAATCGAAGCATTCACTACGGCATCGGCTGCCAACTCATCTGCTCCTACAGCATCATCATCTAATTGAGCTTGTGATACTGAATTACTAGCCAATGTTAATGCTCCACCAGCTGCTATTGTAGCGTCTCCACTAACATTAGCAAAGATACTATCTTCTAAATTACTAAAAGTTATTTTCTTTTCAGTACCATTATCAGATATTAAAAATTCATCTTGTGTTTGGTGTATTGTTGCTGCACCATACGAAGTTAATGTGTTTATGTCTTGAGCAACTCCTGTTAAGTTACTACCATCACCAACGAATGATCCAGAAAATGAACCAGTTAAATGTGAAGCTCCTACTGCAGAAGCATTTTTTAAAGTAGTTGTAACTGTCGCAGCTAATGTAGCTGCTGCTGCTGATGCTGCACCAATAACTGTTCCATCAATATTACCACCATTAATATCAACTGTAGTAAGTGTAGAAGTTCCTGTAGCAGTAATTGCATCTATATACCCTGTATCAATATGAGCTTCTGCAAATTGTAATGCAGAAGTTCCTAAATCAATAGCACTATCGGATTTGGGAACAAAATCTCCAACCCATCTACCAGTATTTGTAATATCATCACCTGTAGCATCTCCAAGAGTAACTGCTCCATTAAGAGTTGTCGCACCTGACACATCCAACGCAGCATTAACATCAAGCGTTGTAGCATCGATATTAACATCGGTTGTGGCAGCTATATCTAAATCTGCGGTACTTGAAGCACCAATATATTGTGAAGAGTCATTAAATTGTATTTTGTTTGTGGAATTCAAAAGAACTCCTGTATCGGCAACGTGTGTAAACGTAACATCAGCGCCACCATCGCCTAGAGATAATACAGCGCCGTCTGCTAAATATAAATCTGAAAATTCTAAAGCTGATGTTCCTAAAGCTGCACCATCCGATGCATCTGGGGCAAAAGCTGTTGTTGCTGTAATAGTTGTACCTTGAACTGTTCCTGTTGAGGTAATATTACCTGAATCAATTGTTCCTAATCCAGATACGTTTCCACTTGTATCAAATGTATAGTTACCATCTGAAAAAGTTCCTGTTATTGCTATATTTCGTACTCCGGAAGCAATGTCTGCATTCCCATCAAGAACAAGTGCTTTATTAGCGGCACCCTGACCCGCGGTTATACCATCTATTTGTTCTAAATCGGTTTCATTGATATCCGCACTTCCAATTACAAAACTGGTTCCTGCGGTTACGGCGGCATCACTAGTTACAGTTGATAATACTGCTGCGCTTCCTGATACTAGTACTTTTCTCCATGTTGCCATTTAATTTCTCCTATATAAACTATACAGTTTACTGTTCATTAATAAATATAATCTTTCTAAAATTTCTTTTCCCCTATTCCACTTTTCTTTTACTAACATCTAACTTGCACTCCCAAAAGTCTCATATCCAAGGAACCATTGGTCAGATCCTGAATAAAACAGTCCACCTGAGACTGGTGTTGGAGTTGTATCTCTCGGTGCCATCATAACTACTGAATCTTGTACCCTAAACACAATATCATCATCAGTATTAGTTATAGAAAATAAATCACCTGAGCCAGAAGTTGCTTTAAAAGACCAACTCGACCCTGTAAATTCATTTACACCAGATGTCTCATTCCAAGTTGTACTTCCATATGAAAATGCATCTGAAACTGCTAATGTATCTATATTTGCAGTTCCATCCACATATAAATCTTTCCATTCTTTTGTACTACTACCCAAATCATATGTATCATCTGCTGATGGTACAGTATCGTTCAATGTTAATGTAGCTGACAGATTTCCGTCAATCTCCGCATCACCAGTAATTTTTAAAGCTGAACCACTTACTGGAAACATTGAATGATCGGATGAATCTGCATCAAATATAATTGCTTCACCATCATCAGTAGTTAAAGCATTTGACCCTAGAACGTTATAAGAATCTGAATGTACTACAAGACCTTCTAATATTGTTGGTATAAGGGAATTTAATCTCTCTTTTATAATACCATCTACATCAATCGATCCTGTTATTTCTGCGCCACCATCAGTGACGGTGACTTTACTATCAAATCGTTCTTGACCAATATATTTTAACGTACCAGCCATATTATGTTATCTCCAAAACGCTTGCAAACGCATCAATATCTCCGTTTGCGGAAGCTTCAGTTTCTAATTTATCCCCTGCACCCAAATTGATTGGTTTTTCAATTATTACTGTAGAATCTGCAGGTATATTTACAGTTTTTAACAAATATGTCCTGCCTTCAAACGTAGCACTACCACTAACACTTAAATTTATAGTAGCGGCATTTGTACCATCAATATTACTTAAATAAATTGCATGTACTACCGCAGTTGTCGCTGCTGGACAAGTATACATCGCTTGTAATGTTGTACTTGATCCTGTTGCTGCATTTTTAAATGTATTAGCCATCTATAATCTCCTATTATCCAAAAACTATTCCAAACACTACAGAATTTGGATCTGACACGTTTGTTAATGCTGACCCATCACCACTAAATTTTGATGCGGTAACATCGCCTGTTAATTCTATCGATCCTGTAGTTTTTGAGTCTGTTGTTAATATTGTTTGTATTGAAGCAGATCCATCATTTTTTTCAAAAAAAATCTTACCTTCATAGGTATTCATAGCAAGTTCCCCTAATACTAAATTACCCGTAGATGGAACTGCTCCTGTAGTAGAGCTTCTTTTTAGTTTTATTACCTGTGCCATTAATATGATCCTCCATCAATTAAAGTACTTACAATTAAGTTTCCACTTGTATCATACCCTGGTATTCCAGTTGTTTCTGTTTCAGCGGTACTCGAAGATAAATAGCCAAACTCTTTATCAGAGTTGTTAGCAAACACAAATAAACTTCCACTTGATGCTACTTTAGTAGCTCCTTGTTCAACATACAAAGAAGATAATTTAGCTTGACTTCCAGATACTATTACCTTTTTCCAGGTCGCCATTAGAATGACCCTCCGTTAATAAATAATGTGCTATATGCCACACTTATAAATATTAATGTTGATTTTTTGAAGGACTTATTTTTTCTAATAATCATTAGAATGACCCCCCATCAATCACTGAACTAACCGTTAAATTTCCATTACTTGCGTTATATCCAACTAATCCAGCAGTAACAGCGGTTGTATCATCAGATGACATATATCCAACTTGAGTACTTGAAGGAACCTGGAAAGCTACTGAACTACCAGATGCTACACTTGCTCCAGTACTAACAAAAACTGAACCAGTTACATGAGTAGATACACCCATATTTACTGTCGATCCATCATCTGTAATATTTGCTGAAGATTCTAATCTACCACTACCATCCACAATTACTGGTCTATTTTCTGTTAAATCTGAAAGTCCGGCTTGTACTGGGTGTCTATAATGTGTTGAACCACTAATTCCACTATACCAATAATCATTGGTTGCGTTCCATAATAATGATCCTGTATGTACTGTACCTACTGAGTCTATAACTTGTATACCACCATCTACCGCTCCGCCAGCTGCGTTTAATATGAGGATATTGTCCCCAATATTTACTACGGTAGAATCTACTGTGGTCGTAGTTCCTGAGACCGTTAAATTACCTGTGATTGCGGCGTTTCCTCCGACATTTAAATTTTCAACTATACCTACACCACCATCAACAACCAAAGCACCTGTACTAGTTGTTGTTGAAGTTGTTGTATTGGCTACTTCTACTTGTCCATCATGTCTAACATAACCATCAAATTCTACATCTGGGTCTCCTGTTGATCCCCCAGTTGATGCAAACAAAGTATCTCGCGCAGTATCAATAGTAATAACTGAAGTACCATTTTCTTTTAAATCTACCCCAGCTAAACCTTCTAATGTTAATGCTCCTGCAGAAGTTGTAAAACTAGACGCTGCTCCAGCATCAATCGTAACTCCACTAGCTCCAGCATTAATATCTACTAAAATTGCATTTAATTCTACTTCAGTTCTAGTACCAATATCTCCACCTACTGTAATCTTTTGACCAACTGAATCACCACCAATACTAATTGCTGCTGCTGAAGAATCTATTGTAACTGCTCCACCCGCGTCTATATCCGTTACGCCGGATGGTGTTAAACTAAATGTTGTCATTCCCGTTTCGGAAACTGCCCCACTACCATCAAAACTCCATACTGCAGTATCATCACCAAAATTAGAAACTCCGCCACCTTGTAATGTAAGTGTACTTGATGGTGTCATTGAAATTGTTGTCATTCCTGTTTCAGATAAAGCTCCACCACCAGAAAATTCCCAAGTTCCTGTATCATCACCAAATGATGCTCCTGTATTACCTTTTGCACTTAAAGTTGTAGTAGCAGTAATTGCAGTTGTAGTAGTACTATTAAATATATTTGTTGTAGTACTCTCAATAATATGCGGACCACCACTTGCTGATATAGAACCACTTAAATATAATGTATCCCACCTTTGACTATCACTACCTAAATCGTATGTATCACTAGCATTTGGTATAATATCTGAGGTTACATCTGCAGAAAAAGATATTGAATCTGTAGCCGCATCTCCAAGTGTTAGATTTCCACCAACTGTAAGATTTCCAGTAATCTCTAAAGATCCTGTAATAGCTCTACCAGCTATAGCCCCAGTTAAATCTAAATCTGTATTTCCGCCGGAATTTAATCTATAAAGTTTATAATTGTCTGAATCATAGTGAATCAAATCATTAAAATTTGATCCACCAGTAATTCCACCTAAATTTGGTACAGCTGTACCATAAGATAACCTAGAAACAGGCAATCTATTAGTTCCATCAGTATGCCCTACTACTAATGCAGATTTTAATGCTGCGTCACCAATATTAGCTACTGAACTAGTAACTACTCCAATTTCACCATTATTTAGATTCACACCGCTTAAATTTGCTAGTGTTCCTCTTCGATGTTTAATGATCTGTGCCATTAAATATTTCTCCTAGAAATTACTTTTCTTCTACTATAAATATCTTTAGTAATAAATTTTAGTGGTTTCATTTACATTAATTCTTCTTTCATTATCACTCTTTTTGGACTAAGATATTTTTGTGTTGTAATTAAATCATTATAAGACTTAGGTAATAAATATCCATTTAAAATTATACTGAATTCAGTTTTTACTGTTCGTTCATTATCTGCCACTTCTGTCGCATCTGTAAAAGTCTCTATAATAGTTCTAAATTTCATTTTACCAGGTTCCCCCCAATATGATCCCGCACTAAAATTTATTTTTTCTATAAGTTTATTCATTTGATCCATATAAGCAGTCCAAATAATAAAATCGTAATTTAATACCATATAATCTGGAACTGCTACATTATAAAATTCGTTCTGAGGTATTAAATTTTGTTGTACAGTGAACTTATCATATCTATTCTTATTACTCCATTTCTTTCCAAATGTATAATGTAATTTAGGATCATTAGCATCCAATTTATCTACTGGAATACTTGTATTTTTTTCCATTCCCGTTCGTTGAAATACAATCAATGGTGTAATTAATTGTCTTTTTTTATCACGTAAATATCCTGTCTTTCTAATAGAAACCCATCTTTCTGGATTAGCGTATAAAACTGGTACTTTAACTTGTTCTCCAGCTTCCTCTACTATTGGTTGTATTACCTCATTAAAATAATACATAATAGCAGAATCCATATCCATAATTTCTACAGAAACATTTTTTACACTATCATCTCTTTTTGTTTCCCTACCTCTATTAATATCTTTCTTTTGTATTTTAGGTGTAGGTTTTTTTCTTGCCATCAATTACTCCTAATTAAACGCATCACCCAAATCTAATGTACCAGAATCATCTCTATTGGTCAAAGTTCCTAAATTTTCTACTGTCAATCCACCTTTAATGTATAATGATCCTGTCATTTTATGAGTATCATCAGTTGTATTACCAAACATAGTTGAACCACTTATAGCTTGAGTAGTTATATTTGTTACTGATGAAGATATAATATATTGTTGAGCTGTTATGTTTCCAGTTGCTTCTATATCACCTTGTACTTCAAGTCCTGTTGCTAAAGTTTTACCCACATATTGATAAACAGTCATATAAAGATAATCACTATTAGTTGGATCTACTGAAGAATTCATAAACTGTAATACTCCAGTTTTATAATCAAATTGATAATCATTAGTTGAAACTATATCATCACTATCTAATGAGCCAGTCTGTAAACTATGACTAACTGCCGAAGATTTATATAAAGCTGCTAAATATCCTGGTGTGGTATCTTCGGTTGTGGAAGTTGCTAACGCCGAAGTTGAATATTTAGGTGATATAAAATTCACCTCTTGGTCATCACTAATCAACTGAGCACCGATTCCGCTATCACTACCCGTTGGACTTAGAAAAAACCAAACTTCATTATTAGTATTTGATTTTGTTAATTTTTGTCTATACCAATACTTCATTACAGATTTACTACCTGAAGTATATGTTGAATTAATATCAGCACTTCCACTATAAGGTAATCCCGAAGATGGTATGTACCCTGCTTCAGTATAAATCTCAGATGATTGTAAATCAAGTACATTTGTAAATGCTTCTTGAGATGCTCCAAGAGTTTCGTGAGTATATCGTCTTGACGCTAATAATCGACTTGATTTTTTTTCTTTATCTAAAGTTGCCATATTTTATTCCTAACTATAACTCAATGTTATTGATGTTACAGGAGATGGATCACC
>Ga0209128_1003110_pt1 | contig 10349 bp, 15 predicted proteins | sample ETNvirnome_6_100_FD_184072 | JGI IMG/M metagenome (GOLD analysis project Ga0209128, IMG submission 184072) | Marine viral communities from the Pacific Ocean - ETNP_6_100 (SPAdes) (version 2) | ecosystem: Environmental > Aquatic > Marine > Oceanic | place: Pacific Ocean | collected 2013-06-19
ATGGGTGCCGATGCCTTTTACAAGGAAGCCTTTTCCATCTGTTTGGACATGACCATCAAGAAGAGGCATAAGTTCTCTTCGGATGCAGTACAGGCCCGGTTGGAAAGGTACTTCCCTGGGGCCAAGACCAAGAGCCGCAACGTGGTGGGAGCATTGATGGGGGCAGCGTCGAGGTCGGGCAGAATTCGAGCGGTCGGGATCAAGCAGTCCAACCGCACCAAGCGCCACGCTGGGGTGATCCAGATATGGGAACCCAGCGATGGGTAGTTGGACCACCCGTACAGGCCTGAACGTTAAGCCCACCCTGATAGCCCGAGCACGCAAGCGCACAGGTCACAAGGTGGGGGACGGGTACTGGTCCATCGATGGGGATGGTTCGTTGGGTGACTCGTACCCTGCGTATGCTGTCTACTACGACGGCAAGTGGGCCTGCTCGTGTGTATCGAACACCGAGTACCACAAGACCTGCAGCCACATCGTGTGGGCTATGCTGGAGCGCAAGGGTGTGGTCAAGGGTGTGGTCGTTGAGAAGGTAGAGGTGGAGGTAGAACAGCCGGGCGTGACTTACCCGGTAGTTGCGAAACCAACGGGAGGCCAACCCTTGCTTCCCGTTGAAGTTCTACCTCCACTTGTACTGTCTCACTACGAGCCTCCAATGCCTGACTGGTTGGCTGAGCTCAGGCCCCACCAAACAGTGGCGGTCAATGAAATCCTCAACCACTTCTCCGCAGGCAAAAAGGTGGTGTTCTTGGACGCCCCGACTGGATCAGGCAAGACCCTGATCGGTGAGTTGGTGCGGAGGGAACAGTCACGACAAGCCATCTATGCCTGCACCACCAAGACACTACAGGATCAGGTACTCAGGGACTATCCCTACGCCAAGATGATCAAGGGTCGGAGTAACTATCCCACCCTCGACAAGCCGGGCAGCTTTCCCTTCCTCACTGCCGAGTCGTGCCATCTTTCACAGGGGGGCAAGTGCAATCGCTGCACCGGGGCACCCAAGCACTGCGACCAGTGCCATCCGTGGAACCAGTGCCCCTACGCCGTAGCCAAGTGGGCAGCCGAGGAAGCCGACCTGGCGGTGCTCAACACTGCCTACTTCCTGGGGGAGGGCAATACCCGGGTGTCGGTGTTCAAGGACAGGGCGCTGGCCATCATCGATGAGGCAGATCAGCTCGAGGATGAGTTGATGCGCCACATTGAGGTGGTGGTCTCCAAGAACGCCATGAAGGAATTGGGCATCGGTCCTCCCAAGCTCAAGACCAAGGCCGACAGTTGGGTGACCTGGGTGAACGACACAGCCATCCCAGCGGTCACCAACCTGCTCAACAACATGAGGCCAATGGGGAAACTGGACGCCAAAGGCCGCAAGCGGCGTGTCCGGTACACCAGACTCAGTGACAAGCTCCACAAGCTCGTGATCCCTGCCGGCATGGGCGATTCACCGTTGGCCGATGGTTGGGTCTACACCGGCTACGACAAGAACCATGTGGTGTTCAAGCCCATCCGAGTAGACAAATTAGCTGCTGATGCACTGTGGCACCTGGCTGATCGTTGGCTGCTGATGAGTGCGACGATCATCTCTGCTGACCAGATGGCCAAAGATCTAGGCCTGAAGGAAGAGGATTGGGCACTGGTGACAGTGGGCAGCACGTTCGACAAAGACCGACGCCCCATCTACGTCGAGCCGATTGCGTCAATGACTTACAAGGAAATGGCGACGTCGCTGCCTCCCATGTTAGCGAGGGTGCGACAAATAGCGGCCCACCATGCTGACGAGCGTATTCTCATTCATACCGTGAGCTATAAGCTCGCAGCAGAGGTGGTGTCATCGCTACTGACTCATTTCCCCGGTGATCGAGTGTTCTCTTATGGTCGTGCCCGAGATCGTGAGCAAGCATTGGATGACTTTCTGTCACACCCACGAGGCATCATGGTGGCCCCAAGTTTCGAGCGAGGAGTGGACCTGCAAGGAGATGACTGTCGGGTGGTCATCATCGTCAAGATTCCCTACCCGACGTTAGCAGACAAGCAGATCTCTGCTCGCCTGCGTTTACCCGGAGGCAACGGGTGGTACTCCATGAATACGGTCAGAACACTGGTACAGATGACCGGACGGGCAATGAGATCAGAAGAGGATCACTGTGAGATCTACCTGCTCGATAGACAGTTCATGCAAAATGTCTGGCGCAAAAGTCGCCAGCTACTTCCAGCCTGGTGGCGGGAAGCGTTAGTAATGGGTGGCAGTGATGTCCCCCGCTGAGCCTGACCAAAGGAGGTCAACAATATGGGTTCATGGGATACGAGAGAGAGCACAGGGTTGCTCCATGATGTGGATGTTTGGGTTGAAAAGGCGTACTTCGGCACTGATGCCGGGTACGACAATGGTGACACCCTCGTTCTCATCATGGAGGGAACCAAGGTAGGCCCGGAAGTAGACCCTGAGGACAATACGTTCCGTCAGTTCTTCTCCACTGGGAGCAAGTGGGAAGGCCGAGACAACGGCAAGACCGCTATCCATGCCGATGGTAGTGAGGAATTCCATGCGTCATGTGCGTATGCGAGATTTTTCGAGGCCTTCATGGAGCTGTCGGATGATGCCAACAAGGTCATCCGGAAGCGTGGCTTCCCGGACGAAGCCAAGATCTGGGTAGGCCTTGGGTTCCACCTGGAGCGTATGAAGTTCGACTACGGCCCCCCGATTGGGGAGCGTGATGTCTTGGTGCCGACCGCCTACCTGGGTGATAACGGCCTTGATGACAACTACGCCCAATCCAATCAGTTGGACCTGAGTGACGACAAGCCGAAGAAACAGACGGCTGCTCAGAAGGCTAAGGCTGCCAAAATTAAGGCCAAGTCGAATGGCAGGCAGGCAGAGCTGATCGAGTTCGCTGCCGAGTTCGAATCACACGACGAGTTCCTCACTGCGGCCTACGACAAGTGGGACGAGATCGAGGACTTCGAAGAGTTTGCCGACCTCATCGATGAGAACGGCACGATTTGGACGACGGCTTCGGCCTGAGTCCAGGGTAGGGCGCCTAGAGGGACGTTTTCGCAGAGCGTCTCGGGTTATGGGTGGGTGCGATTCCCACCACGCCCACGATGAATAGCAAAGAGATGATCGAGAGAGGATGGGATGCGGCAAGAGCCGACGCCCCTGCCCATGAGCCTCGTGCCCCCAAGCACAAGAAGCCTGTGGGTAATGAGTACCTGGTTGAGGCGCTACAGATGAGTGCTGCCGGGTTCATCACGATGGACCAGATCAAACTGAATCCGATAACTTCGACACCTCTGTGCCGCAAGGTGAAGTGTTGGAGAGGGAGTGGAGAGTGTGGACATGGGAGATGACAGGGCAATAACCCGAGTAGAGGATGGCGTAGTTGTCATCAGGGCCAGTGCCTTGGGTCAATGCACCCGAGCACTATGGGCGTCACTGGATGACATCCCTGGGGCAGCCGACCCCGACTGGTTGATAGCTGCTGCTCAACGTGGCAACCGCTACGAGATAGCCATGAACGCCTGGTTGAAGGAACAAGGATATGTCATTATCTCTAGCCAGGATGAGGTCGAGTTCTGGGTGATACCCGGCAAGCTCAAGATCCTGGGGCACACCGATGGCGTAGTGAGGAAGCCAAAAGGCAAGTTGGACTACATGCTCGAGATCAAGTCGATGAGTCCCACGGTGTTCAGTGACTGGATGACCAATGGGTTCAAGACCAAGACGGGGTACGCCTGGCAGTTGAGTGTGTACATGGCAGCGACGGGCATGCCGGCCCACTATGTCGCAGTGAGGGCACACGAGGAGGCCAATAAGATGAGCCAAGAGGCCATCTATCAGCATGCCTTCCATCCTGACACAGCCATCGATTACCGCACCATCAAGAAGGCACCTTTCACTGAGCAAGAGATCAAGGCTAAGGCCATGGCGGTATACAAGGCCTACAAGACAGGCGAGATGCCTCCCTGTGAGGATGTCTTCCCCTGCAAGTGGTTCTTCCTGCACGATGAGGAAGAGGACCCACCAGACCAGCTTCCAATCACAGTGGCCGGGGCAGAGTACCGAGATGAACTGGTCGAAGAGTACATGATGCTGAAACGCCAAGCCGAAGCGGTCAAGAGAAGGATGGGTGACACCCGTCTTCAACTGATGGCCATCGGTGCCTTCGAGACACCAGAGTATGTCATTACTATTTCTGAGCGGAAGGGTCGCCTGTCATTGGATAAAGCCAGGCTCGCAGCCGACAACCCAGCCATAGATCTAAGCAAGTACGAGAGCAGGGGTGAACCGACCCAGGCCCTGACAGTGAAGGAGAAATGATGATTGTGACCCTAGTACTAGTTGCCGTGGCCCTTTTGGTGGCCTTCCGCCTGCGGTGGCACCTCCCTGGATGGGACCGTGTCCATAATGTATGGAGGAAGGTGGAGCCCCGCTGGTCAAAGCAACGATGGATCAACAGGATGAACGACCGTGGGTCAAGACCCTTCGCACCTTGCTACTTCTGTAGCACCCAAACGAGGCATCGTCGGCTCCGCACCCACCCCGAGACCCTTAAGAGGACGAGGGAACCTGTCTGTTATGTCTGTGATTATGTCAAAGACTTCCCCGGTGATGCCTTTGCAAGACAGGAGCGTGCCAAGAAGGACTGGCAGGAGATGACAACACCAATCGAGAGTGATCTGCTGACAGATGCGATGGGTGAGCAGTACCCAAGCACCAGCCGGGCAGCCATCAGGGCCTTCATGGACAGTAAATTCGAGCGAGCTGAACTTCACGACGTTCAATCTGCTGGGTCCATCTCGGCATCTATTGGGGCCTTGGGGTTGGGCGATGAGATATACGCAGAGACACGAGGCGATGTGGTTGTTCTCCGACGCATCAGGCGTCCTGAAAAGGCGGTGAGGTAGGTGCCATTCCACACCAACGGACCCAAGGAACGCATCCTGGTGATGGGAGGGCCGGGCGCAGGCAAGACCCGGGCCTATCTCTCCATCGCCAAGTTACTCCAATCCACAGGCTCCGATGCCACGATGTACGTCATCGATACCGACTATGCCGTGGAGTACATGCTCAAGCAGGGGTTTCCTGAACTGCAGAATGTGGTGTACAGCGAGGTAGGTGACTGGCACGAGTACATGAGTGCGGTCAAAGACTTCCAGAAACAGATCTCACCGGGTGACTGGATCGTGGCTGATCTGTTGAACTACGCATGGGAGGCAGTGCAGGAGCACTATTCCACCGAGGCGTATGGCAAGGACCTGGCCTCTCACTTCATGGAGCGCAAGCGTGTAGCCTCGAGGAAGTCAGACGAACAGTGGGATGGGGCCAGTGATTGGACCATCATCAAGCCGCTGTATCGGCAGTTCGTTAACCGCTTCTTCTACCGCCATCGTGCCCATGTCTTTGCCACGGCAGGGGTCAAGCCTTTGACTAGGGAGGGCAAGTGGAAGGACAACAACGAGGTGGTCGCCACCTTCGGCAACATTGGGTACAAGCCCGAAGGTGAGAAGCGCACACCGCATCATCTCCATGCCGTCATCCACCTCAAGCGCAGCCTGACTGGTGAGTTTCTAATGAACACAGCCAAGGACAGGGAGCGACCCGACATGATCGATGTGAGCCTGGGCAATGAAGAAAATCCGGGGTCATTCGCCAAGGCCTACCTGATGGGAGTGGGGGGGTGGAGCCTGAGATGAGCTGGTTCAGAAGGAAGGTGCCCGAGCGCACCATCTGTGGGTACGCAGTGCTCGATGATATCTACCGGATCCCACTCACCAAGCTAGAGTTCGAGCTAGGTGGCCTGTACTACACCGGCTACCTAGATCAATCCACCGATGGGTTCACCTGGTCACGCATTAGGATCTTCGGGGTCGATCTATCAGAGGTGGTAACAAACGAACAGAGTGTCAACCTGGTCGAGGCCGGCAAGGGAATCGCCATCTACGGAAGGATTGAGCTCAATGTCATCTAACAGCAACAAATTCCTCAAGGCTCCCCCTCCGGGGACGGTGCAGGTAAAAGCACAGGTGATCCAGTGCCCATGGCACAACAACGGGTACGACGGCCACCCTGGTGGGGCACCTGAGTGCGACACCATGCAAGAGAACATTGCTATGGGACGAGTGATACCGCTGGCCCATCTCATCACCTGGTTAAGCCTGATCGTGACAGAAACAGGGCCATTGACCAGTGTCTTGTGGCTGCATCACCTGGTTGAATGGGGGACTGACGACGCTAAAGAACAGGCCACCGAACAACTACAAGAGATGGGAGAGATCGATGCCGAGGGATAGAGCACAGAATGAAGCCCATGTGAACAACATCAGGACCCAACTGACACGACTCAACTTCGTGGATACACAGATCGTGATGGTGGGCGACAAGCTCCAGATCACAGTGGAATCAGCAGCCGACGTTGCCAAGCTGCTGGCTGCCCTAAGCCGGTGAGGAGGAAGCCCGACTCCAACTTACACCGCCATTGGGCACGGCCTGGACCGCTCTACTGGAATTGGCGTTGCCTCATCTGCTCCGAACCAGTCCAGGGACATTGGCGTAGGCAAAGATCATGCTGATCTCACCGACTGAGCCTCCTCTGATCCAGACACTAGGCAAGTCCTCTTCCGTCCCCGAGCGGTACGGGGTAGACATTTGGTGGATGGCACAGGGTCTGCAGTGGGGGATCCAGCGCAAGCAATTCCCGGGTGACTTCCTGTCCTCAATACACGACGGCAGGCTGACCAAAGAGATAGGACAGATCTCACAGTTAACGGGCAGTGCCGTGGTGATACTCGAGGGGTTTGGCACTTGGACCAGTGAGGGTCAGATCATGGACCGGGGTCGGCTATCGAAAAGCCAGCTCTTTGGCTTGATCTGGACCGCATACCTGGAGCATCAGGTACCTGTGATCCGGGTACAAGACACACACGAGACCATCGAGGCAGTAGAATCACTGCATCGTTGGTCGATGAAGCTCAAGCATGGAGCCTTGAGTGGTAGGCCAGGCCCCAGCAAAGACAAGTGGGGCACCCGAGACTCCAGAGCATGGCTGTCATGGCTCATGCAGGGATTCGATGGGGTAGGGCCGGGACTAGCTGATGACATCATTGACCATTTCGATGGAGCACCGTTCGCATGGAACGTGGATGGGGTTGCCGAACTGACTGAAATCCCAGGCATAGGACCCAAAAGGGCAGCCAAGTTGTGGGATGCGCTACAGGGAAGTGTTAATGAATGAAGACTCAGATAGGGCCCTCAGATATGTCAACGGAAGACCATCACGGCGAATTGAGAACATCCTGTTCTGGTTGGGAGTCATCCTCATCCAGGCTGTTGTGGTGTGGACAGTGTGGGTGTATTTCGGAGGGCTCTTATGTATCTGATACTGCCCGAATGCCTGACACTGTGTCAGCGATGGCGATGTGGGGGGCCTATAGAGCTCTCCGAAAGGGAGAGACATGAGTGCTGAACTAGCCATATTGCTCAAGCGATACAAGATGAAGGAACCACCGAAAGGAATAAAGGGGATCTCCCAAGGGGCAACCCACAAAGTGGTAAAGGCCAGGCTCAGGGCCGGCAAGAGGGTAGTGCTGTACTCCCCGATCCTGGGAGACACTGTGACTATCTGTGACGACCCTGAACCCAGCGAGTATAGCCTGGGAGAGTTGTACCAACTGGTATTGGATGCAGATCTGGAACAGCTACTCGCTGTTCACCTGCTCAAACGAGAGCTGGGTCTACGAGTTTGCTAGCTGACCGGCGATGAAGGTCTTGACCGCCGACACACCAGCAGCAACAGCAGCCACGATAGTGGACTCCCATGCTGAGAAGTCAGCAAAGTCAGCCGGCATCACGAACACCACAGCGAATGACTGCCAGAATGTATGAGCTGCTCGCCAGACGAGGTTCTTCCAATTGATAGTCAGGGTCATCGGGTCTCCTAGCTAGGCAATGCCGTCCAGGTATCCTTACCAACGATACCGTCAATGTATAGACCTGTTACCTCCTGAAACAGTTTCACTCCCTCCTCAGTGGACGGCCCGAACTTGCCGTCCCACTCGAGGAGCCCGGGGTTGAAGTTAACACCGGGCTCCAGCGAGATGAAGTCACCCTGGTTGAGGTAATGCTGCAGGTCCTGCACATGAAGATCCTCGACGTAGGGTGGGTACTGCTTGCGAAGCACTGGCCGAGTGTTGGTGACCTCTACCCACTGCTGGTCGTTGCCTAAGATGCCCAGCTTGAGGGGGTCGTGCACTGTGCCTTGGCCCACGAGCTTCTTGTTGGGTGAGTACCGGGTCATGCGACGGATCTCGAAGTGGGTGTGGGGGTAGTTGGCATTACCGCTATCCCCGATGTCCCCTATGAGCTCTCCCTGCACCACCTCTTGGCCTGTGTGGACCCGGACCCCACTGAATGGCATGTGCATCTGGCGCAAGCCCCACCAGATCCGCTTGTCTGGCTCCTTCCAGATGAGCTCCACGCCGTAGCCGGCCAACTCATTGAGGTAGCCAGCGAAGTGAACGGTCGAGGTAATAGAGGCCACGATGGGAGTGCCATAGGTGGCACGCAGATCCACACCCTTGTGTCCTACTCGATCACCGGGCTTCTTGTAGTCGGGGTTATAGTACTTGCGACCCTCGGCATTGAAGTAGTCCCAATAGGGACGAGGATAGCCATTGGGTAGACCGGGTACGGGGTTGATGAACTTCATGCGAGAAACTCCTTCCACGACACGATGCCACCTGCTGTAGTCACGATGAACAGAGCCCACCATGTCCTGCGCTCCACTGCTTGCAGCCGGGCGATCATTCCTTTATTGGCACCCAGGCCATTGCCCAACAAGGCAGCTTTGATCTCTTGAACTAGCTCATGGCAGGCTCGTTGGCACCCTGGGGGGCAGAAGGCTTCCTGATTGTGGCGCGATTCAAGGCCGTTCATATCAGTCATTCTAGAATGTCCTGTACCTTGAACTCGATCTTCTCGGTCCAGACAATGGGCGAGTTGCCTTGCGTGACCCGGGCCTGAACAGTCCAGATCCCGATCTCATCCAGGGTGCCAGAGGTGATAGCGATCTGGATCTTGCCGTCAGTGCCTGAACCCGACAAGCCACCACCCAAGTTCTCCACATTGCCGGCTGGGTCCATCAGAAAGAAGTGAACAGCAGTGGCACCCGAGATGTCCACCACCACACCGTCGTCCTTGACGGTGAAGCGAATGATGACCCCGATGTCTGTCCTATGGAAGATGTTGGCCATTAGCCGCCTTCCTGTTCGACGTCGAAATCAAGGAAGTAATGCGATTCTACATCCCAATCTGAATAGATGGGAATGTAGTTTGAGGCAGTGTGAAACTCCATGCCAATGGTGGTGGCAATGACCGATGGGGTGATAGTGATATCAGCGAAGGAAGTGACTGTACCGAGGGCCGTCGTGGTGATAATAACAGTGGGAGAGATGGTGGTGGTGAGTAGGGTCGTCACCGTGCCAAGAACTGTGGTTGTGGCTATGACTGAAGGAGTAACGTTAACGAACTCACCAGCAGTAACAGTACCAAAGGCCACAGTGGTAACAATGGCTGTGGGAGTGAGGATCAGGTCAGCAAAGGCAGTGACTGTCTCCATGGTGGTGGTTGTGGCTATGACTGAGGGAGAAACGTTGGTGATTAAAGAAGCGGTAACGGTTCCAACAGCAGTGGTGGTAACAATCACTGAGGGGGATGCGGAGACATCAGAAAGGATCGTGGTGGTCCCCATAGCAACAGTGGTAGCGATAACTGAGGGAGTGACCACAATAACCGGCAAAGCCGTACCCAAAGCCACAGTGGTAACGATTACAGAGGGGCTCACAGCAAGATCTGAAAGCACAGTGACCGTACCTAGGGCAGTGGTGGTTACAATGACGGAAGGGGTAGTAGTGGCATTGACGGGTGGTACGGCCTGCAATTCAACGGAGACAGCATCAGCATCAGTGTTATTCAACAATGAACGATGCACAGACCAAGCCCAAATCTCTCCCTTGTAATAAGTATCAGCAGCTTCGGTACGCCCAATCCACAACGAGTTGGAATTAGCGAGAGTCAACGCTGACGCTGGTGGACCCGTACCACCTGACCCACCATCACCGTTTGTGAACATCTCATGCAACGTGCCCCGGTCATTAGTGGACACGATCCCTACTGCTTCACCGACCTTGGACTCTCGATACGAACCGTCATTGTTGGAAGCAACCCCGTCCACTGAATATGAACGAACATAATCAGGGGTACCCCCCTGCTCCCACATAGACCAGGTAGGACCAGGGGAAGTGTTCGGTCCCTTGTAAAGAAGCGTCCCTGTAGCCACAACGTAGGCTCG
>Ga0209128_1003113_pt1 | contig 10346 bp, 10 predicted proteins | sample ETNvirnome_6_100_FD_184072 | JGI IMG/M metagenome (GOLD analysis project Ga0209128, IMG submission 184072) | Marine viral communities from the Pacific Ocean - ETNP_6_100 (SPAdes) (version 2) | ecosystem: Environmental > Aquatic > Marine > Oceanic | place: Pacific Ocean | collected 2013-06-19
GGCTGGCGTCGTCGCGTGGCCCTGGCCCGTGCGCTGGTTTCCGAGCCGGACCTACTGCTGCTGGACGAGCCGACCAACCATTTAGACCTGGACACCATCGCGTGGCTGGAAGAGCAGCTGCTCGCTTTCAACGGCGCTGTGCTGCTGATCACCCACGACCGGGCGTTCCTGTCGAAACTCGCGACGAATATTTTAGAACTGGATCGCGGGAAGCTCGGGCGTTATCCCGGTGTCTACAGCGAGTATCAAGAGCGCAAACAGCACGAGCTGGAGGTCGAATCGCGCGAGAATGCATTGTTCGATAAAAAGCTCGCTCAGGAAGAGGCCTGGATTCGCCAGGGGATCAAAGCGCGCCGTACCCGTAACGAAGGGCGCGTCCGCGCGCTAGAAGCCATGCGCAATGAGCGCAGCCAACGCCGCGAGCGTCAAGGCACCGCCAGTCTCACGGTGGATAGTGGCGAGCGCACCGGTAAGCGGGTGGTCGAGCTCAAAGGCGTTACTCAGCGCTTTGGTGATGAGGTGATCCTGCGCAACGTGAACCTGGAAGTGATGCGTGGCGACCGCATCGGCTTCTTGGGGCGTAACGGTGCCGGTAAAACCACGCTGTTGAAAATATTGCTTGGCGAGCTGGCCCCTACCGAAGGCAGCGTACAGTTAGGTACTAATCTCAAAGTGGCCTATTTTGATCAGCTACGGGCCGGCCTCGAGTTGGAAAAAACGGTGTATGACAACGTAGCCCAGGGGAGTGATCGCGTCAGCGTGGGCGGTAAAGACCGCCATGTGATGAGCTATCTGCAGGATTTCTTGTTCACCCCAGATCGCGTGCGTCAGCCAGTGAAAGCGCTATCCGGGGGCGAGTCCAATCGCCTGCTGTTAGCCAAGCTGTTTACTCAGCCTGCTAACGTACTGGTGCTGGATGAGCCCACCAACGACCTAGACATGGAAACGTTGGAGCTGCTTGAAGAGCTGCTGTTAGATTTTGATGGCACGCTGCTTCTGGTTTCCCACGACCGAACCTTCATGGATAACGTGGTGACCAGCATGCTGGCCTTCGAAGGTGAAGGGCGCGTGCGTGAATACGTGGGCGGCTATACCGACTGGATTCGCCAGGGCGGTAAGTTACCCCCTGCACCGTGGGAAGGTGCTGCACGCCAGCACACAGAACCCACCAGCGAGGCCGTTAAAAAAGCTGCGCCAGCCCCAGCGGCTGAACCGGCCAAAAAAGCTGTTAAGCTCTCTTACAAACTACAGCGTGAGCTAGATGCGCTGCCCGCTGAGATTGAACGCTTAGAGGGGGACGTAGAGACGCTTGAGCAGGAGATTGGCGACCCGGCGTTTTATCAGCAGGAGGCCACCGCTGTGACGGCTAAACTGCAAGCGCTAGAGAAGGTTCAGCAGGCACTGGAAGTGGCGATGGAGCGTTGGATGGAGCTTGAAGCAATGGCCAATGGCGAATAGCTAGCGCTGTTATATGCTAAAGGCCCCGGGTGGGGCCTTTACCGTTAAAAAAGCTATTCGTCGCTTTTTTCACCTTTTTTGCCCACACGAACGGCTAAAACGTCGCACTGAGCGCCGCGTAATACGCCAGTAGAGGTGGAGCCAAGCAGCAAAGCAAAGCCGTGACGGCCATGGGAGCCGACCACGATGAGGTCAACGTCGTGCTCTTCGGCAAAGCGGTGAATCTCCGTGTCCGGCATACCTACCACTACATGCTGGTCAGCAGCCTCGACGTGAGGCGCGGCGATCTCCGCTAAGCGCTTCTTGGCATGCTCATCTAGCTGGTCCTGGATGCTGGTAAGATCCATAGGAATATCGCCGCCGTAGGCGAATCCCAAGGGTTCCAGAGTGTGCATGATCGAAATTTTCGCGCCGTTGTTGCGCTCGGCAATCGCCACCGCACGCTCAAGGATTTTGTGAGAGTCTTTGGTTAAGTCGACGGCGACCAGGATATGGCGATAGCTCATGGCGTATCTCCTTGGTGATGTGGCACACAGAAAGGCTCTTGTTCGATACCTTTACTTTAGGTCTGAAAATGAATCTTAACAACGACCTAGGTCATAGTTTTTAAATATTGCGAGTTGAGTTTGACGAAAAGAGGGTAAGCGTTGCAATGGAATGGTTGATCATCGTTTTTATTCTGATGTTTGTGATTGCGCCAGTCATGTGGTTAAAACCAAGCCCGCGCCAAAAGCGCCAGATGGCGCTGCGCTCCTGCGCAGCGCGTCAGGGGGTGACGGTCAAAATGGCCAAACCACCTCTACATCATTTTAGAGGCACGATGCCCGCGTATCGCTGGCACTACCCGCAACAGGCGCCTGGGCCTGATTTTGTACTGGTACGTGACTCCAACGCTAGTGACGCTTTGGAGCCTTTTCACGCGGGTTGGCGCTGGCGCATTGCGCCGCTGCGTCCCTTGCCCGATGTGGCCAGCACACACTTACGAACTCTGTTAGAGCGTCTGCCCCAGGATGCGTTGGTATTGGAATCTAACGCCCATTCGCTGACGCTATGGTGGTGGGAATCACAAACCGCCGAGCGGTTTACGCGCTATTTGGCGGATATCGAACCTCTCAAGAAGGCGTTGAGCGGCCTTTCAGACCACCCACCTGCCAAACCGCTAGCGCCAGATGGCGTGGAACAAAGAAACGTCTAACGATTAGGCTGTGGGGCTATCTTGATCCCTTGTCTGAATCGCCAGACCGTTGGATTCGATCAGCGCAAGCCACTTATCCAACTGGTCCAGGTCCTGTTCGCTCAAGCCTGCTAGCATCTCCTGACGCGCAGCCAGTACCACACTATCGATCTGCTCCAGGAGCGGTATGGCGGCTGGAGTAAGGTAGAGCCGTTTGCTGCGTCGATCGTCATCGCAGGCGCGACGCTCGACCAGACCTTGCGCCTCCAACTGTCCTAAAGTACGCACCAGCGACGGCGCCTCGACACCGATCGCGCGCGCCAAATCACACTGAGGATTGCCTTCCCCCAGTTTCCAAAGATGGTACAGAGTCACCCACCGGGTTTGGGTCAGCCCTAATGGTGCCAGCCTGCGATCGAGGATCGAGCGCCACAGATGGGGCAAACGAGCAATACGAAAACCAATTGTTGATGCCATAGGTAACTAACTGCCGAAAAGTGTAAGTGAACGAATTGTCATAAGCTGCGTCGCTGAATGCAAGGTGTTCTGCTACTCCGGCTCTGATGAGTCGCTTTGAGTGCCGTTCTTTCCAGGGATAAAACGACGTAAATTAAGCGCGCTCAGCCCGCTAGGCTGAATGGTGCTATCGGCGACGGTTGCCTTGTCAGCATCTGCCGATACAGTAAACCGAATTAGGCCCAGCCGCTGGCCACCGTCCGTCATAATATCGACCCGCCACTCCCCCGATGGGTCTTCGGGGAAGTTCTGCTTGTGGCTCCATGCGCGGTAGCCTTGTTCGCGCCCGCCGTTAATCGCAAGCTCCACAGTGTCCATTTCTGCACCGTTATGATGCCACGCATGGTAGATAGTTTCGCTTAATCCGCGAGGCGCACGAATAGCGGTATACACATACAGCCCATTACTGCGGATAGCATCAGGCGTCAATGCCATGGTGCCTTGAGGTGTGCGCTGCTGTGTATCAAACGCTGGGGATAGCGCTGTGCTGGTCATCCAGAGGCTAGCGGGCGGTACCCACACGCGACCAAGCCATGCCCCATAAGCCAGCACCACGGTTAGTGCAAAAAAGCCTAGCCAGCGCGCGAGGGAGCGCTTTTTCAATAAATGCCAAAAGCTAGGTAGAGCCACTAAAACAGTTAATACCAATGCTAACAGTAGGCTCTGTCCCGTGGTGAGGTGCACCATGATGGGCAGAATGACCAGTAGCACCAAGAACACACACTGGGCATGAAACATAAAATAGAGACTGCGCCAGCGCCCAGCGAGCTTGTAGTAGAGCGGATCGATAATTGACCACACGGCCATGCCAATCACCAACAGCGCGAACAGCGCTTGGCCGCTGTTCCACACGGTGGTCACCAGAATAAACGGCAAGGTAAAAAACAGCGTCTCCTGGTGAATCATTTGAGCGATAAAAGCGGTAATGCCTTTCGGCAGCGTCGGATGACCGCGATGGGCCAGCCAGCGGCCAATCAAACTTTCGGATAGTAGCAGTAGCCAAGCAAACAGCAGCCCCAGTGCTAGAACAGCCCCCAGCCACTGTTGGCGATCAACGAGGAAAAAGCTGCCTAATCCGGCCGCAAACGCCATGGGCGGCCAGAGCCAACTCCAGGGCTTTAGGCGCTCTACGATCCTTTCGACGCGCCCTTGCAGTGCTTCCATGCGGGCGGGAGTTAAGAGTGTCCCCATAGCGTTAAAAACTCGTCAATGAAACGTATATGATCGTTGGGATAGCGGGTAAAGTCGATGTGATACGCCATTATGCGCTAAAAAAGCGTAAGAAATGTGTGCATTTAGAAAGGTGTCTATCAAGCAAGCGGATTAGCCAAAAGTCAGGGCTTGACGTACTGGCGTAACTCAACCAAGCTAAGGCAATCAAACGACCGTATGAAATGCGTGGCAGGCTCGTCAACGGCGTGCCAGCCCGAACTTGTGGAGAGAGCGCGCATGATCTATCAAGGCAATGCCATCACGGTGGAGCGTCGTGACACCCTGGGTGGCAATGACATCGCAATGCTCACTTTCGATTTGAAAGATGAGTCCGTCAATAAGCTATCCAGCGCCGTTATGGCAGAGCTGGGCAATGCGGTAAAAGCGATTCAGGCCGAAAGTGGTTTGAAAGGGCTGATGATACGCAGTGGCAAAGACGCCTTTATCGTCGGCGCCGACATCACCGAATTTCACAGCCTGTTCGACAAGGGCGAAGAGTATCTGGTGGAGATGAACCTCAAGGTTCACGACATCTTCAATGCGATTGAGGACCTGCCTTTCCCCACCGTGACGGCGATCAACGGGTTGGCGCTGGGCGGCGGTTGCGAAGTGCTGCTGACCACCGATTTCCGCGTGATGAGCGAGAAGGCCAAAATTGGCCTGCCAGAAACCAAGCTGGGCATTCTGCCGGGTTGGGGTGGCTGCGTGCGCCTGCCGCGCCTGATAGGTGCCGATAACGCCGTTGAGTGGATTGCGGGTGGCACTGAAAACCGCGCAGATGCAGCACTTAAAGTGGGTGCTGTGGATGCGGCTGTTGCCCACGAACAGTTGGAAGAGGCGGCACTGGATATCCTCGACCGCGCCAATGCAGGCGAATTGGATCATCACGCTCGTCGCGAAGAGAAAAAATCACCGCTCAAACTCAACGCCATCGAACAAATGATGGCGTTCGAAACCGCTAAAGGATACGTCGCTGGCAAAGCGGGCCCGCACTATCCCGCCCCGGTTGAAGCCATCAAAGTGATTCAAAAGGGCGCCGGTGAGACTCGCGCCCGCGCGCAGGCCATTGAAGCCAAGTCGTTCGCCAAGCTCGCGCTGAGCAGCGTTGCCTTCAACTTGGTAGGTCTGTTCATTAACGACCAAGTCGTTAAAAAGAAAGGCAGCAAGTACGAGAAGCAGGCGCAGCCAGTCAAGCAAACCGCCGTGTTGGGTGCTGGCATCATGGGCGGGGGTATCGCCTACCAGAGTGCCAGCAAGGGTACGCCGATCCTGATGAAAGACATCAAGGACGATGCCATCGAGCTAGGCCTGAAAGAGGCGCGCAAGCTGTTCTCTAAACAGGTAGAGCGTAAAAAGCTCACCACCGAGCAGATGGCCGAAAAACTCTCTAACATCCGTCCAACGCTCTCTTACGGCGATTTCGGTAATGTCGATTTGGTCGTAGAAGCGGTGGTCGAGAACCCCAACGTCAAAGACGCCGTGTTGACCGAAGTAGAAGACAAGGTAAGTGAGAACACGATTCTAACTTCCAACACGTCGACCATTTCGATTAACCGTCTGGCTAAGAACCTGAAGCGCCCGGAAAACTTCTGTGGCATGCACTTCTTCAACCCCGTGCACCGCATGCCGCTGGTGGAAGTCATTCGTGGCGAGAAAACCTCGGACGCCGCCGTTGCCGCAACCGTGGCTTATGCCCGGGCCATGGGTAAAACCCCCATCGTGGTGAATGACTGCCCTGGGTTCCTGGTCAACCGTGTGCTTTTCCCTTACTTCGGTGGCTTTAGCTTCCTGGTCGAGCAGGGTGCCGACTTCCAGCGCGTCGATAAAGTCATGGAGAAGTTTGGCTGGCCCATGGGCCCGGCGTACCTGCTGGATGTCGTCGGCATGGATACCGCCGTGCACGCCAACGAGGTGATGGCCGAAGGCTTCCCGGATCGTATGGCACGTGAAGGCAAAACCGCTATTCAAGTGATGTACGATAACAAGCGCCTGGGTCAGAAGAACGACAAAGGCTTCTACGCCTACGAAGAAGATAAGAAGGGTAAGCCTAAGAAAGTCAGCGACGAGCAGGCTTACGCACTAGTAAAAGAAGTGGTGAAAGAGCAAAAAGAGTTTTCGGATGAGGACATCATTGCTCGCATGATGGTGCCGCTGTGCCTTGAGACTGTGCGTTGCTTGGAAGATGGCATTGTCGATACGCCCGCAGAAGCCGATATGGCGCTGATTTACGGCATTGGCTTCCCTCCCTTCCGTGGCGGTGCGCTGCGCTACATCGACGCGCTGGGCGTAGCCGAGTTTGTTGCGCTGGCCGACCGTTTAGCACAAGAGCTGGGGCCGCTTTATGCACCCACCGAGAAGCTGCGTGCTATGGCACAGAATAACGAGCAGTTCTACGCTGGCACCACTGCAAACGCTCAGGCCTAAGTCACCACCCACAGGAGAAATAAGATGAGTTTGAATCCGAGAGATATCGTGGTGGTTGACGGTGTTCGTACCGCCATGGCGAAAGCGAAAAACGGCGCCTTCCGCAACGTGCGTGCCGAAAACCTCTCCGCTGCCGTGATGCAGGCGCTGTTTACCCGAAACCCTAATCTGGATCCGTCGGAAGTAGACGACGTGATCTGGGGGTGCGTCAATCAGACACTAGAGCAGTCCATGAACATCGCTCGCAACGCGGCGATCATGACCGGTATTCCTCGTACGGTGCCTGCCCAAACGGTGAACCGCCTCTGCGGCTCTTCGATGACCGCACTGCATATTGCTGCTGCAAACATTAAGGCGGGCATGGGTGATTTTTACGTGATCGGCGGTGTTGAGCACATGGAGCACGTACCGATGGCTCACGGCGTCGACGTGAATCCGGCGGCGAGTAAATACGCGGCCAAAGCCGCCATGATGATGGGGCTCACGGCGGAACTGCTGGGTAAAATGCACGGTATTTCCCGCGAAGATCAGGACAAGTTCGGTGTCCGTTCGCATCAACGTGCACAAGCGGCGATGGAGAAGGGCTGCTTCGACAATGAGATCATCGGCGTCGAAGGTCACGACCAGCGTGGCTTCAAAGTGCTAGTGAAAAACGATGAGGTGATTCGCGCCGATGCCAGCCTGGAATCCATGGCGAACCTGAAGCCGGTCTTCGATCCGCGTAACGGTACCGTGACGGCGGGCACTTCGTCAGCGCTTTCAGTGGGCGCTTCCGCCATGGCGGTCATGAGCTACGAGCGCGCCCAGGCGCTTGGGCTGGAGCCGATTGCGAGAGTGCTCTCGACCGGTGTGGCGGGTTGTGATGCCTCCATTATGGGTTATGGCCCGGTGCCTGCGTCTAAAAAAGCACTAAAAGCGGCAGGCTTGTCCGCTGCAGATATTCAAACCGTCGAGCTGAACGAAGCCTTTGCGGCGCAGGGCCTGCCGGTATTGAAGGATCTTGGCTTCCTGGATGCTATGGACGAAAAAGTAAACCTAAACGGTGGTGCAATTGCGCTTGGCCACCCGTTAGGCTGCTCTGGGTCGCGCATTTGCACGACGCTGCTGAACGTCATGCAGCAGCGCGATACCACCCTGGGCCTAGCCACCATGTGTATTGGCATGGGGCAAGGGGTTGCCACGGTGTTTGAGCGTCTAAAGTAATACGCTCGACCTGCTTTGCAAAAGCAACAAAAACGGCACCTTCGCGGTGCCGTTTTTCGTTTTAAAGTACTTTAAAACAGACCTTTAAAATAGCCCGTTATCCAGTCCAGCGGCCATGATCATGCCCAGCTCTTCGGCTTGGCGGGTGAAGGCCTCCTGCCACTCGCCGCGAAAAATAAGCGGGTCCTGTACCCAGCGCCAACGTAGCCCGGTGATGATGCTTTCCACCGCCCGTTGGGTGCCCGTGCCGTCATGGCCCGCGCGAATATAGAGCGCGCAGGGCAGGCCCTGCTTCTCTTCTAGTACGCTGTAGTAGCTGCGGTCAAAAAAGTCTTTCAGCGCGCCGCTCATGTACCCAAGGTTTTCGGTGGTGCCCAGCACAATGCCATCGCAGGCGAGAATATCCGCTGGGCCCGCCTCGAAAGGCGTTTTGACAATGCACTCCACCGCCTCGATGTCCTCGTGTTCAGCGCCATGGTGTACGGCACGGCACAATGCCTGGGTATTGACGGAGGGCGAGTGAGCGACGATTAATAAGCGTTTCATGAGGATGTCTTCAGGCAATTGGCGGTGTGTTCAAGAGGTGCCACACTGACAGCACTTAATGACACAGCCTAGAGGTCTTAGGGCAAACCAATCAAACGCTTTAAAACCGCGTATGGGATAGGGTGTTCCGTGTTGAACGATCAAAAAGGGAATCGCGTCATGCGTCAGCAGGCCAAAATGATAGGGATCGCCAGTCTTTGTTCATTAACGCTGTTGTTGGCAGGGTGTGCGGGTCAACCAAGTGCCCCAGCCCGTAACGACAGCCGTTCAGCTCCTGCCGCGAGCAGTGAAGAGATAGTTCCTGCTGCAGCCGCATCGAGCTATCAACCCGTCAGAATGGCACAGGCGGAAGATTGGGCACCCCCGCTGCAGGCGAGCCCGGAAGAGGACGCCGCTTACTATGTGAGCCGGTTATCCGACCGCCGTTTTGTCAGCCAGTATGGTGGGCCCGATAACCCAAGACCCTGGTATATCGCAGCCGAGCGTCTGGGCGAAATAGGTATGCCTGCCGTTCCGCTGCTGTTTGCCCGCCTCAATACCGAGGACCAGTACGAACTTATGCTGGTGCTCTACGCATTGCAGTTAGCCACACAAGACCCGCTCGTGACCTTCCAAACCGGCGGCGAAGCCGTTCAACTGCCGACGGTACTGGACCCAAGCGCCAATGGGGAAAATCGGCGCATTGCTCAGCAGTGGTGGGAGCGCTATGCGACACAGTTGGAGTTGCGCTAACACATTCGCTACATTGACCCTTGCCCCTTATTTCGCTGATTAGGAGAGCTCTATGGCATTTGCACTATCTAGCATGCAAGTCACCAGCACGGCCTTTGGTAACCATCAAGCGATTCCTGCCAAGCACACGGGTGAGGGCGACGATGTTTCCCCTGCGCTCGCTTGGCAAGGGGCTCCGGAAGGCACCAAAGGGTTTGCGGTGATCTGCCACGACCCTGATGCCCCGCTGGTGAAAGAGGGCAGCTACGGGTTTGTGCACTGGGTGCTTTACAACCTGCCGGGGGATATCACCTCGCTGGATGAAAACACCACGCTAGGCACGTTGGGTATGGCTGATTTTGGTAAACCTGGCTACGGCGGGCCCATGCCCCCAGAAGGCCACGGCAGCCACCTTTACTATTTCTGGGTGCTGGCGCTGGATGAACAAACAATGCTGCCGGAAGGACTTACGTTGCCTGAACTATTGAGCGCCGTTGAGCCTCACTTGTTAGGCATGAACCGTCTCGTCGGCACCTACGAGCGCGCCTGATTTACCTCCCCAGGCTGGAGCATTCCGCTGAAGCCGTGTAGGCTCCGTCGCTTGCTAATGTTTGTGTGATTGTCTGCTGCGATGGAGCCTTTGATGAGTGATATGCCCAACTGTCCTGCTTGCGCCTCTGAGTTTACCTATGACGATGGCATTCAATACGTTTGCCCAGAGTGTGGTAATGAATGGTCTAAGGACGGCGAATCAAGCGAAGTGGAGGCGGGCTCAGGCATCCGTGACGCAAACGGCAATATGCTGGCTGATGGTGACACCGTCACTGTAATTAAAGATCTCAAAGTGAAAGGCAGCTCCTCCGTTGTGAAAGTGGGTACCAAAGTGAAGAATATTCGCTTAGTAGACGGTGACCATGATATCGACTGCAAAGTCGATGGGATTGGCCCCATGAAGCTGAAGTCCATCTTTGTCAAAAAAGCTTAGCATCGAGCTAAGATCATCCTAGTTCCCTCTCCAAGCCTGCGATGAATCTCGTGGGCTTTATTTTTCGAGCTGTCATAGCTTCTCTAAATGATAATGATTGGCTTTTTTGATGTTATC
>Ga0209128_1003117_pt1 | contig 10340 bp, 9 predicted proteins | sample ETNvirnome_6_100_FD_184072 | JGI IMG/M metagenome (GOLD analysis project Ga0209128, IMG submission 184072) | Marine viral communities from the Pacific Ocean - ETNP_6_100 (SPAdes) (version 2) | ecosystem: Environmental > Aquatic > Marine > Oceanic | place: Pacific Ocean | collected 2013-06-19
GATTAATCATGTCGTAAATCTCAGGGGCCTTAGAAATCAGATACTTATAGACACGGTTCTCATGGTTCCCCATGATGAAGTGTCGTTTGGCTCTACCGGCAGCCTTATCTATTCGCTCAAGCAACTGCTTAGCGACTGTTATTTCCTTGGCGAACCGGATAGTTTTTGACGGTGATTTGTCATGACGCGACAAGCTATACACATCAAGGAAGTCGCCGGTCAGAACTAAGTGATCTGGTTTAAATGCCTTTAGAGCTTTCAGGGCGCACGACACGGCCTTTTTATCGTACCAAGGGCAATGGGTATCGGGCCAAATAAATACCCGCTTAAGCCCCATCAGGCCAGCTCCAGCTAGAGTCTGTCCATCGAGCCCGTTTAGTTGGCCTCTGGTCTACGTGTATTCGGCCATCATATAGCCCAATACCATTTGCACCGTACTTGTCGGCGTGAATATACAGCTCAAGAATTCCCATTTTATCCCTCTTCTTTGAATCCCAATAAGTAATATCTGAGGCGTAGAGGGTATTTGTTCCGTATCTAGGAACATGCCAGGAGTTGGGTGCTCCTCCTACTTTAGTGTTGTGCTTCTTGCAGCGAGCCCCCGATGTAATAAGTATCGGTTCCCCGGTAGCAAGTCTTATGTATTCAAGCAATTGCAGCAGATCAGGTACAATACTCAAAGACATGGAGCACCCGCATTTGCAGGTAAACTCCGACATTGAGAAGTGTTTACTTACTGTGCCCATCTATGATCCCTCTTAACAATTCGAGCTTATGCCGAATCGCCCCGTGTAGTGTAATTATATCGTCCTTATCCCGTGTAAGAAGGAGTAAATCGATCAAGTGTTTAATCTCCTTGGAAATTATCTGAGCCTTGATCGACACCTCACCACTTCCATTTGACGTTAACCCCGGCACCGAAATCACCAAGAGTATCACTCCAAGCATCAGCAGAAGCCATTAGGTTTTCTGAAACGCGGTGCGTCATCATTAGACGACCAGTTAGCTTTTCAGGCGTAATATCGGCAGTGAACCCTAACCCCCCACTACCGATTATTGCTTTGGGTCAGAGAAGTCTCCATTGAAGATCATGTGCTTAATTGCATTCTCTTTAGATTCGCCGGCCTTGGTCAAGGCACGAGAGCCTGAGTACCCAAGAGCACCTAGAGCTGTGGCAGCCAAGCCTAGCCCCTGTAGAACAACGCTGTTAGTAACTGCGCCGGAAGTTGTGATTGCTCCAATGACCATAGCTAAAAGACTTAGCCAGAATTCAGTAGTCTTATATCCTGGTTTTTTCATTCCTCATTACCCCTCTTTTTTGAAATAGCCCAACGGATTCGGGACTCTTCCCTAAACTCATAAAAGGCTCTTTGGAAATCTTGAAGCTTAGCTTGCATTTCCTTGATTTCATTTTCGAGCATAGTTAATCGGTATTCGACAGACCCGCCGTTGGCTTTCTGCATAAGCTTCTCAACAGTCTTAATCAATGCCATTACTATCCCGACCAAGCCTGCTGTTAACGCGCTGTCTTCCATAACAATACTCCCCGTTATTTATCCTTAATGTAGCTCTTTCCGGTAATACCTTCGAGGTCCCTAACTACATCCATCATATTGATTCTAACCACTTGACCAGTGTTCACGTTCCGAGAATAAAACTCCCAATCACCGTTTGAATTATGGGGAGAAATCTTTGTTTGATTGCCAACTTCATCTTGAACAAAAAGTTCTGCTAACCCGTCTTCTTCTGCTGCTGGAACAGTGAAAGCAGTACCCGAAGAAATATCCTTTACATTCCATCGAGCGGAAGACGTGAAACGAACTTCGTCAAGATAAGCATCCAAGTAATTGCCGGAGTGATACTTTCCGATCAAGATGTGCGTTCCATCCTGATGCAGTGCACCTGTGAAGTAGGTTGTGTCTTGGGCTTCAATTACTCCATCCAGAGTCATCGTTAGCGTACCGCCGTGGCGAATGATTGCAACATGATACCATTGACCGGTGCTGATTGTGGTGCCTCCCGTTATACCGTGGCCCGCATCGCCGCTGTCTCGAAAGTGTGCAAAGAGGTTGTTGGACGCAGTAAGCTCTATCTCAATATCATCCATGCCGGCTCCACTTGCTGGACCATTCGAGATGATTCCTTGTCTTCCTGTGGCTTTAAAATAAACCCAAAAGTCCCAAGTAAAATCGCCAGCAGCAAAGTAATCAGCAAAGTTTGTATTCGTGGAAAGGTAATCCCCACTTCCGTCGAACTCAGCGCTAGCAGTCCCAAACTTCTTCACCGTCGTATCGGTGTGTGTATTTCCGTTTACATTGATCGTGCTGCTGGATTGGCTGCTGTCGGTAAATGTTGTTCCTCCGTCAGAACCATTGCATTGCAGGTAAAGCTTAATGTCGTCATTCTCGCTAGCATCGCCATTGTTTATGGCGTAGAGCTTGGCATAACCCGAAGAAGTAGAAGGCTTCGATGTTTCTTTTAAGGCAACAACCCCATCAATATCCAAAGCACCCGCAGCCGGTGCTCCTACATTAACCCCAACAGTGTTAGTGCTGTGGTCAATTGTTAGTACGTTAGAGGCAACCGCTTCGGCATTCCCCGTAATATACATTCGCTTATTGCTTGAATTATATTTGATACTTGCTTCATCGGGGTCTGTCTGGTCTCCAAACAAAATACCTTGCCAACCGTTGTCGTTGGAGATCACGTTGACGTATGCCGCCGCTGCATCATTCTCCACAACCAAGGGCGAATACTCGGCTGGGGTTGAGGGTGTCCCGCGATTCGATACCATCAAGAGAGCGCTTGGGTTATTACTCGCAGCCTCAGCGGGAGTGCAGCCAACCCCTACAGTATTACCACCGCCATCAACAAAAAGCATGTGTGTGCTGTCGTTTGACTCAACACGAAAATCACAATCATCACTATCTTCGTTAATAATAACAGCGGTGTCCGTAATTGTAATCTGGTCGTCGTTACTGTCGCTTTGGTCGTCAATACCGGCCAGTGTAGCACCTCCACTTGCAGCAATAGTAACAGTGTCGCTACCAGCATTTGTGGTAATTGTTACATTGCTCCCTTCGGCAAGGGTAAGTGCATCCGTACCTGAATCTGCTACAACATCCGACTGACCTGAAACTGATATAGTCTTAAATGCATTACTTGCTCCGCCGGATGGTGTTTCAGCAGAACCACCGGTACTTGCTCCGCCTATTGTACTAAAGCTCATTGACCTACTCCTTACAGCCTAAAGAGGCTAGCTTGTCTAAAATTTCTTTTTCAGTGGGCGCGATAAAGTTATCGGCAAGTTTTGTGATATCCCTTAGTCGCTGCTTTTCTGCGACAATGGCCGTGGTATCCTCGCCCGTTTCGAGTGCTCGTTGAAACTTGATATCCTGCTCCTCGAGCAATGGCTTTCGCTCTTCCCTCAGGATCCTCTTTGCCTTTTCTCTCGCCAGATACAAATTTATAACTGCTGGCATGTTACCCCTCCTGCCCGTACTTAGCCTTAAACTCATTTCTGAGTTCGCTGCTTGTCTTCTCGTTTTCGCCGGAGGTATATTCCCAAGCTTCCCTGAATCTGTCGTCAGGCAACTCATCCCTGTGAACAATCTCATATCTTGTTCCGGTGGGAAGATCTTTATCCGCTAAATGAATAAGCTTCTCTTCTTCCGTCCAGTGCTCAGGGAGCCCTTTTAGGAATTCACGCATAGGGTGCATCCTTATAACCGCTCCCGGCTTTCTTGGGTTCTCGTAAATAATTTTGTAATCGCTCACAGTCTAATCCTTATCTAGTTAGCCTTTGCATGACCATAAAGACATAATTTTCTCCTGCTTTAGAATACTACTATATTGCGGAAAGCTGACAAGCAGATACGCTAAATCTTGCCTAAGTTAACCTCTACCGAATAGGTTTCGCCGGAAGCACCACTTGCAATTGCGAAATCCTTAATTCTAAAAAACTTGTAGTTAAGGGGAAAATCTATAGCAAAAGTCGTACTCGCATTACCGGTTGCCTTTGTGTAGACAATATCGGAAAGAGTTGCGACCCCTGAGCTTGTTGAGGCGCTTTGAAGAGGATAAGCCGTAGACTCATCATTAGACACTTCAATCTTGAATGTGATGTTTGCCGACGTAGCCGAACCATCTGCGGTAAATGTACCAAGCAAAGTAGCTTGGTTGTATCCCGCACAGGGAATCCAACTACTGGTTGTGGTTGCATTTCCAGCCTTTGCTGACATGCCTATGTCTGATGCTGACTTAATTCTCAACAAAGACAAGTGATGATCGCCCATTTGGTGCGGGCGACTGCTATTTGTTCCTAGTGCCATTTCTCTTCTCCTATGACCTACGCGAATCTATTATGCGTGTGCCTGATAATTGTGCTAATTGGGACGTATCTCCTTGCCATTTGGCTTGTGGCTTTGGCCCCGGTTTTCCTTCTTCCTTAGGCGCGAACGTTTCCCTTAAACGTTTCTCCACCTGCGGACTGGTTCTGTTAAAAGCGGTCATGATAGCAAGTTGCTCTTTAAATGACTCAGGGGCTTTTTTCTTGAATTCATCCCCCATCTCACCGACAGTTTCTAAGATCATCTGCTTCATTGCAAACGCAGTGCTTGGGTAAAACTCTTCCATAGTATCCCATTCTGCTTGGCTAAGGACTCCCTCTGCTAAGCTTCTAAATACTGCAAAAGGCCCATGTTCTAGGACTGAAAGTATTTCTGCGAACTTCTGAACCTCAAGATCTGATGGCCATATATCTTCGCTAAAAAAGTCTCCCTTAATTGTTTCAGGCATCATCTTCGCAATAAAAGTTAAATACTCTTCCATCTTATCCCTGATCAAAGGAGCTACCTCGGGAGCATAGGCTTCTACCTCGGCAGTAACTCTGTCAAATAAAGCCTCTTTTAATCCCGGCGACTTAGAGATGGTTTCGAGCGCTTCTCTTGTGTTTTTAAGTTCTTTAATTCCGTATACGTTAGAAGGATCTCCGCCAACTTTATGGCGATAATCACCAGGCTTTCTTGTGTATCTTGCAACGAGATTAGAGGTCATCATTCTAGGCCATTTCGAGATGCCCTTATGGTCATAGTCAAACTTTCCGTAGTTCTTGATGTAGCTTGATATCCAATTCTTTACGGCTTCATCCCTGGTCTGTATGCCTTCGAACATTCTTTGGACCCTAAGAATTGTATTCATAGGGGTCATGGCTAATCTTGTCTTAGCTACACCAGGACCAAAGGCTACGGCTGCACCAGCAGCAGGGCCACCAGTTACTGCGGCTCCTATTCCTGCCAATGCCGCCATCGGACCAGGAATCATGCCTTTCGCAAAGTGGCTCAAGTTCATTTGGTTGTGCTCTTTTTTAAGCATCTCCGCATAGTTCAAAGCAGGTTCCATATCTTCTCTCAGGAACCTAAGAAGTTCATCCCAAGAATCTACAGAATCGGCTGCTCTATTTGCGGCATCGTTAAAGAATGAATCATCAACACCAGACGGGCGATTAAAGTTTCTCTTTAGGTACTCTAATACTTGCTTATGATGAATTCCGTAATTGGTGACGTGATCTATAGCGTCATCCTTGTTCCCGCTGTTCAAACCGTAAATAAAGTCTTTGATCTTTTGCAGGCTTGCTCTGTACCTAGGGGCTCTTGCAAATGTGGCTTCCGGATCTTTTGATGCAAACTTTGACCTTACTTCCTTATAGTCTCCATCCTTTAAGGAGAATAAAGCATTTATCTGTCGCTTTCTTGCAACAAGAGACTTTTCAAGAGCAGGGTTACCCCAGGGGAAATATCCTCCGTAGGTGTTTGGCCCTGCTTCCCATATACCTCTTCCTGTTAAGAAATCAGTAACAGCTTCTTTAAAGGTGTTTATGAACTGTTGCTGTTGGGGAACATCCTGGAATCTTCCCTGGATTATCCCGGTATGCAGACGTGCTGCTAGTCTTTCAAGCTCACCAAAAATAGTCGCATTAAAATCCTGGTCTAACACTCCTACAAGCTCAGGTTCTCTTGCAAGCACATCAGCAACTCGCCTTTGTGCATCTAGTGCTTCCCCAGGCATTTGTGAATCTAAGCCCTCTGCGGCGGTGTAGAGTCTTCTTCTCCAATCAGGCCCTTCTAGTACACCATTCCAGTCGCCAAGATCACCTTGTTCAAGAAGAGCTTTTGCTTGCCTAGTGACCCAATCCGCTGTTCTCGCCTTAAGCTCGGCTATTTTTCCATGCACATACTTTAGCTCTTCTCTGATTTGAAAAGGAACGGTAGGCGAAATGCCTTCTTGAATTGATGGCTCTTCAAAAATCCCTAATTGACCTTGTGGAGATGCAAGCTTCTTAAGTCGCATAGCGGCTTTGCCTGTCATTTGGTCTACTTGATCTGCCAAGTTATCAAGAAGACTACCAGAGTTAACGCCTACTTCATCAGCAAGACCGCCAAGAAGCTGAGATGCAAGAGCGCCAGAGCTTGCAGCGCCCTCTGTCCCAGGCTGAACTCCCTCAGTCAATGCTGTTTTAAGGGATCCCATCGTATGGCCTGCTTGCTCTATTTCTCTGACCTGCCTATTGATGCCAAGCATATCGTCAAAATGAGCCTGTGTTCTTTCGGCTACTTCATCATACTGCCCTACAAGATTCTGCTGTGCTTCTCGTGCTTCTCTGCCTTTCTTGGCTTCGAGAAGACGTTCCTCCATAGTCTCCCTCTTCATTACGTTATGAAGAACGCCTAATTCGTCTGACTCTTTGGCTATATCCCTGAGATAGTTATCTGTGGCTTTTCTGTCAGCTATCCAGTTGAAAGCGCCAACCGCTTTTCTTCTGCCATAATCAGCAGCACCAAGGCCCAGATTAAGCGCCGCGCTACCAACAAATGGAAGAGCTAAGCCAAGTACGGTTCCTGCTCCAATTCCATAAAGGATATTCTCTTTAGCTTTTTCAGGATCACCATTAACATACTCAAGAAGGTTATCATTAACAGCATACCCTGTGCTGTAGAGAAGAGATTCAGTACCCAAGGATGCTGTTCTGGCAAGTATTCCTGTTGCGGCTTGCCTTTTTAAGCTTTGCTCCCCGGACTCTCTTAGGATGCTAGCTGCAACCTTCTCGCCCCATTTGCCGGGTAGAGACTCTGCTGTTTTTTTGACTCCTGCGCCAATAAGTTCAGGAACTTTTGCCCCGGCCTTGGTGATCCAGTAAGGGGCAGTTAGTTTATGAACATTTTTGGCCCCAAACTTAGCTGACCACTTAGCCCCTTCTTTACTCAGAATAGGGACAGTTAAGGGCGCTGCGGTTCCGCCGCTAAAAGCAGTAAGGCCGAGAGCGCCAACCGTTGAGCCAATATCGCCTAGTACATGCCACCAAGGGTTTGCTTGGGCTATTTCCCTTGTGGGATAGCCCATAGCTTCGCCTATCATGGACGCACCGTTAAGGGTTACCATGTCGGCAGCGCCTAATGCTGCGGCTGCGCCTTCGTAGCCGGTTCCATACTTCTTCTCTACCTTCCAGTCATACGCTTGTTGCGGTGACATGTAGTGAGCGTCTGGATCTTCTCTCAGCCTTAGCTTGGCCTCTTCTCTTGAGTAAAGTTTGGCCTCTCCCCATTCATCGCTTGGATCTCTGCTCCCATCAGGTCTTGTCTTGTAGTAGCGAACCGGAACCTTTGGCTCCGCAAAGTCAACCATGTCGAGTTCTAGGGCTGCCCTTACATCCTCGTCAGGCATCTCTACTAGCTCGCCAGTACTTTTCTTAATCATCCAAGCCATAAATAAAATCCTTGCTAGAAGTCAGGAAGCTCTTCGCCAGCAGTTCTTCCCCGCCCTACGTTCCTATCTAAAACTTTTTGCCCTCTCTGGGCTGCTTCCCTGCGCCGATCTGTATCTGCTTTAGACGTGATCGTAACGCCATCAGGTCTTTTAACTCCTCGAACGCTCTTCATTCGTTGCTCTATTTGATAAGCCTTGTCGCGGCTTGTCATTCCACCTTTGCCAATATATCCCATTGCTTGCTTAGCCATAGGAGAGCCGGTCTCCCTTAGAAATCTTTCCTGAATCTCGACCTGTTTTTTAAGGCCCTCAACATCATCATTCTCCGCAAGAATCATCTTTCTAAGCATCATTTTTTCAGGCTGAGATAATCTTTGATACGCAGGACTTGCAGCCATTAATACTCGTTGCTTGAATCTGATAACCTTCCACCAGCCTGTTTCGCTGGAATCCCACATTGGGAGCTGGTTCATAGCCCTTGCTTGTTCTTTCTCTGCAAGGTTTCCAGCATCACCCATCGCCTTTGCTAGCTTTGGCGCATAGGTTTCTCTAATCACCCATAATCTCTCTAAATCACTAAGGGTCTGAAAAGAGCCTGGCTTCCCAAACTTTTCCCCCATCTCGAGAATAAGAGTCCTCATCCCTTCCGGGGTACGTTTGTGATACATTTTGGCAAGAGTCTCATCCCCGCTTCTTGCCCATATTTTCTCAATCTCTAAAATCTGAGGAATCATATCCTCGGCATTGCTCGCTAACTTGCGTTGATCAGGGGATAGCTTCTCCCTTTTGACTCTCATGTTTGCAAGGTTGATCAAGCCATTAAGGTATTGAGATTGAAGCCCGCGTTGGTTGGCTTTTTCTGAGTTAAGCGCTTGAATGGCTGTATTGGCTTCTTGGGCCTGAGCATCCATAATCGCCTTATCTCGCCCTGTTTGCTGCTTCCTTAGTTCTACGGCAAATTTTTCATCCACCATATCAAGAGCAGCCTTCATCTCCGGAGTTTTTGCCCTTGCCTTCTCTACAGCAATTCCATCCCTTATCCCTTGAACTTTGTCTATTCTTAGCTGATTTGCTGCAAGTGCCTGGTTTTGATAAAGGTTATAAACATCCTTATACTGCGCTCTTGATTTCTCGATTCCCTTTAAGGTCTTATTTATTGAGTTTAATTGCGCCTTTGTATCGTGATCCATCGCCGCCTTAAGCATGTCAAAAACAAGGAAAGGAACCCTTCCTCCTTTTTTGCTTGTGGCAGAACCCATTGTTGCCGCAAAGTTAGCAAGAAGGGCCATGGCAGAGACAAATGTGAATGAGGACTTACCCCAATCCCACTCTTCCTGGCCTGTTTCTTCATTAGTTGAATAGAACCCAAACATACTCCAAGGACTGGTATCCTGTTTTTTTAGTTCAGCAATCTCTAGGTCTATTTGCTCAAGTCTTTTTTGGCCTTCTTCAAGGGCCATTTCTCGCCAAGTGTTTGCAAGGTTATTCTGAAACTCATTTATGTCAGCCTCAACCTGCTTTGCTTGTGCTTCTTTCTTTGAGAGATCAAGCTTATTCTCAGCTATGATTCTGGCTTCTTGCTCTTGTTTTTCAATTAATGCAGCAGTATCGCCGTATTGGGCATTGATTGACTCTTTTAAATTGTTTGATGCTGTTCTTAGCTTATTGGCTTCTTCTAAGGCGGTATCAGCTTGATCTATTCTAAAATCATTTTCTGCATACTGCCTGCTCATTTGCTCAAGAACGCCCGAAGCAGTATCGCTTAACATTCTGCTATCAAGGTCACCATCAAGCATTTGCTTTTGCATGCTGATATGGGGAATGTGTTCGCCATCAAGAATAGCTTGCTTGAGCCTGCTTTTTTTCTGAGGAATAGGCTCCAATGCAAGCTCTGGCAATCCAGCAGCTTCCGCGTGGGCATGAGTTACTTCTTCCGGATATTCGGCAGTGCCACCAGGACCAGTGTACTCCCAATGCCAATACTCTTTTCTGCCAGATCTTTCCTCTGTTGGCGCTGTATTCACAAAGCCAAACTTAGAAGCATTCGCTGCAAGCCACTTGTATTCATCTGTTAGCTGATGCCCTGAGCGGTACTTGACTCCATCCTTTTCAACAAAGGGGCCGTCTTCCGGGGGAGCCATATAGATATCATAGGCATTCCCGTGAACGTGTTGCCCTCTCATGGCTTTTTCTTTGCTCCATCCAGGGTGAAGCTTCATTTGCTCTTCAACGCTTCTTTTTCCGCTTGTGATATAAAGAGTTCTACCGGTTTCCTCTTTATGCGCTTGCTGCATTGCTAGCATTGCTTGAGATGCAGGATGATCTGGATCAACCTTCTCCATAAACGGCTTTACTGCTTTTCCGGTTTCAGGGTCTACTCCACCAGAAACACTGGCTCCCTGAATGAATTGTGTTTGCTGAGGTGCACCTTGCTCAAAAAGGACAGAATCATCTGCTGTTTGTTGAACCTCTGCTGCTTGTTGTTCTGCATCTCCAAAATAAGCGCTTAGCGGAGACTTGTCTGGGACTCTTGGAAAGTCAGCAGGATCAGCAGGCTCACCAGGAAATCTAGGGGCGGG
>Ga0209128_1003119_pt1 | contig 10336 bp, 9 predicted proteins | sample ETNvirnome_6_100_FD_184072 | JGI IMG/M metagenome (GOLD analysis project Ga0209128, IMG submission 184072) | Marine viral communities from the Pacific Ocean - ETNP_6_100 (SPAdes) (version 2) | ecosystem: Environmental > Aquatic > Marine > Oceanic | place: Pacific Ocean | collected 2013-06-19
GCTGAACGTAAGTTCTCATCTTCTATTCCTTCATAAATCTGATACATTCCATCGATGTTAGGTACTACCTCATCTTTATTTAATTCATTACCTTCATCATCAAAATATTCTAAAAATCTTCCATTAGCTAAAGGTTTAGGTCTTGGTGGTTTTCTGTTATCCCAATCATCATACTCCTGTTCAGCTTTACGTTGAGCTACACGTTGATTAAGAACATCGTCCAACTCAGTATTAACCCATGTTTCTTTTTCTTTTTCAAAAAATGTATTAACAGATTTATCAGTAGTATTATCTATCCATCCTTTTGCTTTCCAGTCCTTCTTGTTTTTATCATAACCTTCTTTTTCTTTTTCAGAATCTAAATTTACATTCTCTGTTTTTTCCTGATCATACTTAAATCCAGCACTGTTGTTATATTTTCCCTCATCAATTGTACCATCATCAATTCTTAGTATTTGATTTCCTTGAGAAACAGGAACAAACATATCTCCTTTGCCTGCCGTTCCTTCCAGTAAGAAATATGGTTTTCCTTCAAGTTCAGTTAACCCAACCACACTGTAAGTAGGAGTTGGCTGATTGTTGGCATTGGGTTGATTAAAGTTAGTAGAGGTAGGTTGCTTGTCTGTTGTTACTTTTGATTCTACTCCCGCTCCTGTAACTGTAACCGTATCACCGATAATAAAATCCACTATTCCCCATGCCTTACGATTGTTAGTCATGTCGGCATCAATTTTTAATGATGATAAAGGTATCCTTGTGCCTGTCGCATCAATGGCCATATCTATTGACGGAGCCATTTTCAATGCCGCGACTGTTCCGCCAGCCACACCAAATGGTCCACCACCTACTGCACCAGCTGCGGCCGCTTCACCTATCTGTTTCCAGAAGTCCTTGCTGGCATATAATTCCGTTAAAGATCTTCCAGCTTCTACTTCCTGTCCTGTTTGTGTAATTCCTTCTTGCAGTGATTCCGCAACCGCCTCACCAGAGCCAGCTTCTAAAACTGATTTGCCAAATGTCTTAAGTCTCTTGCCTTTGTTAGCCGCCTTGATTGTTTTCTTAACGTGAACCTTTTGTATGCCTTCGCCAATTTGTCCTTGTAATTGTTTTTTAAGTTGTTGTTCTCCCACTCTTCCCGTTATCTGTTTTAGGAAAATAGCTCCCGCACCAAAGGCACTTTCCGCCAAGCCATAAGGAACGCCCGCCGCCAATGCGATGGCCGCGTTAGGATCATCTGATTCTGCTAATTGATTTACGTAAGTATCTCCTGCACCAAAGGTATAGCCTGCCGTAAACAAACCTAACCCTGAAGGAGAAACAGGTAATAATCCAGCACCTACTTTTCCTAATGTGCTTGTTGGATTGACTAGCCCAGGCACTAAACTTCTTGCCCCCGCTGCCATCCATCCACCAGCCGTCGCACGAGCCGTTCCGCCCATTACCGCAGCTCCTATGCCACCTGAAACCAAACCTGCCAGAACAAATGGAATGCTTGTTACAGCTCCTTGTCCTACATTATATCCCACCCAATCAAGGAAAGCTCCGAACTCCTGTTCGCTTTCAAATACTTGCTCTAATGATGTGAAACGTGGCTTGACTTGGCCTTCTTTATCTTTACGCCACAGATGCGCCGCTTGATCTAACTGGTATTGCTTAACAAGTTCAATCGCCTCTTGCTGTTTTTCCTCCGCCCCGAAGACATCATACATCACTGAGAGTGCCCCCTGACCTATCTGCTTGAGGGTGTCAACGGCAGACTTTGCACCTGCTACTAATGAATTGTCATCGAGATTTTCTTCGTCTAGGAGATTGACGGGAGTGAGGCCATACTTATAGAGCCAGCCTTGTCCAGCCATTGAGTTTTCAAACTCTTCGCTTTTGAGATGATCACGGATTTTATCGTCATCCCAGGTTCCTGGGAATTGCACACGGGGTGCACCGTTATCGAATGTTATATATTGTACGTCGCTTGCCATTTCATTACCTTAATAAATATTCAGGGCAGAGCCCTTAGGGTTATTATGTTCCTGGTGCAGTTGTTGTTTCTGTTTCTGTGTCCGTTACTTTAATTATGTTTCGTGATTTACCGCCGCCTACATCAGTTCCAGCTAGATAGCCTGTAATTTGTGTGATTGCATCCATCATTGCCTGTCCTGTTAATTGACTTTGAGCATCATCCTTTGCAAGTAATACTTGAGCAAAAGTATAAAGAGGTGTAATAGCACCTGATTTTGCTGATGTCAAGTCTTTTACTACTATTTGTTGTAATTGTCTTGAGTATTCTTGATTCCATTCAGGAGATCCCGGTTTAAATTGTCCTGATGCAGTTACAATAGCCATTGCATCTTTTTGTGCATTAGTCATGTATTGTGCAGGATCAGCAAGCTTGCTGGTTTCAGCCGCCACCTTCATCATATCGAGTTGGGCTTTTTGTCTTGCCAGTTTTGTTGCTTCCGCCACTCTTAAGTTTTGTCGAACCTTTTTTTGCGTGTCATGAAATCTGCTTTGGTATGCGTCTTGCCCGAATTTTACTTCCGTCATGGCATCCTGAATGCCACCCAGTATAGCTTCACGCTTGTCCGCGTCAGCCCACCATGTTTGAAGTCTGCCTCTAGGACTGTCAAGGAAAGCTTCTCTTTCTTCCGCTTTCTTTTTCTCATCAGCTATTTTCTTTTTGATTTCTTCTTCTTTCTTTATTTTTTCTTCTTTCCCTTTTCTGTGCTTGATATCCATTTGATTCATAATAAACTGGCCTGATTCTGTTCCACCTCGGCCACCACCTTGCCTATGTAAATGTTCCATTGTATCTAAATATCTTGCACGTGCATCAGCTTCAGGACTGCCACCCCATAAATCAGCTATTTTATCTGCAAGAGTACCTAATGGTCTATCTACTTTACCAAAATCTTTTTCATAACCTTCTTGTATAATTTCCGTTTGATCTTTAGGAGTAGATTGTTTTATGAATTTACTCCACAAACTGTCTTCTTCATCCGTATACATTGGAAGTAAATTTTGTATTGATTTTGCCATATCTTATCCTATCCGAAAGGTTTCCAACCCAGACTACCCGCGATATTAGCCGCTCCTGCTCCAATGCCCAGCATGTTCTGGAAGAAACTAGGTTGAGAAACCGCAGTCTGCGTAGTCGTAGTTTGTTGATTAGGATCCATCGCCATGATGCTTGCTAACCAGTCAAGCTGACTTTGAGGATGCTGTTGTTCTTGTTGCCATTGATTGTATGCAAGATCAAGCGCTTGTTGATTCGCGCCTTGTGTCAATGCACCAATGCCGAGCTGTTGCTGAACATCCGCCATGCCTAATTGTTGTTGCTGTGCTGCCAATGATCCTTGACCAAGTGCTCCCGCAAGTCCTTGCGTTTGATCAAATTGCGCCATATTAGCGGCTTGCTGATAAGCCTCCGCCTGCGCCTTGGCATATAAGTCACCAACGCCCGTTGTTAAATTCTTTTGTCGTTCCGCTTCTTGTATCGCGAATCTTGTACTGTCTAATCCGCCAGCTCCTGCCGCGCTTGCCGCAATCTTTTGTTGCTGAATAGCTGATTCATCCCTCATTTTTTGCGCCGCGATGTCCGCTACGCCTGTCATGTAAGGACTCATATACCCGGTAATTTGTGCCGCTGTCGGACCACCCGTAGCTGCTTGCATTGCTGCCATTGCAGGTGCCATTTGACCAGTGCTTACGCCCGCCATGCCTAAGGCTTGTTGTTGCGCCGCCAATTGCTCAGGAGTCATTGCCGCTAGTTGCGGATCAGTATAAGGTATGTATTGTTCCTGTGCTACATCCTGTGCCGCTCCAACCAGATTCGCTCCAGCCGCCTGAAGATAATCAGGTATCGCCGTTGCGCTTGTTGGTTGCATTTCTGGAGATGAACCTCCAAATAAAAAATCAAACATTGCCATAATTTAACTCCATAATCCTAAAGGTTCTAAACCTAAAGCCTTTCTTCTTCGTTTTTGAAATTCACTGTAAGGCTCCAGCATTCTTCCTTCGCCTGTTGTTCCTTCCGTAAAATATTTATAAATATCTTCTGTACTTCTTGGTGCCGTTTTGTATTGTGCTACTTGCTGTGTAGGATCAAGTGCAAATCTTCTGCTTAATGGTACTTGTGTTTCCACTCCACCCGTACGTGGACCAGTGTATGCCATAGTTTGCGCTTCCTCATCCACTACTCCAGTTGGTGTTTCAATAACTTCTTCTTCAACTGCATCCATAAATCGTGGTCGTCCGCCACCTCGATTGTCATCACCTTTATTTCTATCGTATTCTGATCTAGCATTGAATACTTTTTGGTTGAAAGCTTTTGCTTTACCTTTTTGCTCTGCTGTCATATTTGCCATATCAGCTTTTGTAAATGTTGTTTCTCCTGCTAATTGTTCTAAACCGCCAGAAGTTTGTGGCATTGTGCCACTATAATAATCTGCTTTATCTGCTCTTCTTTGAGCTTCACTTCCTTTATAATCTTCTTTACCTTTAAAACCACTGGACATAGTTTTCATATAATCTTTGAAACTATCTGTATCTTTTAATATGGCATCTCTTTCTGCTGGTGGTAAATTTTTCAAACCTTCAGCAATAATAGGACCGTGTTCATAAGTATACTGATCCATCCAAAACTCATCTATATCACCACCCGTACCTGACATACCTTTAACTCCGCCAAGTTTTCTAGCGTCTTCCATTATAGCCATATAATTTTCATCAGTCATTTGTTTAGCTGATGGATCAGATATTAAATCCATAGCAGCCCCAAATACACCAGCACCACTTTTTCCTGGATCAACAAACAATTCATTTATTTGTCTGTCCGTTAGACCAGGATATTTTTTCTTTAATTCTTTTATTCTGTAATCTTTTTCAATCTTACTATATTTGCCCACATCATCATCAGGAAAAAATTTAGATTTTGCAGCTGATACCAATGTTTCAAATATATTTTTTGCTTTGTCAACTACCTTTTGTGCAGCTGAAATTTTTTTCTCATCACCAGTTTTTTTAGCTTCCTCTAATTCTTTTGTTGCTTTATCAACTTCATTTTGTTGATTATTTATTTCAGATGTAGCACCCTGAACTATTACTGGTTCAACTTGCGTAGGTGTTCCTGGAACATTTGTTGTAATAGGCTGATATGTCTCAGGATCAAAAGCATAAGCTTGTCCTTCACCTAAACCAGCACCTGTATAAGCAGCTTGATTTATTGTTTCAACATCTCTTTGTTCTCGTGGCGACAATCTTTCACCACGATCTTGTGCTTCTTGTGCTGATGCCTGGGCACCACTAGTTACACTAAATTGTCCTGTGCTAGGATCCCAATCAACTGAATCATATGTTGGAATATCTTCTGGACCACGATGTGGTGTGCCTGGATTTAACAATCCAAGTATTGCTTGCTCCTCTGGAGTGATGTAAGCCAATGTAGTTTCATCTGCTCCTGGTGCTGTCTTTAAATTTCTTGGAAGCATTGGTATAATACCACCCTCCGCTTCAGAAAAATTTCCTGGGTATTGATTCCGCTGTCCTTCTATATCTCGCATTACATTACTTTGTGCTATCTTCATAAAATCTGGTGTCTGATCCTGTTGCTCGGGCAATACATACATGCCACCCACGCCCTTGTCAGCCTGTCTGCGCAATGCCTTTGACAGCATCGCCGCTCCACCAACGGGCACTTGATTGGGCTTGACCACCATGTTGCCCCCTTGAACGGGACCAGCAAGTGACTGATCGGTGCCCATTTGTCCTAACATCTCTATTCCTGTTGCCATATTGTTCTATTATATCCTATATATTGTGGAAAGTAAAGGGGGCATCGGCATTATACACCTCTTAGCTCCTCACTTACTTCCATTACTGACACCAAAACGTTGGCTGGCTGTACAGATGTATTTATTTTTAATATATCTGCCGATTCCAAAACAATAGGTCCGTTTGAAGTGACATTCACTGTTTTTTTTGTTGCATAAGCTGTTGAGTCAAAATGCCTAATCGCATGAGTGGCGCTGGCACTTGAGTCAGTTAATTGAATATCTACAGTTCCCGCTCCAGCAGTAGTATTGAATACTGTAAAGGTCTTGACGATAGCCATATATTTTACCAAGCTTGTGCTTGTTGGACAAGTGTAGATAGTTTGGTCTGAACCTGTACTTGTAATTTCCAGTACTGTATTTTTATATTCTACGGCCATTATGATAAAAACCATTCCATTGATTTTGTTATGTCGCTGTCTGCAATTTTAGTGGGAGTATGTGTTGTACTCGCATCACGTAATCGCAGAATGTTAATGAGTGCGTCGTATGTCCTTGCCGAAATTCTATCCTCTTGCCTTTCCTTATAGGAAAGCTCTGGATAAACTCCTTTTGTATATAAACCCATTATCTAAGTCCGTCTTGTTGTGCTTCCATACGCCATGTTCCAAGTCTCCATCCAATGTCTGCGTTATCGCTGTAGTATTTGGATTGGAATGAACGGCCTCTTGCCCGGAAGTTTAATCTGCCATCCGTTGCGGCTAAAGTGTATGGACCTTTAGTTGTTTCTGTTGTGTTGGGATAGAGTTTTGTTTTCATTTGAAAATTAATTTCTTTGGTTCCCCCTCCCGTGAAAGTCGTATCGGGAATTACCTTGTCAACAAAGAACAAAGAGTTTCCTGCCTTGTCACCTGTGAAGAATCCTGTCTCGACGTAAGCTGTCATTGCCCCCGCTTCATCATTGTAACCATACTCTTGATTAAATATAAAGCCACTTCCGTCTGTTGCCATTGGATAAGTATATATTCCTGCATCATGCCATGCTGTTCGGGAGAGTGACCCAATAGACCAGATTTGATCTATGTAGTTGTATATAACGTACTTGTCAACTTCTGTTTGACCTGCTGATGGATAGAACCACCATATCTCATTGAACTCAATAATCTCCGCACTGAAAACTTTTTCTCTTTGCGTTTGGTTGAAGCTGTTGAATACGTGACTGAGAACAGGACATTTTAAAGTTTTTACTGCACCATCAAAAGCGTAGAAGTTATCAATACCCATCCAGAATGATCCACCTTCAATCATAGCTGGTGAATTTTTAGATATGGTTCCTGATGCTTCACCTAATTGTTGGAATGAAAATGTGAATGGTGGGCCAGTAAACTGCATACCATATAAATCTACGTCAGTCCATAAAATCATTTGACCACGACCTTTGGAAGCTGATTCAATATTCGTACCAGTGCCTAATCGTTGTGAACCTGCCGTATTTGTAATGGCTGTGTTCCAATCAGATAAACTTTCCTGTGAACACCACCTTACTGTTAATCTGTCATAGGTTGATGATAATTCGGGGTTACAACCAAATACTGTTAAATGTCTATCTGGTGTGGATACGAGAACCACTCCCACTTTCGTAGGAATATTAGTATTGTCTCCGCCAATGGAATTTACGTACCAACCAAGAGTTGTGCCTCTGTAAGTTGTTGGTGCCGCAATAAATGCACTGACATCAAAATAATATATTGTATCTTCTCCTCCTCCAATGCTTGCTACAATGTCTTCGCCCCAGCTATCCATTGTCCAAACTCTCGGTGAAAGAACCACACCAGATGTCGATCGGGCTGTGCCCCATGAAGCTGCTCCCCAAAGACCTGCTCCAAAACCAAAACCTGTTAAACCATCTTCTGGTCCATTGTTAACTAGATAACGAACTTCCGTTGATCCGCCACCTGTTACTGCTCCTGATGCTGCTGTTCCTGAAATGCTTCCAGTACCTCCAGCAACGGCTGTAATTGTATAACTATTAGCATCAACATAAGTAGCATAATATTCGCCCGCTGTTACTGTTATTCCATCCAAGGGCATTGTTGCAATTGATTCAATAATAACACGTGAAGCAGGACTTGTATAAGCCACACCATGTGCTGTATCGGTGACTGTAACGATGGAAGTTCCTGCGCCACCTGTTGTAAAAGGATTTGTTAGTGTTTGAGTATCTGTTCTGTAAGGTGTTATGTCACGAATGTTATTTGAGTATTCGGCATAGACGTGCGTGCTTGTACCATATAAAATAAGCTTGGCACCATCTTTGTCTCTATGTGGAAAAATGTTTCTAGGAACGCCCGACATAGCATTGCTTGCGCTTGCGTCTCGCTTATACCAACCGCCAATCTTCTCGGCTTGATCGTACTTGAAGCGAACTTTGTCTGCGTCTGTGAATCGAAGCCCTGCTTGGTAATCGGTTATTTCAGTAACTACTCCTGCAGGGGCCGTTAAATCTACTAGTGGCATATGCCCCCTTCATTATTGCGGTTTAGGATATTTTAATTTTATTTCTGCTCGTTTAGCTTCAATGGCTGCCTTGTCATCCGTGTCATATAAAGCGACAACTAATTCTTCTATTGTAGGGTATTCAGCTTTTCTTTTTCTTGCGTAATCAAGAGCTTCCCATTCAGCAATTAGTTCAGCTAGTTTAGTTGCAATCTGTTCTTCAGTAATGTTTGTAGGGTTTCCATCAGTCCAAATTATTTCATCACCTGACCATGTAAATTCTGCGTCTAATTTTAGTGAAGTAACTGCATGATGTTTTATTGGTGGTTTTATCATATTTTTAATATTGATTGCCATTTATTTACCCCCCTATTTCCATTACTGTTAAAAATACTTGGTTATCTGCTGTATTTACTTGAGCAGCAAGGCTTGCATCTGAAGACTTACACCATAACTGAACATCAATAGTATCAGTTGTGCTAGGCGACCATAAATAGGAAAAACTTAAAGGCATTCCTGAAGGGGCAGACCCTGACGTTACTACTTCCATGCCTGTTTGATGAAGTGAAGCATAAGCATCACTTCCTGCTCTTCCATAAAATTTATAAAAACAAGTTGTAGCTGCTAAACCCAACTCCCCGCCATCTACAATAATATAAACTCTACTTGATGTGGAAGCCAAAGCACTTAAACCTCTTGTCATAGGAGAAGCATAAGCATAAGTTGTTCCCGTTACACCAGAAGCACCAGCCCATACTGTTTGTTCTACCTGTAAAATTTTTCCGCCACTAGGTGCTGCCCAAGTATTATCTCCTGCCAAGAAAACTGAACTAGATGCCGTTCCTGTGCCTAGCCGAGCTGTTGGTACAGTACCACTTCCTAAATTTGTTGCATTGAGTGCAGTTAGATTAACACCACTACTTGCAGGCATGGTTGCTGGAGGTGTAAGCGTGGCAGAACTAATGTCCAGCGTTGCTCCACTTGGTACAGTTACTGTATCTCCTGATGTGCCAATCTCCAGAGCCGTTCCGCTTTGGGGATCGAGTTTATCTACTTTTAATATTGATGCCATTAGCTTATTCCTTTAATTGCTTTGATTTCATCATCTGTTAATCCTAAATCTTTTAATTTTTGATTTGCATTAGCTTTATCTGTTTCTTGTTTAGTCTTTGCGTTATCAAAATCCGTTTGAAGTTGTGCCAATCCGTCAACGCACTCCTGTTCTGTTGGTTTGCTACCACCATCAAGAACAATAAAATTTGCATAAGTTTTATTTGCATCATCACCGTTAAGATTATCAAATCCAAACCATTGTCCTGTTCTGTGAGAACATAAGAAATCTTCTAAATTATTTGGTCTGCCATTATTGTCCATTTTATGTATCTCCCAGTCTAATGAAGGTAGCCCACATAGAATTGTATGTAGAACTACCTCTAAATGTATTAGAGTCATCGTTATTAACTGCTGCAAATCTAATTTTAACATTTGCTGTATCGGTTACATCAACAAGACTATTTTGTGCGGCACTATCAAATGAATTAGAAGATGGTGAGTTCATAAAAGTATATCCTTCTGATATTGCTGCATAGGCACTATCATTAACTGTTACGTATATATTACAATATTGGAATCTCGAATTAGCCGAAGCACTTATACCAAAATTAAATGCCACATAATAAATTCCAGTGGAAGGAAAAGTAAAAACTCCTGAAGACTCTGTCATCGCACTTCCTAATGTTCCTTGCCCAGATGTATCCACTTGTTCCCAGTTGGATGAAATAGGATCAGCATCTCCAGTAAAACCAGTTGTTACTCTCCATTGGTCAGCTACAGTAATTCCACCTCCTGGTGCAACCCAAGTTCCGTCTCCTCTCCAAAATGTGCTTGAAGAAGCTGAAGTACCAGAGTTCAGATTTGATACTGGTATGTTTCCTGAAAGATTTGTGGCATCATTCATTGTTCCACTTGCCAATGTTACACTTGCGTCAGGGAGTGTGATTGTCCTGTCAGCACCCAGACTTGCAGGTGAGGCGATGGTAACACTGCTTGTGTTATCACTCTCAAATAGCTTTAAA
>Ga0209128_1003126_pt1 | contig 10323 bp, 6 predicted proteins | sample ETNvirnome_6_100_FD_184072 | JGI IMG/M metagenome (GOLD analysis project Ga0209128, IMG submission 184072) | Marine viral communities from the Pacific Ocean - ETNP_6_100 (SPAdes) (version 2) | ecosystem: Environmental > Aquatic > Marine > Oceanic | place: Pacific Ocean | collected 2013-06-19
GTCACCATTATTAAAATTAATTACACTCGCAGATGCTAAGAAAAGGTCTGACCACATTAAGCTACCAGTACCTAAAGCTACACCATCTGATGTTACGGGTGATAAGGCATTTTGAACTAATTCAACCTCATTAACACCTTCTACTCTAAATATAAGTTTGTTATCTGTTGTTGCAAAATCAATAAGGTTGTCGGCATCTCTACCAATTTTTTGACCATAAATGTTTTGTGTAAAGGTTACCTTCCCATCAGCAGCAATTGCAATTGCATCTTCGTCAGAAGCGGAACCTATAGTCCCTGCGTCAGCAATAACTACATTAGAAGATACGGTTGGTTTTGTTCCTACGAATCCCACTTTATACCTCCTAACTTATGTCGCTAATTACACTAACCCATGTATCCAAAGAACTGGCTGTGTCTGTGTCTACTTTTAATGCATCAGCATTTTCTAATACAAATCTACTTCCACCATCAATTAATTCTAATGAGGAAGCGGCTGGGATTGAAACACCTTTTATTAAATAATAATCTGCAGCACTCACAGTAACAAAACAATCTACTACAATTGCAGAGGAATGAATATTAGTTAACCTAATACTAACTACAGCATCATCCCCACCTGCAGTGTATATGGTAGCTCCGGATGTACCGGTCGCTCGTGCTATATGTCTTTCAAAATCTTGTGCCATTTATTTCTCCTATAGTATATTATACTATCCTCAATACTAAAAATTCTATAATGCTACTGCCATTGCTATTGCAAATCCTTTGGTTGCTGAATCACCTGATGCGTATGTTTTTATATCAGAAGCAGGAATAGTTTTCATTGTTCCATCGTCATTAACAACAAACCCGTCAGCATCGGCAATTGTAATTGAGCCTCCGACAGAAGTACCCCCATCCAATAAATTTAGTTCTCCAGCGGTTGATGAGATATTAGTTCCACCTATATCCAAAGTTGTGGCTGAAAGTTCTCCAGCTACGGTTACAATATTACCACTAGCAGTAAGTGTTACTAAATCTGTATCTCCTACGGGTCCTACAGTTGCTCCTGTTGGAACTACTACATTACCACCAAAGGTTGCAGATAAATCATCACTAAGTGTTAGAGCAGTAGCTAAAGAGTTTAATGAACTTCCTGAACCTCCTGCATTAGCAGTCTGGAATATAATATCCCCACCAGCCCCACTACCTTTTCCTTGCCCCCCTTGAAGGGTAAGAGCCCCTCCAGCAATATTATTCGTAGTACCAGCTGTAGTTGTACCAGCTGACATAGTTAATGTTGTACCTGCTGTATCATGAGCGGCAGCAGTTGGAATTAGTTTATTGCTTGAAAATAATAAATCGGTTTCGGCTTGTATTGCGGAAGTTCCATTACCAGTTAAAATTGCATTTGCAGTTAAAGACGATGCTCCAGTACCTCCATAAGCTACACCAACATCAGTCGCTTCCCATGTACCCGTTGCGATTGTTCCTAGTGCAGTAATACCTGTTTGAGAAGCATCTACGCTAAGTGAGTGGGCAATATTTTCCCCACTAGTAGCTCCTGTAGATGTAAGCCCCGTTCCCGCTGTAATGTTTTGAACATAATCTCCAGTTGTGTGGGTTGCTAATGTAATAAGATTAGTAAGCGATGTAGCTCCTGTTCCACCTTGGGCAACCGCTACGGTGGTACCTTCCCATGTACCAGAAGAAATAGTACCTAAACCAGTAATACCTGACTGATTAGCCACGGATACTAGTCCGGCATTAGTCATAGCTGCCGTAGTACCCATAGTTAAAGTTCCGGCAATTGTTGTGGTAGAAGCAGCACCTGCACCTATAGTTACATCAATTTCTCCATCATCTGATGCTTGACCTTGTAAATGTAATCCTGTAGTAACAGTAGCGTCATTCTCAGCCACATAAAATTTCATTCCCCCAGCCTCGGAACCATGGTCAGCTTCAACTACGTAACTTTCTATTCGAGCCAATTCTTCTGGTGCATTGTTACTTGCATCAGTTCCCAAAAATGAAATGGTTCCTAAAATATCATTATCGGCACCTTGACCTGAACCGGGGTCTTTTATAAATTGTAAATATCCAGCGGTTGCATCAGCATGAGTGTTTGTTATCTTTGCTACTGGTAAATTAGCACTCGCTGAAGTTGTATCTAAACCAGATGCAGTTCCTGCTGCAACAGTACCCCAAGTGGGTACCCCCGAAGCAAGTTTTAAAAACTCACCGTCAGAACCTTTAGCTAATTTTGTTACGGTTCCTGATGAACCTCCATACAATACATCTCCTTCCGCAGTCATAGGTGATAAGGCATCAAATCCAGCTGTAGCAGTACTTGCACCTGTACCTCCATGGGCAACTGCCACATCTGTGGCTTCCCAAGTACCTGTTGCTATAGTTCCAACTGCGGTTATTTGAGTTTGTGATGCATCTACTCCTATAACAGAGCTTGAGGCTGTTAATCCTGTTCCTGCAAATAAAGTAGCTACATCAGCCAAATCTCCCTTGACTGTTGCATTACTATCAGTAGTATCCGTAAATACTATGTAATCCCCATGGGCTATAGCTGTATCTGCCAATTCTGAAAGGTCTAGACTAAGAGTATGTCCAATGCCTTCTCCACTCGTTGCTCCAGTTGAATCAATTCCTGTTCCTCCAGTAATAGTACTAACGTAATTTCCAGTTGTATGAGTTGTTAATGTAATAAGATTACTAAGTGAAGTTGCCCCTGTACCACCTTGGTCAACTGCTACTGTAGTACCTTCCCATGTACCTGATGTGATTGTTCCTACACCTGTTATATTAGATTGATTAGCAACGGTAACAAGTCCAGCTGAACTAAGTGCTTCTGTTGTTCCTGAATAAATTGAACCATCAAATCTAACATTACCTGTGTCAACCCACATTGCCCAATTTCTAGTAATAGTTTGGTTAGTTCCCGCAGTAGCTGCTGCATTAATATATAAAGTGGCAACATCCGAAGTTGTTACCGAAGAATTTGTGGCAGCTAATGTTGGAGCTTCAATTGTAACATGTGTATATTTTGTAGCCGTTCCAGAACCTGATGTGTTACTATCTGTAATCGTAGATGTATCAACATGAATCATTGCCCCATCGCCCGGAGTTACACTCTTGTCTCCATCTAAAGTTACCCCTGTTAATGTTCCAAGAGAAGTAATATTTGTTTGAGCGGCAGTTGCTATAGTACCAGTCAATTCATTTACTGATAAATTAGCTAACGTGAACCCTGAAGTAGTGTCTACTGTGGTTGAAGGAGCAGCATTACTGTTTCCTGTATTAGCAAAAAGCTTCCACATATCGGAATCAGATGCGTCTCTAAATAATCCAGAATATTTTGTGCCACTATCTACATATTTACCATACCACCCAATATCAACTGTGTCTGCTGAGTTGTTGTCGGCAAGTGCAAATAGGGGGTCATCAATGGTAACCGTTGTACTACTTACATTTGTAGTAGTTCCATTTACAGTTAAATTACCACTTAAGGTTAAGTTTGTTCCTTCAGCGTTGGTTCCAAAAGAAGCAACTCCTGAAGAGTTTATTGTAATAGCTCCAGAGATTCCTGAAAATACATATGTAGGTATTCTTGTTACAGCAGTTTTAGTATTTGTTCCACCACCACCGTTATCAATAATAAATAAATCAGCATCGGCAATAGCTTCTCCAATATCGGATAAGCCATCAATGTCTAAGCCAGCTGCATTTTGTCCAACAAGTTGTGAGCTTCTAGTATATAGTCTATTATTCGCTTGCGATAGAGGCATTGGTTATCTCCCCCATATAATGCCACGAATCCTTGCGTTTGTACTACTTGACCTTATTATGCTTATCTTAGTTGAGATATAAATGTTATCATCAAAATAACCCTCATCCGCTGGGACTAACATACCTGTTGATGTTGTGGCATCTTCATCAAAGGCTATATATGCTCCACCGGTTTCAACTACAAAAGAAACTTTGTTTCCTTCTTCCATCTTTCCTGCTAATGTTAATGCTGTTTCTACAGTACCACCTGTTGTAGTATGCGTAAAAGTTGCATGTTTTTGATAGTTTTGGAGAAGTTCAATTTCCTGTCTCCAAGGTGCTTTATCTGCCATTCTTAATCTCCTCCTTCGTTTTAAACTTTAACATTGTTGGTTTATAATTACCCAAATTGTGTGTTCTAATGTTTTCTTTACCATTAGGCATGACAAATCCTTCTTGCGAAGCAATAGATGCCATAGATGTATAAGTTGGTTTAGATAACTCTTTTTTATATTCATTATTTACTTTTATTAAATATATCAATTCTTTTTTCATGTCATCTAAAGTCTTACCCATGTTGGTAATTATTTTTTGTTGTGTAGAAACCTCACCCTCTAAGGAATTATTTGATGATGTTATCTTAGAATCTTTTATTTCCATTTCACCCATTATTTCCTGTAGATTAGTTTCTACTGATTTTAATTCGTCTAATTGATTAATTAATCCTCTGTTTTCAACATCCTTATAATTAGCCCAATCCCTTAAAGTTTTGTTCTCTTCAATTAGCTCTTTATTTATTTTACTAGTTTCATCAGTAAAACTTTTCAATTCTTTATTTTTATTAGAAATTGCTTCAAACTCAGCTTCTGCAGATTGTTTTCTAGACACCGCTTCAGATGTTTTTTTAGTTGCTTCACCCAATTCATTTTTTAATGATTCAAGCTGAGGTTTTATAAAAGAAAGTTCTTTAGATTGCTCCATGGCTCTTTTAGTCATTGTATCTAAAGCAGACTGTGTTACTGCTTTATCCCCCTTAACTGTTCGTAGAGATTCTTCTAAAGCTGGTAATCTTTCAACAGTTATATGTAAGTTTCTAATTTCCTGCTCTAGTGCTTGAATAGTTTCAATGTTGTTTTGGAATTTAATTCGTTCCGATTTTAATGTGTCTTCTATAGCATTAAACTTAGATACAGCATTATCTCGCTCTGACTCTATATTTTGATAAAAATGTAATTTGGCAGTAAGTTCAGAGATATCTGCGTTATATTTTGCCTCAGCCGCATCATTATTAATTACAATTTTTTTGGCTGATGTATTAGAAGATGGATGAGACTTTTTATTAAAATCTCTAAGCTTCATAAATTTCCTGTGCCTCTCCTGTTATATAAGGATTACCAGAAAATTCTCTTGAGTTGATTAGTTTTGTTATCCAAGACACTGGGCTTTCTGCTCTTGAAACCATTTCAATTGCCCCAGAGGAAGTTTCTATACTAATATCACCTTCTATAATCATTTCTATATCAGCTTCATATTGTGGAGCATGACATTGTAATGAAAAAGAATTAGAATACTTGTGATAAAATATATCTGCTACTGGAATATTTTTTTCTATTGGCTCTCTTTCAAAAAAGATTGGTACTAAATAACTTTGTACTTCTTTTTTTGGAGCATCTTCTACTACTTTTTCTACCTTTTTAGCTGACGCTTTTGGAGTAGTTGTTTTTTTACTTGTTTTCTTCTTACCTTCGTTTGAGTTTACCATGAGTAAATCCCTCCTTTCGGCGTTGTGCCGCCAAATCTGTTTCACCTTTAAATTTCCTGCCTGCACCTTCTCCTCTCACCCTTCCTTTTCCGTGACCACTAACAGAACGTTCGTGTACACCAGTTCCTGTCCCTCGTATCCGTTTTTTACCTCCACGGGCAGCATATGTTTGACCCACGTTTTCAGGCTTAACCCATCTATGTGATGTTGGGTCAAATCTTGCTCCTGCAAAGGGTGGCAATGACAATGGTGCTTTTAGAATTTCGTTGCTAACATCCACTTTTACCCCATTCTTTGGGGGTGTTTTTCTTATGTATGTGTCAGTACTGTCTTTAGTGTTAAAGAATGACTGCATTTTAGTCATAGCGGATTCTTTTCTCAAAGCACGACCTTTCTTTCTCATTGCTCTTTGTATTTGTCTTTCAAATTCTCTTTGTTGGGCTGCTGTTGGTTGTCCTAGCCCTCTAGCTAAATCACCACTTACATACCAACCTGCTAGGGCTGCCATACCGGGTGACATTTTTTGTTTGTTTATATTTTCTGATTTATTTATATCTATACTTTTTTTACTAGCAATAGGATTTGCTTTATTACCTTGTTGATTTTTTTTGTCTTTTATTGCGGCTAAATAATCCCCAAAATTTCCACCGTGTGTTTGAACTAGCCATCGGGCTAAAGCATAGGGATTTCTAATTGTTTCTGCTTTATTTATATTCATGATATATTTATTATACTAGATTTTTTGTACTTTTTTTCTTCTTAGATGTTTCTTCTAATAATTCTCGTGCCTCTATTCTAGATTGATGGTTATAAGTCTTTATCAACAATTCTACTGCTGATGGGTAATCATTCGAATAGTCAGCTTTACCTAAAAAGTTATCAGTAAAAGAAGTTTTTAGTCTACTAACAGCACTTCCTACTGCACCTCCTAATTTTTGTTTACCAGCTTGAGCAGCTGTAGTAAGGGTTGGTTTTAATGTTTCTTGAGTCGTGATTCCTGCATAATTTGTATGAGCAGATACATTATTTAGTTTGAATCCATCTTTTGTGTTTGCACTATCTAAAGCATGTTTCCCTAAAGTCGTCTGACCTAATGAGTGTTTTAAGGCTTGCCCATGAAGAGTATCCCCATCAATGTTATGCAATCCCTTGTTTGCGTATAAAACTTTGCGGTCTGATGATGAACCATCGCCTTGTAATAGTGTAGGCGGGTGGTCTCCTATTTTATGGTTCCCTCCTAATATAGTTCCTGAGTTACCTTTGTGGCTTCCCATAAGGCTACTAAGCCCCTGTTCATGTACCCAGTGTTTTGTTTCCGGATGCCATTTATACCCTTGAGATTGTTTTTGAGCTAAAAAGGCTTTGTTTTTAGCAATTAACTCTTTATTAGGTTTTTCTTTTTGCATTTCCTCTGCATTTTCCCTCATTGCTGGTGGCATGTTAGAAGTATCTGGAGAACCAGATGTTTTTTTATGTTTTGGGTGGTCAAAATGGTCAGCGTCGTCATGGTCCTCCATACTTGACTTTGTCCCTAAATCTTCACCATGATGAAAGTCTTTTGCTCTTTCAGCTGCTTCCATTCCAGAACGTCTTCTATTTTTTTGAGCTTCTGGTTTGTTTGAACGAACTTCGCTAAATCGCTCATTCTTTTTTTCTGCTTCCGCCGCATCATTTGCTAATGAATCTTTAAAATCATTCATATGTTTTTCTGAACCAAATTCTTTTCCATGTTTTTCTAATTCAGATGTTATTTTGCCATAATCCGCCCCCGCTTCTTTCCCAGCCGCTAGTATCTTTTCTAGTTTTGTTCTATTTGCTGGGGTTAAATTGTCACCATGTTTTTCATAATGAGCTATTAATTCAGTTGCCATAAGTGTTGCTTCGTCCTTTGATGCACCTTTAAAGGAATTAGCATCATGTGGTAAAGTATTAGCTTCAGTTTTTTTAGTTTGTTCTGTTTGTTTAGCTGCTGTCTCTTGATTTTTTGTTTCTGTCTCTTGCCTCTTCACATGCTCATCTCTAAGTTTAGTTTTTAACTTAGATGGGTCTTGGGCTCGAAGTTCTTGTTCAAAACTTTCTTTATCACCATAAGGGTTATCTTTACCATGGGTTTTGTCGTACAAGTGGTCAAATAAACTACTTCCTTCAATTTCATCCCCATTTTCATCTTTTTGGTTTTGTTTAGAAGTATCAATTAAATTATCCATTTCCGGAGTAGTTTCCGCCTGTGGTTTCTCTGCTTTGGGTTGTTCAGGTTCAGCTACTGGTTCTTCTGTTTCAGTTTTAGGTTCTTCTTCAGCAGTAGCTGTTTCAGGTTCTTCTGCATCAGGTTTGGGGAACTCTTCTCTAATATCAGCTATATTTTTACCTTCTAAGTCCCCATTTTCTAGTAACTCATTATATCGTTCTTCCCCAAGATGTTCTTTTGCTGCCGCAGCAGTTCTAGGATTTATTTTTGAAGCTGCTGGGGGAGTATCTGTTGACTGCTCAGGTGTAACTTCCGGCTGCTCAGGCTCTGGAGTTGTTTCTTCTTGTGTTGTTTCAGGTTGTGTTCCTTCATCTATTAAAGCATTAATATCATTGGATTCACGTAATTTACTAACATCATCATCTGTAAGTTGATGTTCTTCCTTCATTCTTTCTAAAATTAATTTTTGACGGTCTGAATGACCTGTATTATCAAACTCAGCTCTTTGATTATTTGCTTCTAAACTTCTTTTTTCATCTGGTAACTTTTGTAAGTCTTGAAATTCTTGTTCACTAAGACCTTCTTCACTATCTTGTTTACTTTCTAGTTCTTCTACTCTAGAGTCTATTTCTGAAATTCTATTTTTATTTGACTCTAGTTCTTTATTGTTGTTAGCAATTTCATCATTTGTTTGTTGAAGTACTTCTGCGGGACCTTGATTAATAGAACCTATCCCTGTAGGTTCTTCTGCAGGAGCTTCCTGTGTTGCAGGTTCTTCAGCTGCAGGTTCTTCAGCTTTAGGTTCTTCTGCTACAGGTTCTTCAACGGTGGATTCTGTTTCTGCTGGTGGGTCATCAACAAAAGTTGGACGTTCAAAATGTTTATTTTTTGGGTTTAATATATTGTCTGCTTCTTCTGCTGAAATACCATTGTTATCTTGTACAATTTGTAGCTTTTCTGCTTCAGTAAAAGGAGTAGCATTAATTGCCTTCGCAGCGTCATCTGGCCCCGAAAGAGAAAATCTGTCTGCAATATACTCGTGTTGTTGTTGTTCTGTTAAAGGTTTTGGATTTAAATAGTCTTTAGCATCAGCTTCTGTTTTTACATTAGGGTATAAATCACTATCAATAACACTTTGAAGCTTTTCTTTGTTTGTAAGTTGCTTAGGTTTTTTTAAAGCCTCAAGTGCTTCTTCTCTAGATAGCTTGTTCTCACCTGTCATAAGGCGGTCAATTTTTTCTTCTGTGGTTAGTCTTTTAGGATTTAAAGCTGCTGTAACGTCAGCATCAGTTACTTCTTTATTTCTAAACCTACTAAATAACCCCCCTTCTTTATCCTTCTTCATCTGCTCTCGTATAATGTCATACTTTTCTTTTTTAGTAAAAGGTTTAGGGTTCATTGCGGCTGTTGCATCTTCCGCTGTTTCTATAGAATTAAATTCACTTTTATTGTCCATTATGTTTTGAATTATCTGCTCATCTGTACGAGGCTTAGGGTCTATAGCCGCTTTTGCGTCTTCTATAGAATTTATATTTGGATATCGAGGGTTGTCAATAAGTTGTTGATGATATTCTTTATTAGTTACTGGTTTAGGATTTAAAAGGTTTTTTACTTCAGCATTTGAAAGGTCTTGTCCACGGATGCCTCTGCTTCTTCTAATATTATGATATTGTTCTTCTTGTGTTGGATATGCTTGTCCTTCTTGAGGGTACATTCTTCTTTGGGCTTCATCAAAAGACATTTCTTGTTTCATTCCAAACTGAGAATTACCTTCCCGTAAGGTTTTTCTGTACGCATCAATCCTGTTAGCTTTAGTTTCTCCAGCAAAGCTGTCCTGTAATGATTTTGCTCGTCTTAAATTAGTTTGCTCAATTTTTTTAAATTCTTCTTTGTATCCTTCACTACGTCGTATTCGATTATCATTTTCACTTTTTCTACCTTGTTTTAGTTCATTACTAGTTCTTTTATCTGAATCATTTAGTAAATTTCTAAAATTTTCAATTTGTTGTTTTTTATCTGTTTTTATGGATTCTCTAGATGTTACGACACGTTCAAGGTCTCTTGTTCTGGCTTGTCGTGTTTTGTGGGCATTTTCAAAACTTTGCTGTCTGTTATTATAAGTACTTTCGGCACCTTCATGCAATGTTTGAAATCTTCGGTTTGCTCTATCCGCATCGGATGTTCTATTAGATTCATGTTCTTGTAAAACTTTTTTATAGTTTTGACCTCTTAAGTTTCTAGCTCTCTCATCATTTTTAACACCAGTGTGGAGTCGTCTAGCTCTATCATTTATTAGTCTTTCGGCCTTATTTGGCCCTGCTCCTTCTTCGGCAGCGGGTATTTCAAAATCTTCCCGAGCTTTTATTAAAGCAGTGTCTGGCATAGACTTTTTCATTTGTTCTAAATGATTAAATAAAGAATTAATTGGGGATTCTACTTGGGCAGGTTCATTAGCAAGAGCTAATGCTTGTACATTGTTATTATGTTGTCTAGCACGGTATTCAGCTTCTTGTCTGGCGGCCTGTTGACGAGTCTGACCAGCCTTTATATCAAGGTCTGGGTCTTTCACTAATGTGTTATAAAATTCTTCTACTTTATTAGTCATAATCTTG
>Ga0209128_1003129_pt1 | contig 10321 bp, 18 predicted proteins | sample ETNvirnome_6_100_FD_184072 | JGI IMG/M metagenome (GOLD analysis project Ga0209128, IMG submission 184072) | Marine viral communities from the Pacific Ocean - ETNP_6_100 (SPAdes) (version 2) | ecosystem: Environmental > Aquatic > Marine > Oceanic | place: Pacific Ocean | collected 2013-06-19
AATCAAAGTTAAAAAAGGTTTTGGTCGTAATGAAAAAGTAGATATTACAGATGGTAAAGAATTAAAAACAATGAAATACAAAAAAGCAAAACCACTTATAGATAGTGGTAAATGGGAAATTTATATAGGAGGACCTATAACATAATGTTAACAAAAAAACAAAAAAAAATGATTGAAACTCATAAAGAACATATGTATAATATGAGATTCTTCGGTCTTGAATGGCAAGCAACTCATCAAAGACGTTGGGAAGATAATTCTCCGTGTTGGGAAGATAAATGTGAGTGTGAGAAGGTAAAAGAATAATGAAAGACTTTTTTATAGATGAAGAATCAAACTTTTTTTTATTACTTTTATTTTGGATTACGTGTCCGTTTATAATAACTTTTGGATGTTTATTATTACTTATTGTAGGATTAGTATTTTGGTTTATCTTAGTAAGTCTTTGGACATTAGAACAGATTATTCTGTGTTGGAAAAGTTTGTTATCGTACACTAAAGAATAATATTTATTAAATTAATGGAGATTATATAATGAATTTAGAAGAAGTACTACATAAGTTAGAAGAAGCAAAAGAATTAGAAGATTGGGATGTGGTAGATGAATGTATAGAATCTATCAGAGTTCTAATAGATGACTTTGATGAATATCAAAGTGAAGAAGAATGGGGCTGACTTGGTAATCGACAGGTGTTATTTGACAATAGAGTGCAACAGAGTTTGAGTAAGACTTACTATAAAAGACTCACAAACCTAATTAGCGATAATTCGCTAGACGGGTTGGTAATTGATTGGCATTTAGCCACATCGGAAATGGTGTCCAACGGATATGTTGAACCCGTTTCAGATTATCAACCAACTTACGCAAACGCATAAGTTACTGAGTTGTCTAACACTCGGTCATAAAATAAGTTAGACACGAGCTCGAATATCAGAGTGTAAATGATATTAGTTAAGGGATATGTTCTGAGTAAAAGAAATCCACATAGTTGTTTGTTAGTTACTACTAATAGAAACTAACTAAGTTGTGAATGACTCATTGAAAAAGACATACTGGACGGGGGTTCGAATCCCCCCAGCTCCACAAAAAAATATGTTTTTAGAAAGTAACTAAATATTTATATTAAAGGATGAAATAATATGGATTATAATAAACAAATGATAACTTTGTGTATAGTATTAATTACATATGCAAATGGTATAGTATCAACAAAATTCTTAAATGATAAAAACATTCAAATACAATCTTTAGTTGATAAGAATAAAAGATTGCAAGAAAAGTTGAATGACTATAAAACAAAGGAAACAAATGTTACTGTTACTATGTATCAACCTGTTCGTTATCAAACTGATTCTACACCGAACATTCTCGCAGATGGAACGCGTATTAAGACGGAAGAAGCGTCTAATTATAAATTTATAGCGGTGAGTAGAAATCTTTTGAAACGATGGGGTGGATCGTTAGAATTTGGTGATGTTGTTATTCTTATAGGTACAGACCATAAAGATGGTATTTATCAAGTTAGAGATACTATGAATGCAAGATTTGTAAATCGTATTGATATATTAGAATCTCCTGGAGTTAAACCTTACAAGTTTAATAAAGCTAAAATAATTAAAACAGATATATTAACGGAAAATAATAGTTGACAAACGCTAAATAATGTTGTATATTATATACAACAAATTAAAATGAGGTTTTAAATGCAGACAATCACCCGAGAATATGGGTTTGATGCTGGACATAGAGTAATGAACGAAAGGTTCAAATGTTTTAACGTACATGGACATCGGTATCATATTAAATTAACTTACTCTTTTCAAGATATGCACGAGATTGGTTATATAATTGATTTCAAAGAAATAAAAAGAGTTGGTGTTCAATGGATAGATGATGTAATGGACCACGGTTTTATAGTTAATCCACACGATACAAAACTTATAGATACATTAAAAGATATTGAAACTAAATTATATTTTATGAGTTTAAATGGTGATGAATATTGTAATCCATCAGTAGAAAATGTAGCTCGTGAAATATTTTTAGCTCAACAAGTTCTTTTTGAAGATTATGAAGGATTAGAAATTCATCATATTAGATTAAATGAAACACCTAACTGTTATACAGACGTTTACAAAGATTCAATTCCAGATATTGAAAAAGAAAATTTTTATAAAACAAAATATGACGAGATTAAAGAATATGCTAAAGAAAAAGGCATAGTGGAGTATGACGATAGAAAACTCTAAAATTCTTCCTATAAATGAAATGTATACTTGTTTACAAGGTGAAGGTAAGTTAACAGGAATACCACATATATTAATTAGAGTATCAGGTTGTAGACTAAGATGTCAATTTGCTAATTCATTTTGTGATACACCTTATAGTTCTTGGAAACCTGAAAAAGGTAAATATAGTTATGAGTCCATTCGTGAATTTTATAGTAAACATAAAGGTATAAAACATACTATGATTACAGGTGGAGGTCCGACTTTACATAAAGATATGTTAATTACTTTATGTGAATTAGTGAAAGAATTTAATCATTATATAACAATAGAAACTGAAGGTAGTGAGTATGTTGAAACTAAAGGTGATTTAATTTCTCTTTCACCTAAGTTATCAAATTCTACACCAGTACCAGGTACAATGATGCCATACTTGAATAGAGAAGTTACAGAAAAAGATAAAGAGAAACACGAGAAGTGGCGTTGTAATTATGATGCTATGAAATCATTAATAACTTATCATCCAGATTATCAAATGAAACCTGTTATATCAAGTGAAAAAGATTTAGAAGAAGTAAAATATTTACAAGAAATATTAGATGTACCAAATGATAAGGTATATTTAATGCCTGAAGGATTAGAACCTAAACAATTAAATGAAAGACGAAGATGGTTGATGGACTTGTGTGTTCGTGAGGGTTATAATTTTACAGATAGATTACATATAATAGCTTATGGAGATATACGTGGAGTATGATTGGATAGGTTGGATAGGAACTGTAATGATTATATTTGGTTACTATTTCAACGCTAAAAAAATAAAAAATTGTTTTATAATTTGGGGATTAGGTAATGTTGCATTCTTGATATATGCTTATTTAATAGAAGCACCACCTCAAATAGCAATAAGTGCATTCGTAATTGGTATGAATGTATATGGTTACAGACAATGGAGTTTAGATGAATAAAGAAGCAGTATTAAGTATTAGTGGTGGATTAGATTCTACTTCACTACTAATTCATTTATTAGATAAAGGTTATGATAAAATACACGCTATTAGTTTTTATTATGGTCAAAAAAACGAATTAGAATTAAAAAAATTAGAGTTAAATTTGAAATATTTAAAATCTTATAAGTTTGATATAAATCATACGTATATGAATTTATCAAGCTTTATGAGTAAGTTTAACTCTTCTTTGACAAGTAAAGGTATTTACGTACCTACCGGTAAAACAGATGAAAGTAAAATGAAATCAAACTTTGTACCAAATAGAAATGCTATATTTTCAAGTTTGATTTATGGTTATGCAGTATCATTAGTAAAAGAAAAAGATGTTTATGTAGATATAGGATTAGGTGTACACGATGGTTCTCACACAATACCACCTGATTGTACACGTATATTTTTTGAAAAATTAGAAAGTGCGTTTAAAGAAGGTAATGTTGAGTCAGATAAAATAAATTATTATTTACCATATGTTGATGGTTATAAACACTTGATAGTTGAAGATGCGATTAAATGTTGTGATAATTTAGAATTAGATTCAGAAACAATATTTAGAAATACTTTATCGTGTTATCATCCTAATAGTACAGGAATATCTTGTGGTGAATGTGGAGCTTGTAACGATAGAATATTAGCATTTAAAACATTAAAAGTAAAGGACTCAATAAAATATGAGTAAATTAAAATACGCTAACGGTAATCATCCTTTAAATGAACAAGAAAAACAAAGTATGATTAGAGAAGCGTCTAAACATTATGGTCGTTATATGACAGCTCTTGGATTTGATTGGGAGAATGATCCTAATTCATCAGATACACCTATGAGAGTAGCCAAAGCTTTTGTTAATGATTTAGCAGATGGTGTTTATAATGGACCACCAAAGATTACAGCATTTGATAATGTTGACGGTTATGACGGTATAGTATTTCAAGGAAATATTAAATTACATTCTTTGTGTTCACATCATCACTTACCATTTATAGGTAACGCTCATGTAGCGTATCTTCCGACACCAGAAGGTAAAGTTATTGGACTCAGTAAACTAAATCGTATAGTTGAGTTTTATGCTAGAAGACCTCAAGTACAAGAAAATTTAACAATGCAGATTCACGATCATATAAATAAAGAATGTAGTAAAAATATTGGTGTTGCAGTAATGATTGAAGCTAATCATATGTGTGCATGTGTACGTGGTGTTAAACACGACGCTACTATGAAAACTGCTAAGTTAAGTGATACGTTTAAAAACGTAGATAGAGTTAGAGATGAATTTTATAATTTTATAAGGGATTTAAAATGAAAGATTTTATAAGTTGGCAACTAGTTGATGAATGTGTAACTGAAATTGCATTTCATCTTAGAGATACAGGTAAAGATTTTGTAGGTGTGTTTGGAGTACCAAGAGGTGGTGTGATATTAGCTGTTATGTTAAGTCATAAGTTAGACATACCATATATAACAGATTTTTGGAGAGTTGGTGATGGTGATATTGTAGTAATTGATGATATAGCAGATACAGGTAAAACGTTTCAGTTTTATAAAGAACAACCTGAAACTAAAGATGGACATTATGTTACAATTCACGAACATAAACAAAGTATTGTTAAACCTGATTATTCAGTTTTATATAAGCAAGATAAATGGATTGTTTATCCTTGGGAAGCAGAAGAGTCAGAAGAAGTACAGGATTATTTAAGATGAGTAAGTTTATATATTTTCCATCATTTTCAGCTGGTGCAATGGGGAGTTCATTAGCTAAAAATGTTAAATTAAAAAATGGTCTATCTATTAGATTTTATAGTGAAGAATTTCCTGAGAAGTATAGACATACAGATATATTAATAACAGCGGGACATCATTTTAAAAAAGATGATTATAAAAACGATTTAGGATTAACAGATAAAAATCTTGTAATGGGAGATTCAGGTGGTTATCAGATTGCGTCAGGTGCTATCAAATGGGATATGTCTATTCGAGAAAGAATTTTTAAATGGTTAGAACATAATTCTGATATTGCTATGAATTTAGATATTCCACCTAAAATAAAATATGAAGGTATGTATGAAGAGTGTTTAAAAATTAGTAAAGATAACTTTAAATATTTTGCAGATAATCAATCAGGTAATACTGATTTCTTAAATGTTGTACAAGGTACAAATGACCTTGAATATATAAATTGGTATAATCAAATGAAAGAGTTTCCATTTCAAGGATGGGCTGTAGGTGGTGGAGGTAGAAGTGTATACGCGTTTATGTCAGGTGTAATGTCGTTATTAAATGGTAAAGAACATTTAAAAGATACAAATAAATATTTTCATATTTTAGGTATATCTAAGATTTCAGATTTCTTAATGTTAAATCAATTACAGAAATCTTTAAATGAAGTAGGTTCTAATATAGTTGTTACAACTGATAGTTCTTCACCTGATAGAGCAGTTGTATTTGGTTCATATTATTTGAATTATAATTTTAAGAAAGCAACTTTTCAATCAATTAATGTACCCAAGTATGATGACACTTTTAAGGATCAAATATTTAAATATTTACCCGTGTCTACTGAATTTGATAGAGAGTATTTAAGAGAAGCTTTAACTTGGGATGATACTGTAGAGTGGAAAGGTCAATGTACTATGGCTATAAGATTACATAATTTTATGCTTTTTAAAGAAGCTATTGAGAAAGCTGAATATTATGTTCATAGTCATGATTATATTTTAAAACAGATTTTATCTACTGATATGAGTGGACTTTTAATGTCTTTAGATAAAATGGTTAAAAGTGATGATCCAAGAAAAGTATTTGAAAAGTATACACCATTATATAAGAAGTTAAGTAATACTAAAATAGAACCTAGTATTAATAATAATCATAAGTTTTTTTAAGGAGATAAAATGAAACTTACAGCAGAACAATTACAAGAGAATTGGGATAAGTTAATTCAAATTGTAAAAGATACATTTGAAGAAGAAAGTGAACGAAGAGAAAATCTTCTTAGGATGTATCACCATTTTAAAGACAGAGCAATGTTTGCTCCCGCAAGTGGAGTTGTATATTATCACAACGCATTTCCTGGAGGTTATGTACTTCATGTTTTAAATATAACTAAATTTGCATTAAAGTTATATAAGTTATATAAAGAATTAGGATTATATACTGCAGAGTATAATGAAGAAAATATAACATTTTGTACATTACATCACGATTTAGGTAAACTTGGAAACTTAGAGTATGATTATTATATACCTAATGAATCAGAATGGCATAGAATAAATCAAGGTAAGATGTATGATTATGATAATAGATTACATTACATGACAGTAACAGATAGAGCAGTTTGGTTGTTAAATCAGTTTAATGTTAAAATGACTGAAGTAGAATATTTAGCTTTAAGGTTGGCTGACGGTATGTATGAGAAAGCGAATAAAGATTATTATATGGGTTATGGAGAATCAAAAAACTTGAAAACTAATTTACCTTATTTATTACACACAGCAGATATGTTAGCTACAAGATGGGAAAAAGAACAGTATATGTTTAGTAAAGATTCTGATATAAATTATTCAGAAGTCTTAAATCCTGAATTAAAAGAAGAACGAGAAAAACAAGAAGAAGAATCGGTGAGTAATATTAAAGAAGCAGTAATTAAAAATAAAACACCTGATATCTTATCAGATAAATCAAAAGATTTATTTGATGAACTATTTGGAGATAAATAATGATAATAGAAATAATATTAGGATTACTTATCCTTACAGAAGGATATGTAATTTGGAATTTAACAAAAAAAACAGAATTGTTAGAAACTTGGGTAGAAAATTTTACTCAAACAATAGAAACAGTTCAAGATGATTTAAAAGAAATAGATTCTACTGGTCATTTTGAATCCGATGATGAAGTTGGAGCAATTTTTAATCAAATAAAAGAAACAGTAAAACAGTTAGAAAGTTATAGAGGAGAAGAACAATAATGAGTACTAGTACAACATCAGGATCAGCTAAACCAAAACCAATGATGAAGAAAAAAAGAAAAAAGAAAAGTAAAATGTATTTTGGTACTCCTGTACAGGAAGCTATAATACGTTATAATAACTCACCTAACCCTGTAATAAAAAATAGAATTTATAGAGAACACATTGCAGCTGCATTTGATAAAATGGCTGAGAACTTAATTCATACTTTTAAGTTTTATTACTTTGATTATCCACTTGAAGAAGTGAAGCATGAAGTAGTTTCTTTTATGGTAATGCAAATGCCTAAATATCAGGCTGATAAAGGTAGAGCGTTTTCTTATTTTTCTGTAGTTGGAAAGAATTGGTTAATACTAAATAATAATAACAATTATAAGAAAATGAAAATACACGATAACTTAGATATATTAGATTGGAAAAGAAATTTAGTTTCTGAAAATACTATTAGTGAAGTTGATGAATTTAATGTAGAATTTGTAAATCAGATGTTAGATTATTGGGATAATAATATTACTAATATTTTTCGTAGACAAAAAGATATTTTAGTTGCAGATGCTGTGTTAGAATTATTTAGACGTAGAAAGAATATAGAGAATTTTAATAAGAAAGCTTTATATATTATGATTCGTGAAATGACAGGTTCTAATACTCAACATATTACAAGAGTAATAAATCAAATGAAAAATTATTATTATAGTATGATGAGTGAATTCTCAGTTACTGGAATAATAGATACTTCTAATACTGGTTCTATTTTCTAATGAAAAAATGGCCAGCGGAATTACCATATAGTGATTTTTACTTTCCAATAATAATGAATGATTGGATGGATTGGGAAGATTTAAATGATTTGATAAATGTGATTGATGATTGGATTATAAATGATAAACCAAATATAATACTTGATGATGTTATTCTTATACATGAAATGATTGGCGTCACTTAGTCTGAAGGTAATTTTTTAATTTGACCGGTTCGTCTAATGGTTAGGACTCCAGGTTTTCATCCTGGCAATAGGAGTTCGATCCTCCTACCGGTTACGGGGCTGTAGCTCAGTTGGGAGAGCGCCTCCCTTGCACGGAGGATGTCGCAGGTTCGAGTCCTGTCAGCTCCACAATAAAAAAGGGGAACTGAAAAGTTCCCCTTTTACGTGCTTAATAGTGTAGGACTATTAAACTATTTCGTACCTACTTACGAAATAAACCCACCAACACCAACAATGCGACGAGTCCAGCGAAACCAGATTCGCCGAAACTGTTTATGATGGATGTCAGGTTACCTATAACGTTGACACCAAAGATACCACTTCCAAAGATTACTTCAGAAACAGCACCTATAGCTACAAAAGACATCATTAGATGAGCTAAGTCATCAATGTATCCTTTGACCAGTGTTATGATTTCCTTCATGGTTATCTCCCGTTAGTTAGAAACAAAAGGGTAATTAGTAATAGCTAAAAACCCTCAATAATAACTATATGGTGAATAAATAATAAATTTTGATATATATTTATATATTAGAGTTTTTAGGTTATATAATATTTATATATGAAGAAATATATCAAGGTTAAAATATGAGTATAGATTACGAAATCTTTGAAGGTAAATCACTATCATCCCTTTTTAAAGATATTTATGATAACACAACATATAATAGAAAACAGCTTGATGTTTTAACAAGAGAACTTGTTAAATTCATCAAAGATGGTGATACTGCTGTTCAAATGGTTCCAATGATAAAAGAGTATTTGGAAATTAACGTTAAGAATGATGACCAACTTGTAAAGATGGCTGGTATCGTACAAAGACTTATTTCTGCTGAAGGTAAAGCTGGTTCTGAAGACGAATACGGTTTATCAGAGGAAGAAAAAACACAATTACTTTCTGGTATAGAAACCACTATAAAAGATATACAAATTGAATCAGATAAAATACATAAAAAAATAGAAACATCAAAAAAGGCAAATTAAATGGCTTTTAGAGTTAAACGAACTGTAGATACAACCACATCTATTCCTACAGGAATACCATCTTTTTCCAAAATAAGTCAAATGATAAAAAAATTAATAAATGCTTCTCAGTACGATTATCATGAATCAGAAACGTTTGAAGTTAAAGAAGTAAATTTAAACGCATCATATAAAGGTTATGGAACAGTAACAGGTACATTTATAAACAATCCTAATCAAGAAATACTCGGTGGAGGGGTTTTACCGTTAATGCCTAATATTACTAATATACCCGTTATTGGTGAACACGTAGTAGTTGTTGAATATAATGGTCAACACTATTATACAAGTATTGTAAATAGAAAAAATTCACCGAATGAAAACGCTATACCTGGTGCTAGTGGTATTTATGAAAAAGATACCAAGTACGGTGATACATTTGAACGAAAAGATATTAGAAGAGTTGAAGTAAATGAAGGTGATATTGTTTATGAAGGTAGATTTGGTAATTCAATAAAACTTGGTAGTGACCCTACTAATGGTTCACCAGTAATTAAAATAAGAGCCGGACAAACATTAGATACTGAAACAAGAGATATTTTTCAAAAACCAGTAAAAGAAAGTATAGATAATGATGCTTCATCTATTTATTTAATATCATCCGGATCAATCGGTGAAACGTTTGAAGAAGAACAAATTACAGGGAAAAAAATACTAATAAAATCTGATGGTATATTTATTAGTGGAAGAGATAATATTAGATTAAAAGCTTTAAACAGTATAAGTTTAAATTCTGATGTAGTTAATTTAGGAAGTGAAGCAAATGAGTCAGTTGTTAAAGGTGAAGAATTGAAAAAAATAATTGATATGTTGTTAGATTCAGCTATAGGTGCAAAAACAACTGAAATAGCTACCAAACTTGCAATTTCAGGTGGTGTACCAACACCAGAGACAATACAATTGACATCAGAAACTACAGAACTACAGGCTATAAAAGATTTACCAGCAGCACCATATTTAAGTACAAAAGTAAAAACAAGTTAGGAGTTATTATGACTAAGAAACAGTTAATGAAAATAATCACAGAAGTGGTTCGTAAAGAAGTACAAAAAGAAGTGGAAAAGATATTTATTAAAGAAGAAACTTCTAGTAAATTAGTTGATACTGTA
>Ga0209128_1003138_pt1 | contig 10307 bp, 15 predicted proteins | sample ETNvirnome_6_100_FD_184072 | JGI IMG/M metagenome (GOLD analysis project Ga0209128, IMG submission 184072) | Marine viral communities from the Pacific Ocean - ETNP_6_100 (SPAdes) (version 2) | ecosystem: Environmental > Aquatic > Marine > Oceanic | place: Pacific Ocean | collected 2013-06-19
GGTGATCCCAAGTAACCAACAACATCGCCAGCAGCGCCGGCAACAGTTGCAGTTTCATTGAGAACTTTTACATATTTATACTTTTTCCCATTGGAAGCCGTATAAACAGTACCTTCTGCGAATGCGGCAGAGGAATCATTTGAGGTTAGCTTTACGCCTATTAAATGCGTCATTTGATACTCCTATGCGTGCATTACACCTTGTAAAGATCGGTTTGAGCAGGTTAAGTTGCCCATCCAGATAATCGGGATAACTACTGCGTCCTGGTTAATTGCTCTCTGTTCCTCAACTTCAGTCATTTCAGCATCGCGGTGGCAGCACAGATTGAGATAATCCGTATTGACCATATACCCGTGGGCGGCTGAGATACCTGATCCACCGTCAAAGATAACGTCAGCAGTCTTGTACTTCAGTGAAACAAAGCCGGCGCTGGCTGAGTCCGTAGACTTGTCAGTATCGGTGGTGTATCGCTTAATAGAAGTTTGCGACCCTTCAAAGAAAGTGAAGTAATCGTTGGATAGAACAACCAAATCAGGCTTGTCATTCCCTCGTACAAGTTCCAGCCAAAGCTGAAGCATGAAGGGATTTTCAAACGTGCTAGTCGAAAGCGTGATTGCTGAACCAGATAGAGGACTTGAAGCGTCCTGTACCGTGTTCTTCCAGAACGTGAAGGTAGCTGAAGCAATGCCGCCTACAGTACCGCCAGCAGTATCAGGAATCAGGGCTTGAAGGCCACCGATCTGATTAGAGGCAGTTCCGTCAGAGTAAATATCAGACGAAATGTTGTTCTTGAAGGTTCGCATACCGTTTTTCAGACGGGATTTGGCGAGATTCGTGATTTGTCGATCACCGGAGTTAATTCGCAGTTCACGACCAGATGCAGTTATATGTACCGCTGCTTGTTTCCAGTTGTATTCTGCTGCTGACAGCACATCACTTGCACTAATATCCAGAGCGTCATAGCCGCTATATCGCTGCCATGTACCATTCTCTGCGTAATCAAGTTCCTCAACGAGTGTTAATCCACCGTCCTCAACCTTCTTACGGCCTTTTCTGTTCATTTGCATGAGCAGGGCGTTGTTGTTCGTGACGTTATCAGCAAACTCCGCTTTGTGCTTACGGTAAGTGGTCGTGACCAGTTCCGTAAATGTACTGTTTGGAGAAGCCATTTTCTTTCCTCACAAAAAAGTTAATTGATTATGACCGCGCCCTAATTTCTGCCATAGTCTCGGCCATAGTGTCGTCAACGCTTCCAGTGGGGGTTGGCTGTCTAACGCTGTGGGAGCCACTACGCTCAAGATTGTTATCCAGAGCCTTCTTAGCCTTTTCCACATGCGCTGTTGCTTGATCCTGACGTTTGGCTGAATCTGAGTGAGCCTGTTCGCTCATCAAAATCGGCCTGATCTTAGGATTCGCCCATATTTCGCGTTCATAAGCGGTTTCGAGGTCTACCCCCTCCGCTTCTACAATGGAAGCCATCTGCTGCCTTACGTTTTCAAAGTAAGGATGCTTCAGGGTTCCATCCGCATTCATTGCAGTTTCAAACTGCTGCACTTCATTAACGACTAATTGCTCGGTCGCCTGTTGTCGCGCTGCCGCCAATCGCTCATTTACAGTCCGATCCACAGTCCGATCCACGTCCTGTTGGGTTAAACCTTGGGGCTGAACCGATTGTCGATTGGTATATAATGCCACCATTTCGTTAACAACGCCATACTGTTTTGCTGTTTCCCACAATTGCTGCGCTTTTTGCTGTGGTGCGGCAGTCTCTAAGACGTAATAAGCGTTCAACATTGTGCCGATCGCTTCCGTCGGATTACTGCCTCTGGCGTTGATTGTGGGCATATAAGGGGCTACAACGGAGTTTATCTGGCGTCCGTAATTAGCGTCCTCTTTGAGCATTTCCACACCACGCATGGAATCCTGCTCTCGTTTGTGTATTTCAGCCCTATGCGTCGGAGAAAGTTCATTCCATGTCGATTTGGCTAATGCGCGCCAGGTACTCGGTGGATTCACATATTCTTTAATTTCATTGCCGTCGTCGTCAAGTAGATTCTCAGCAACTACGATTTCAGGCTGTTCTACGCCCTCGGATTCTGGGTCTTTCTCGGCAAACTGGCCTTTTTCATCACGGGCTGGCCCTTCATCTGCCGGCGTTTCCTCGCTCGGCGTTTCCTCAATCGTCGGTTCCGCTTCAACTTCCTCAATTTCCTCCGCTTCTGAGGCTCTGATTTCACTCAGCGTTTCCTCCATTGACTCGTCGAGGGTTTGTACTTCAGACATAGTGTTCTCCTAGTCCTTGCCGAATGTCCATGACATTTTGGCGTTCCCCGCTTTATCCGTTTCCGGTGGAGGGTTATTTTGATACTTAATGTCGTTTAGCGTTTCTGCCATTGACTTATCAAGTTTTTGGTCTAACTTCTTATCCTCATGCGCTAAATGTGCATTAGCCGCACGGTGTTCGGATTCTTGCCCTTCGGATACACGACACCCGTTGCGCTCAAGGTCATAACGGTGTTGCCGTCTGCCTGAGATAATCTCGCCAGTGATCGGACTTGCATAGTCCTGATAATCCCTGTGTATGAAGTGGGATTTGGGTGGGGGTGGTGGGCGCATATCGTACTGATCCCACATATATTCGGGGATTAATTTGCCTGTTTCTGGGTCGGTCAAGTAGCGCATAGTCTCTACCTGCTCTTTCTCACCAAAAGCCTGATCCCAGTTATCGCCAAACTTCTCTTGTTTGACCGAAAATGGCCGTGGATTACTGCCTTTGCTCATATTCCTCTGCCATTGTGATTGCGTTTGTGAATGGAGTTAAATCCGTAGAAACTTCGTAATTGGGGTGCTTCCTCTTTTTATTGATTAGACACTTCATAAACTTCACTACAACCTCTGCGTCAACAGGGCGTATAGTCTCTACAGTATTCGGAGCCAATAGCGGATTAAGACCAAGGATTACCATTTCAGCCTCAACCTCCCTGAACTGTCTATATAAGGACTTATTCAGTTTCGCGGGACTCGACATTCACAGCCTCCCAGCCTTACGCTCACATATTATATGTTCCATAATGGTTATATAGGACTCTAAATCCTCGGAAGGCATTTTTTCTAACGGGTAATCTAGGCGCGAACTTTCGTCAAATCCCACCGCCCTGATCTCAGCCTCTAACTCTATACAACGCTCATGAAGCGGGGCATTTAACTGTACAACGCTCAATCTTTGCCCCTATGAACGTGGACTTCAAAGAATCCGTCCTCGGCAATATGCTCGATAGACTTGAGCTTCGGGTGGGTGAACTGCGCCATGCGCTCCCACTCCTTATTAACGTCAACCTGTGCATTTGCGTCGTCGGGGGCGTCGTCAGCTATTTTCTGTAGTCGATCGGCATTTGCCGCCATGCGTACAATCGGATCAAAGTCGTCGCCATACATGGCTTTCAGCCGGTTTAGCAGGAATTTCTCATTCCTTGGCGTCTGTTTAACTGGCATTAGTAGCCTCCTTTATCCATTAAAGGCTGGAGTCGTTTGGCACGTTTGCTCGCGTCTGCCTTGGCCTTCATGCGCCTTTTCCTGTCCTTTTTATATCCACTATGCTCATTGGTGGGGAGGTTATCCAATCCGTATTTAAGGTCTCCCACCCATCTGTGGGCCTCCACCCCCGTAAAAGCTCCTTCCGGGGCTAGTTGTTTGTAGCCATTTGTAGAAAAGGCTGTGGCTTCTTCCTGCGTATCAAATTCTATAAACTCGCCGGTCTCAAGCGCATATTGCTGCGCCTCTTGGGCGCTGACCTCTATCAGTTCAGCGCCTTCCTCCTTCTGTATGACCGTGGGGTAGACAATGAACTTGCCCCGACCAGTGCCATCGCCAGAATCAACCTCTGCATCCGTCATTATATGAGTGGAGATACTTCCATCTGGGTTATTGATTACGGGGGGGGTGGGGTCGAACATCCTATCAACAAAGTTTTTCCCGCGATTTTGTTCTAGTACGTTCGGGACACCTGCAGGATCGTCTACACCGTCAGTGCCGTCGTCTTTAAAAGAGTAATACCGCCCGTTTTCGCCCTTTTTAATTGTAAATCCAGCTTTCTTCTCACTTGCTTCGGTTTTATGAAACGTGGCGTGAGCCTTACCTTTCAGTATCTGCCCAGTTCTTGGATTTCTACTAGGCCAATGACCTGTTTCATCTGGGCCTAACCCTGCAGCTTTAGCTGATTCATAATCATACCCACTACCTTCAGGATTAAACGATCTTTTTGCGGCTTCGGCAAAAGCCGATATTGGGCCTTTATTGTCGTACCTGCCTTTAGCCATTTCCTGCGCTCCTTAATGGTTGTGCCTGTAGTTTACGCATTTCAAACTGAAACTTTGCCTTATCAGACTCCATTTTCATTTGAATTTCAGCCATAGTCGCTTGGTGATCAGCTTTCGACTGCTGCATTTCCATTTGCATTTTCTGCATATCCATTTGCATTTCAGCCTGTTTAGCCTGACCTTCAGCCTGTAGCTTCTGCATATTGGCTTGCATTTCAGCTTGCTTCATTTGTTGATCAGCTTGCTGCTTTTGCTGTTCGGCTTGTTGTTTCTGCTGTTCAGCTTGCTCCTCTGGCTTAGGCTCTGGTGGGCCTTCCTCCATCATGGCGTCCTCAACCTCACGCCCCAGCTTGAACTTACGCATAACCGAAACGAGGAATTTCTTGGCCGCAGGTTTAGTCATTACACCCTGCTCAACCATTGGCTGTAGTCCCTGTGTTAGCGGCCCTACACCCTGCATTAACTGGGTCAATGCCTCCTGATTAGCGGTTTGATCAGCCTGAATCGTTGAATCAGTCTCAATATCTATGCGGTAGGCTCTGAGAACGTCGTTACCCATAACCGCTTTCAATTCCTCCCACGTTGGCTTACTCAGCATTTCCATAAGCTCTGCGGGTGGTTGAGGGGGTTGTTGTGGCTGTTGTCCCTGCTGCTTCATGGCTTCAAGCTGCATTTGAGCTTGCTGCTTTTCCTGCTGGGTTGGATACTTCAGGCCGGTCATTTTCATGAGCGTTTCAGGTGAGAAGTTCTCACCAATAATCTCAACCGTCATTCTGATTAAGTCTCTAGCATATCGCTGAATCTCGCGCTGTCGATCCTGAAGCCTCTGTGAGCCAAAATCAGCCTTAATCTGCTGTGCGCCCAGTGTTTCATTAGGATTGGATTGACCACGAATAATGTCCGAAATGCCTGTCAATTCGTATACTTGAGTGATTGTGTCAGTACGATACTGTCTTAGCTGTAAAAGCACTTCAGCCAGCGTTGTTATAGGCAGCATCCAGATTGCTTTGTCTATACCGCCTTTTTCGATCAGTCTGGACAGGTTTTCAGCCGGAATCATGTCGTTATCAGTGGCGCTAAACAGTTTATCCATTTCGGCCATAGTCGAGTCGTATATACCACGGACTCTGAGCGCCTTGGTAATGCGCGACATTCGGTTGGTAACGTCCTCAAGATTGTTCGCCAATGTCTCATACTGGGAGAAATCGGTGATAGGAACCATTGAGGTTGTTGATTCAATCGAATAACAGGGTTTGGGTATCGGCCAGAAATCTTGCAGATTCAGGGGGTCATCAGCCACCTTGATAAAGTCGTCCTTGAAGGAATCGGCCAGCCATAGGACTTGATTTCCGTCCTTATCCCATATTTCCCAGACTTTCGCCCGTTTGAATACTCGGGCTTCCTCGTTCTTTTCTTTCTCGGACTTGCCCTCTGCAACGTCATAATTGAGCTTATCGGCAAATTCGGGGGATAATTTCTTAATCTGGGCCTTCTTGAGCATGTGTTCAAAGGCTATCCACGGAATTTCCTCCCACGTATCACCTGGCCCTAAGAGTATTTCGTCCCACTGAACCGGTGAATAACCTACTTCCTCATTGACAACTTCCTCATGTTCTTCGCCGTCCTCACCAAGCACCATTTTGGTTGTCGGGAGGTATTTGATTCTGGTCACGCCCCTACCGGCAAGCAGCATGTCTTGAGTAGCGCCTTTCATGCGCGGGTGGAATTTAGAGGCTTCCAAGGTAAATGAACAGGCACGTTCCAGTATTTCAGAAACGTGTTTGCCTATAGGGTCGGCGTCCTTAAACCGTCTGCGTATGTCAGGGCGGGGAACTGTTGAATACAGTGCGGGTCTAATCGTTTCCACATTCGACCATAGGATATTAAACGTATCCTTCTTTTTGTGGTCAGTATTGCCTGCACGCCTGTCATTGCGGTAGGTTTTGTTGGCAACTTCAGCCTCAGCTATCCACTCTTTATCCCGTTTCAGGGCAAGCTCAATTTCCTTACTCCAGCGAGATGCGTCGGTATCGTCACTTTTCTCGATCATTTCGTCAGCCATTTGCTGCCCTCAACCATTCATCTTTCTGTTCTGAGAAGGATTCTAATACAGTATCAATGACAACGCTCTCGACATTTACCCAGCCATGTACTTCGGACGAGCCGTGATCAAAGCGAATGAACTGTTTATCAGGACTGTAGTTCTCTGGACTTGTGTCGATTTCCACCTGATAGTGAACCAAACGAGAGCCATGCTGTGCAGAGAATACTTCGTCCTCCTTAAAGTGCATGATTACTCTAGTTGGACGTTCAAAGGTCATTATTTCCTGCATTAATTAGTCTCCAGATATAAATCAAATGCGGCCCTTAACTCGGTGTTGGTAAGCCCTACCGTTGAGGTGACAGCAATATCTGTATTACGTTCAATACTCATGAACGCTCCAGATCATCATACTGAAGTACAATCTCACCACTACTGGAGTTGTGACCAACGACCAATGAAGTCTCAAACCTCACGCCAACGTCACGTCCTGGTGCATAGCAATCACCGTCAGTTGAATTAGCTGGAATGCGGTAGACAATGCTTGCGTCGTCAAGAAGGTGTATTCGCGCACCACCTGACCCGATATTCACATAAACGCCCAATAATAGCGTCGGAACGTCGTTGATTGTGGTCGTTCCGCTACCTGAGATAGCCAGAACCCTGTATTTCCACTCTCTAACCATTAGATAGGCGAGTAACTGATCCAGAATGTACCCGTACCAGAGTCATTTGGATCAACATAAATGCCATTTTCAAATCTAACGTCACCAAAGTCCTCAGTTGTACCAACAGCAGCAGAAGCCGCTAAAGTACCCATGAGCGTTGTGGCGGCGGCTGCACCATCATATATCGGACAGACATGGGCGGACAAAACCACCGTTACTTTCGCCATTCTGACAAGACATGCGCCGGAATATACGCTAGTCGTGTTATCTGATACGTCAACCTGCTTGCTAACCCACTCTGGGGCTACACTTACGTCATTGCTCATTTGCCGTCCTCCGCTTCTTGTTAAACGCTAACATTTCGTTGAAAGTTCGGTCTTGTGCATACCGCGCTTCCTGTTTTTCAGGGGGTAGTTTATCCCGTGACCATGCAATCGCCAAATAACGCATGGCATCAGCTATATCAGACGCCCAATCATGCTCTGGTTGATCACGAAACCGCTTTCGTTCATCATCCCACTCCCTATGATACGCCCTACAGCCTTCAATTCCCATTTCACAGCCAGTATCTATCTCAGCAACGCCCAACATGAGCCGAGTAGCGTTGATTCCGTCCTGTAATGACAGTTTCGGCACAATTTCAACATGCCCCCAGCCAAATCCAGCAGCAAACTGCTCCTCAGCCGTTTTCAGGGTCGAAAAGTTCTTTGCAGCAGCGTCATGAGGCATATATACGTTACCAATTTCCCAATCTAAATGATGATCCCACTCATTCGCTGAACCCCACTCAACTTCACACCTGTCATCAACAATGTTGACCTGACAATCCCTACCGGCGATCAACCCCATGTAATACTTGGGGTCACGGTTGGAATCCATGTGAAACTCAAGGATATAGACCCTCCCGTTGTAGTTCTGGAAAAACCACATAGCCGTCGAATCCTTGCGTCCAATGTCCATTGCAACGTGAACGGGGTAGTTAGGATTGTGTTCAACACGATGAATCCTGCCTTCTCTGTCCATTCGGGCAAATTCACCAGAATAGTACGCGCCCATAATCGCTGCATCCCAGCTACACTCGTACTCCTGCTCATATAGAGCTAAACCCATTGCATCACCATAAGTCGAAACGTACTCAAGCAATTCCTCCATCAGTTCAACAGGAGTAAGCATTCCGGTATCGTGAACAGTGAGCTTTTGGGTGAAGTGAAGCGGGTGTTTCAGGGAAGCGTTATACGTTGAATAGGCGTGATTCTTGCCACGGGGGGTGGTTATAAAGATTTGCCAGCCTTTGTTTTCAGCAATAATCGGCCTGAGATAGCCTCGCGCTGAAGGGTTAGCCAATGCCCACTCAGAGTATACAATACCCTTGGGGGTTGACCCGATTGCGCCCTCAAAATTGTCTGACCCCAAACATTGCCATGTGGAAGCGTTGTGCTTGCACTTAACAAGCATGTCGGTGTCCCGTTTTTCAAATAACTCCGGTATGAATACTTCATCGACACGCCGTACTCCTGTTCTCGGATTTACAGCTTCCCAAATAGCCTTACGAACCTGGTTGCCTTTGGGCAGCATGTGCCAGTAGTTTGCGGGAGTCTCAAGCATTTCACAAGCGGTATGATAGAGGGCAACTTCGTCCTTACCGGCCCGTCTATGCCAAATAAGCTCTACATGACGCCCACCAGCAGAGAGATAATCCCAAACTGGTTCCTGATAGAAGCGTCGCTTCCACTTCGGCGGATAGTCGAGCTTCATTTACCGGTTTCTAAATCGCGTACCCTCGCCGCCAACTCGCTAATATCAAGATCACATTTAGCAAAAGCCTCTTTAGCCTCTGTTGCGGTGAATCTATCGTTAGTCAAATTCTTAAACTCAGCTAACTTGAGGTTGATATAGCCTATGTCCTTCTGAACCAAACCTATATTGATCGAATTGGTATTGACCGTATTGCCAACCCACACCAAGCCAATCAGTATGAGCGTCGATATAATAGGGGTGAATACTTCCTTCAAACGTATGGATTCTGTCGTCATACTGCTACTCCGAGGGAATAAAGTCCGTACCATCAGCAGTTTTGTGCCAACGCACATAATGTTTACCGTTCTTGTAGTCTCTGTCAAGTAACCCCTGAACAGTGCCAATCTCAAGACGTAACTCCTTAACCCTAATTCGTACATCACTTAACTTCTTATTGTCCTCTGGCCCAACTTCTTTAGAGGCTTCAGCAAATTCTGTCCAATCAACAAACTGCGAACAGAATCCGGTCTGTTGAGCAGATATTGAAATCTTAGGGGGGGACTCTAACTTCTTGGGTTCCGGCGGCGGAAAATATCGGACAACAACCGCACAACCAGTCAATCCGAGAAAGATCAATACAGCGTAGTTTATGTCAATCCCCCAGCCATAATGACTAGCCAAGGGCGCAGCAAAGCCGACAAGCATTAGAACCTGCCAGAACTTCAACTTCTGCATGAGTACAGCTATGTTATCAAGCGTCATACGCTAACAACTCAAATCTACGCCGCCATAGATATTAACTCAGCGTAGGGCAGAATGATACCAAGCTCGCCAATCAAGACTCCTCGATCAGTGAACGTACCCTTATATTCCTTACCAGCATAATAGACATAAACCATACCCCACCCCACTGTGTTATGGGAGTGATACAGACAGTATAGCACAACACAAGAATCAGGGTTAGCAGGTTAGTAAGCACTTACTTACAAACAAAGAAGGTTCATTAGGGGGTTAGTGGACACTAACATGCCCAAAACCTTAGAATAGACCTAGTGATCATGCTGGCGTTGCTAGGATCAAAGAAACCTATCACCACCCCGACGCTCGGCGAAGAAATGGGAAATCAGACCACTAAAAGGCTGATCACCACCGTCAAAACGCTATAACAGGGCTTTTTAACTAAAGAGGGGTGTACTATCAAGAATCCTTACCAACCCTCAAACACTGACTACTACCTGTCTGACCGCTGGGGCAAATTAAGCGCCAGAGCAATCAAGGAACATAACCTGACATGCTGCGATCCTACAGGCCGTAAATCAGTCAACCATATATCCCTCAACCCAGAACACCGCTGGCTACGAACTAACCTAGTCGTTAAATGCAGGGCTTGCTCGAAACCACATTAAGTCGATCGAAATTGGTTTTAGGTCGAATAGGAGCCGCTATCCTCGATTCTACTTGAGGTGAAGCGAAAACGATTTTAGGTCGAATTGGTCGAGACTCCTCCACTGACCCACCCCCCCCTCCGCGCTTACCCCGCACCCT
>Ga0209128_1003139_pt1 | contig 10301 bp, 6 predicted proteins | sample ETNvirnome_6_100_FD_184072 | JGI IMG/M metagenome (GOLD analysis project Ga0209128, IMG submission 184072) | Marine viral communities from the Pacific Ocean - ETNP_6_100 (SPAdes) (version 2) | ecosystem: Environmental > Aquatic > Marine > Oceanic | place: Pacific Ocean | collected 2013-06-19
TGATGCGATACTCAGTCGTCATCATACTTTTCTAGATAGAGAAGCTCACTTTGCTCATGAAGTAAAACAGTCTTCTGAATTAACTACTCTTTTTGCAGAGAATGACTACGCCGCCATTGGTCCGTATATGGAAGGTCGTATAACAATTAGAGGTGGTGACAGGAGTGTAGCATTTACAGAAACGTTCAATACACTTGATAAACTTGCCCAGACTGGTCAATTAGATTTACAAGATGTAAACGCGTTGTTGAGATATGGTAGAGATTCATCTGGTAATCAAGCCTTAGGTACTCCAAATAATAGTAATTTATATTCACAACGTATAGACCGTCTTAGAACTCTTGTACTAAATAGTTCACACCAAACAAATAATGTAATTGAAAGACAGCAAGCTTTAGGTATAAAACACTTTAGGGAACAAGTTCAAGCTCAACTTGCTGAAGAACCTAGTGCTACTGCTGCACTTAAGATTAGGGATCACGTCATGAATACTCATGAATGGGGATCGATGACTCAAGAACAGCAGAACCAGTTCCATCAACTGTGGGGTCCATTATTGAAGCATCCGAAAGCTAATACACAGACATTTGCACAGAGAATAGGAGCACCAGGAGCAAATTCATTAAGAAAAACTCTCAGCAAACAACTTATTGAAAGCTCTTTTCAGGACCAGCACAGTTTAGCACTTAAATCTTTAGGAAGTACTCCAGCTAATCTAGCTCTTGTTCAGTCTGAAGTAGAATCTATATTGGAACAACAGTTCCTTAAAGCCAGAGATGAAGGGCCCTCACACTGGAGAGATGATACACAAGGTAACCTAAGCGACATTTTCGATAAGGCACTTCAAGAAACACAAAGAATAGCAGACGCTAGCGGTTTACTTAAAGCAGTTCAAGACCCTGATAATCCGGCTGAATACATCTTCAATAAATATGGTAAGTCTCCAAACTATGTATCAGCAAATAGTGCGACACGTAACGCAACGTATTTGACTAATAAAGATAAAACTGATAAAATATTCTTAGGTGGTGCGGTAGAAAGAGGTAGGTTTAACGCCATTGCTGCAGCATACAATACGATGATAAATAAAGGCGGTGAAATAACAAGACAAGATATTATGAATGAGGTTGGTAGAATGAGTTACTTAAGAGACATGTCTAGAGTAACAGGAATACCAGTCAGTGAACTCTTCGCAAACCAATTAAAAGTGTTACATCCAAACATAACAATACCAGATTCAGCAATCACAACTACTGAAGAAATAAGAGAAGCAAAAGAAGCAATCAATCAAACACTTCTTGACCTACGGAATGGTAACCTTGGCGTAAGTACAGGTGTAGGAACGCAGCTTCAAAGTGGTAATACCTATCAGAATAGAACAGGTCTATTGCCAGCTAATCATACTCCAGGTGTAACTGGTAGGAAAAACTATAACAATGGTATGTCTGGAGATTATGGTCGATTCTCAGCTACTAGATATTCAGGACGTTTAAAGCTAACCCAGGAAGATGCAGAATACATAGCAATTATGATTCAAGGTGAAGCTGGAACAATAAAAGGAAAAGGATTCAATGGTGATGATGCTATGGTTACAGGCGTAGTTATTAATAGAATGTCTGACCCTAGATGGTATGGTGCCAATGCATCGGCAAAAAGGGTTGTTACGGCACAAGGTCAGTTCATAGGGTATCGTCCTGGTGTAGCACCAGATCAGAGAATAGTTCAATGGTTGTTATCACAAGAAGGTCAATCAGTAATTATTGACGCTTTACATCAATTAGAAGGTAGAACTACTTTCAAAGGTAGGGAAATGTACCACAATATGGGTAAAGATGATATACGAGCACATAATAGGGCTAACTTTGCACACTTCCAAGAACAACGTCACCCAAGTGATCCCACTTTAGAATCATATAAACGTTATCATTGGAGAGATTATATTATTCCTGATCCAAGAGGATTTACATAGATGACTTATACACCATTTCAAGCAGCTAGTGATGAACTAGCAGTTGAACAAGAAAGACAAAGAGAGGAGTTATTATCACAATATGCTCCTACAGAAATAGGTAAACAGGGTCCTTCATTTGTACCTGGAGCTGCAGAAGAAGCGGCTGCTGAAATAGAGGCAGCTGCTGAACTAGAAGATTTAGGTATGGGAGAAGAAGAGTCTGATCAATCCTTTAATGAATGGGGTATGGAGCAGGCACAGCAAGGTTTAGATGCAAAAATTGCTGTTATACAAGGTCTAGGTGATACAGTTGTAGGACTTGCTAAAAATGTTGCAGATATTCAAGCCTCTACTCAAGCAGGTTGGGATGAGTTAGCTGGTGGTCCAGCGGCACCTAACTATGTCAAGCAAGGAACGGATGCAGTATATGACTTCTGGCACGAGAAGAACCCTCAATCAGAGAATGCAGTAAATGATACTATACGAAAACTATCAGGAATTGTTCTACCTTCTATATTAGCACCTGCTGCAATTATACCTAGACTAGCCGCTACATCTTGGGCTTTGAAATTACCTGCTGCTGTTAGAACCACAGCTGCTATTTCAGCACGTCTAGGTATTGATACAGCTATTGTTGCATCCTCTACGTCTGCTGATGATGAGAATGCAGCTAAAGCACTGAATGATGCATTCGGTTGGAATCTCCCTTGGGCTACAAAAGAAGGTGCTGGTCCAGACGAAAGAAGGTGGTATAACCTAATGGAAAACTTAGGTATGGCTAGTGCTGCTGAATTAGTACAAGGTGTTTTCGCATTAAGAACTATACTGAAGAACAGACATGCAGATAGGTTTATTGATAAACAGTCATGGTTACATAACTTTGACTTAAATAGAAGTGAATTATATAGTGGAGAAGCAGTACCAGGTTCTATGATTGAATGGGATCCTGGACTTGTAGCAATACCTCAAACAGAAGAAGCTGTTGAAGGTTTAATAAGAAATGCTGATCAGATTACACAAGAGACAGTAAGTCCTGCTATTAAAGAAATAGATGATCAGATTGAAAAAATACTTAATCTTGAACCTGAAGCTCTACCACCAGGACGCAAGGAAGAGATGCTTTCTGAACTTATAGAAATCAAGCGGGGTATTAAAGCAGATGAGATGGCATTCGAGCCACTTACTAGAAGTCCTGAGCTACAAGCCATTGATGAACAGATTGATTCATTAGGTCCATTAGATGAACTAGGTGAAGCGTCTGAACAAAGGTTAGTTGAGTTGTTAGAAATGCGTAAGCGTGTTGAAGTAGATGAGATGACATTTGATCCACTTACTAAGAACCTAGATGAAGCAGTGAAAGCAAGAGAGAATGGTTTATTACAAGAAGCTACAGAAAGAGCACGAACTAATCAAGGTGAATACGATCCAATTATCCATGATCCTGCAGAAGCACAAGCACGTGCTCAAACTGGAAATGGTCCCGCAGATCCCCTAGGAGCTATGGTAGATCATCATAGGATACTGAATGACATGAACACTACTAATGGACGAGCCAGAGCGGTTATACCTACCTCTGGTTTAAGAAAACTAGTAAGTGGTATGTCCGGTTCAGAACGTGGTGACTTCTTAGAAGAATTAGTGGCTGCTATGTCACCTTCTGAAAGTGTTGAATGGTTGATTGAAGGAAAGTGGAAAGCTGCACCTGAAGAACTTAAGGCTGCTGTAGATCACAAAGTACTACAGATATATAATCTAGATACTGAAGCTTTAGCAGAAACAATGAATACACTTAAATCTAAAGTTACTTTAGGTCAAGAGTTTCTAGGTGATGAAGAGTTCATTACATACTCTTTAGCATTCAGAGAAGTCTTTAATAACCTCTATGATCCACAGAAGATCAGAGCTTCAGCACTCGTTACACAACAAGCAGCAGATAATGTAGCAGATGCATCTAGAGCTGCACAAGTATTAGATAATGTACTAGATACCCGTCGTCAACAAGAACTACTAATTGATAACCTTGCAGTCGTTGCTAAGGAAACACGAGCTAATAGATATCTTTGGGGTTACCAAGGTCAACTCTTAGATATGGTTAAGGATCCAAGTCCTAATGTTACTCAGAAACTAGTAAATCTTTTAGAGAAGTTTGAAGATGACTATGCTAAAATACATACTCAAACTGACGATCTAACTAATACACTAAAACAGATTAACAGTGAAAATCCTGAACTACTTAAACCGTTTGTAAAAGCATTTGACATAACAGATGGTAACGTAGATGACATCATTAAGTTGAATAGGTGGGCTGAAAAGAATGTTAGTTGGACTAAGTTGTTTGTAGATATGGATCCAAGTACACCAAGTCTATTTGCACAAGGTATGCATGGTATACGTTATAACAGTATGCTTAATGGTTTAGCACCTGTCCGTGCCTTTGCTGGTAACTCAGTTATGACTATAGGTAAACCTATTTCAATATTAGCTGGTTCAGCATTTGAAGGTGTAGGTGAACTAGCACGTACAGGTAGTGTCACTACTAGTGCTGCTACAATTAAACGTGCAATGTATGCTTATGGTGGTGTCGTTGAGAACTTCCAACGTGCTATGCGACACATGGCTAAAGAATGGGATTATGCAGTAAAGAATCCAGAGAAGACATTGATTAGAGGTAGGGCAGATGTCAAGTTTGCACAAACTGATAACTTTGAAGCACTGGAAGGTATGGCAGATATATGGGAAGCTGAAGGTAGGTATGGTAACCTCTTCTTCCTTAAGACGGCTCAAGCTGCTTCTTGGTATAACAACTTACCTCTAAACAGGTGGGGTATCAATGCACTACATGCTATTGACGGGTTTACGAACTCCATGATGGCTAGTGGTATGGCACGAGCTAAAGCTTATGATGAACTATTAGGTAAGACTAATGGTGTTATTAATCCTATAGACTTTGATGATCTTCAAAGACAGCTATACAGTCAATCATTTGATGAAACTGGACTACTAACAGATACAGCAGCTAAACATGCTGCTAGTGAGATTGCTTTAAACTTAGATCAACCTATCGTTAAGAAGATAGACGACCTAATTAAACACGTACCAGCACTTAAACCACTATTTATGTTCCCTAGAACAGGTATTAACGGCTTAGCTATGGCATGGTCGTATAACCCAATGAGTGGCTTAGGTCTAGCTATGGGTAAAGCACGTAAAGTGTTTAATGCTAAACATCCATTAGAAATAGAAGAAGCACTTAAACTACACGGTATCAATGAAGTCAGTGAAGAAGCATTCATAGCACTTAAGAATGAATATCGTGGCCGTCAAGTGATGGGTGGTGCAGTTGTAATGGGTGCAGGTTTAATGGCATTCAACGGTAACCTAACAGGTAATGGTCCACATGATTACCATGAAAAACAAGCTATGTTAAGAATGGGGTGGAAGCCTAATAGTATTAGACTTGGAGGAAAGTGGTACAGTTATAGAGGTTTAGAACCTTACCAACAAATTCTTGCATTAACAGCAGACACTGTTTACTATTCTACTAGAGTAGATGAAGCAGCTACTGAAGATATGTTTAACAAGCTCAGGTATGCTATCACAATGAATGTTACTAATCAAACATTCCTTAGTGGTTTAAGACCTCTTGTCGGTTTAATTAACGGAGACCCTACTACTACTCAACGTTTCATTGCTGGTTGGACAGACCCACTAGTACCTTTCTATTGGTCAGGTTCACGTAGTATACTTAACAATATAGTTACACCACAACTTAAAGATGTGGATAATGACTTCCGTGAATACATTAAAAACAACAGTAGATTCTTCTTTAGAGGTAATGAGGAGTTAAAGGATCAACTAGATGTATATACTGGTGACCCTATAAACTATCATGAACCTTGGACAGCTACACTTAATGCATTCTTACCTTACTTCAAATCTAACGGTGGTATGGAACCATGGAGAGAATGGTTACTTGCTAGTGGATGGAATAATCTAAATAAGTATCGTATGAATAAATATACGAAAGCACCGTTAACTGCAAGTGATAAGTTCTTTATAAACAACTGGGTAGCAAAGTATGGTGGTCTTAAAGGACAGGTAGAGCGTATAATGAAGATGGATGAAAAAGGTAAGTTTACACAGAAATATGTAAATGCACGTGGTGGTATGAGTCAAAAGGAATATCCAATTAGTAGTTCACTCATACATCAAGAGTTGGATAGAGTACACGATATTGCCTTTAAGAATGCTTGGTTAGCACTTGAACAGGATAATAGGTATTACAGACCTACAGGATTGCTAGAGAAATACAAGAAAAAACAAATAGAGTCTGGCAACCTTGAGGCTGCAAGTGACACACAAAATCAAATACAAGAACTTTTAAAACTTAGTAAATAGAAATCATGGCAGCATCCTATACGGATTACACATCAACCACCAGTACAATTAAAGATTTTACATTTCCATATATTAAACAATCAGACATTAAAGTACGTAAAACTACTTCAGCAGGGGTTGTAACTGAACTAGTTGAAGGCACACTTACTAGTCAAAGTCCAGGTCAATACACCTGGACTAATGCAACTAGGATTACAGTAAATGATGCTCCTGTATCCGCAGATACTATTCGTGTCTATAGAGATACAGCTAGTGACGAGTTAGTTGGAACCTTCTACCCAGGTTCTGCTATACGTTCTTCAGACTTAAACGATAACTTCACTCAAAACTTATATGTAACACAGGAAGCAGAAGATAGTGTTGATGGTGCAGTAATTGATGCAGCGGCTGCTGTTGTTACTGCTGATGCTGCTGATACAAAAGCAGATACAGCTATCAGTACAGCTAATACAGCTAGCACTAACGCAACTACTGCTGTATCTACTGCTAACACTGCATCTACCAATGCAACTACTGCAGTAACTACAGCTAACTCTGCCGTAACAACTGCAAACAATGCAAGTACTACTGCTGCGTCTGCTGAGGCAGCTGTATCTTCAGTATTACCTTATACTATTGTAGCTGATAAAGCTGCACTTCTAGCGGCTTCAGTTACACAAGATGATATTTATGAAGTAACAGATACTACTGATCTAGAAGATCTAGGTGGTGGTAGTGATGTTATTTGGGTAAATGCTGCTGGTTCAACTTCAGGACAGGATATTGCTGCACTCAAGCCTAATGTAACTTGGGACAGTGGTATTACACTGAAGATGAAGAAGTACGGTACAAGTGATAGTGATAGAAAATGGATCTTCCAAAGCTACTTTGCTAATGATCCAGAGACTAAGTATGCACCTACTGCAAGTCCTACATTTACTGGGACAATAACTGGAGATCTAACAGGAGACGTAACAGGAGACGTGACTGGAGATCTAACAGGAGACGTGACTGGAGATCTAACAGGAGACGTAACAGGAGACGTAACAGGAGACGTAACAGGAGACGTTACGGGTACTGCTACAAATGCTACTCATGTTGTTCTAACAGATAATGAAAGTACTAATGAAAATAATGTAATCCCATTTGGAGAAGGTGCAACTGCAACAGGTAATGTAGGATTAGAAACTGATGGAGATTTCCATTACAATCCTTCTACTGGATCAGTTACTGCTACAGTGTTTGTAGGAAACGTAACAGGAAACGTAACAGGAAACACATCAGGAACTGCAGCTACAGTAACAGGTGCTACTCAAGCTTCAATCACTTCTGTAGGTACATTAACTGCTGTTTCTATTGACGGACAATATAAACAAGCGTTTGATGCACTTACACCTGCTACTACACCAGCAATCAACTGCTCTTTAGGTAATTATTTTACACTTGATGCATCTAGCACTTATCCAAGTGTTGGTTGGTCATTTACTAATGTACCTGCAAGTGTTGTCTATTCTTGTATTATCAAGGTAACTACTGGAGCAAGCACAACTATTAACTGGAATAATGTAGATGTTAATGGTGGATCTGGTAGTAATAAAATTAGATGGAATGGTGGAGCAGTACCAGGATTCACTGCAGGAGAACCTCTTTATATCATACTAACTACTGATGATACTGGAGCTACATGGCAAGGAACATCACTAATTGACTTTACGGTGGTATAGATATGGAGCCTAATACTTTAAAGACGCTACAAGGCGCAGCAGGCGCAGGTGTTAGTATTGACCCTTGTGTAGCAATAGCACACCATACTTCTCCTTACATTAGTGTATATCCTTGGACTTCAGGTACTGGTTTCGGTACTAAATATGCAGATCCCTCAACTTTACCGGCAGGTATTGGCAACGCAGTTGCCTTTAGTCCTGACGGAACAAATATAGCAATAGCAGATGTTTCTTCTCCTTTCATTTATGTATATCCTTGGAGTTCAGATGGTTTCGGTACTAAATATGCAGATCCCTCAACAACACCTGCAGGTACTGGTTATGGTGTTGCCTTTAGTCCTGATGGAGCAGACATAGCAGTAGCACACGGTACTGCTCCTAAGATTACCGCGTATCCGTGGAGTTCAGGTTTCGGTACTAAATATGCAGATCCCTCAAGCGCACTTGCCGGTACTGCCTGGGCAGTTGCCTTTAGTCCTGACTCAGCAAATATAGCTGTAGGACACTATACTTCTCCTTTCGTTACTGTGTATCCTTGGAGTTCAGGTTTTGGTACTAAATATGCAAATCCCTCAACTTTACCTTCTCAGTTTTGCGGCGGAGTTACCTTTAGTCCAGATGGAGCAAACTTATTAGTAGGATTTTTGTTCTCCCCTTTCGTTGCCGCGTATCCGTGGAGTTCAGGTTTTGGTACTAAATATGCAGATCCATCAACAGCAATTACAGCCAGCGCAACTTACACATACGGAGTTGCCTGGAGTCCTGATGGAGCAGCTGTAGCCGTAGCATACGATTATACTCCTTGGATTAGTGTATATTCGTGGTCTTCAGGTTTTGGTACTAAATATGCAGATCCCTCAACTTTACCTGGAAGTATTGTCAACGAAGTTGCCTTTAGTCCTGACGGAACAGACTTGGCAGTAGTACACGATAGTTCTCCTTACGTTACCGCGTATCCGTGGAGTTCAGGTTCAGGTTTCGGTACTAAATATGCAGATCCCTCAACTTTACCTTCAAACTATGCCTACGGAATTGCCTTTAATCCTGTTTCTTAATTCTATTACCATCTATTATGAACAAACTTCAAATTCTTCAAGAATCTCTTGAGCCTCGCAATAATGAGATTCTAAATTACCAAATTAATATAGACAACTACACACGCGCTGTTGATAAAATAAATACTCAGTACGCAGATAATCCTGACTTAATTAAGTTCCGTGATAAGTTAGCCACTGAGGTTACAAATCATAAAACTGAGCAATTAAAATCAATTATCATCCGTGATGTAATTGCAGATCAAATTAACGAAATGGAGACAACCTAATGTTTTACGCTAAACTTGACTCTGACAACAAGCTTGAGCGTTACCCATACACACTAACTGACTTACGACGTGACAATCCACAAACAAGTTTCCCTAGAACTATTTCAGAGGAAATTGCTAGAGCGTTTAATTGTGTACCTGTAACACAGATTACATACACTGATAATTATACTAAAAACTACGTACGTTCAGCACGGAACAATGCTGGAACGTGGGAAGAACAGTGGATTGAAAGTGACGCAACAACAGAAGAAGTAACTCAACGGGTAACACTAAAGTCTAATGATGTTCGCAATGAGCGGAACCAAAAACTAGCTGACTGTGACTGGACACAAGCCAATGATTCACCAGTCAAAGATGAATCAAAGTGGACAACATACAGACAAGCACTAAGGGATGTACCAACACAATCTGGCTTCCCACACACAGTAACTTGGCCGACTGTTGACTGAACCTCCTATCTTTCCTTCCATCAATCTTCCCGGTCAAGTTATACCGGAACCTCCTAATATGCCACATGCGGTCCTTGAGATCCCTCGTGCGGAGGCTCCATCCTATGTACCTATGTTGGCCCCTCCAGAGTTATTAAGACCTCCTGTAGGTGTTCCTAAGGAAGGGGAAGAAGAAGCTAAAGAAGAAGAGAAAAATGAACCACCTCCTCCACCTGAAATACAAACGATTACTATCCCTTGGATAGATCATGAACTACCTGTACCTAAAGAAGAGATAGTAGTAGCTGCTGGTATGACTGCTATTGTTTCAGTAGTAGCAACTTTAACTGCTACTTCTTTATTTAACCAAGTAGTTAAAATCCTTAAACCTGTAATAATGCAGGTTGTTAAACGTATTCAGAAGAAACTTGGAAAAGACACAACCGGATCCAGAAAAGAAGAAGAACTTACTAAATAAAGTGAAAGCTAGTTTA
>Ga0209128_1003144_pt1 | contig 10293 bp, 9 predicted proteins | sample ETNvirnome_6_100_FD_184072 | JGI IMG/M metagenome (GOLD analysis project Ga0209128, IMG submission 184072) | Marine viral communities from the Pacific Ocean - ETNP_6_100 (SPAdes) (version 2) | ecosystem: Environmental > Aquatic > Marine > Oceanic | place: Pacific Ocean | collected 2013-06-19
GCAGGTTTTTGCTGAAATACTGGATTATAGTTCCAAGTCGCAGTTATGGCGTTGAAATCAAACTCGTCGCACTCATAAATGAGTTTGCCGTCGTGATATACGCCTAAGCAGTGCCGTTTGTCGTCTAATGTTTGAACTATCAACTAAGTTCCGTTGTTTTTTACTTTTTGAACTGATATTTTTTCATTGTATCTCCAATATAACGTATTGCTTCGGAGATGTCAAGGTTTTTTCTCAAATCTTTTGCATTTTTTATGACTTTTTTGAGTTTATGCTCGTCAAGTGGGCGAGATAACTCAAAGTTTCTCGTATTGACGTAGATTGAGAGCCAATAGTCGTCAGAATAGTCATCTGCGGAGATTTGCTCTCGCAAAATCACTCTTTTTGTTGGTTTTCCGCACTTTGTTGGAGTTGTAATGGTTTTTGATGGGTATTGGGCGACGTAAGTGTTGTAATATTGGGAGATGTAGACTTTTAGAAGGTAATAATCGTAATCACTTGCTTTATAATACATCTTTTCGAACAGGTTGTCAACTGTTATTCCATATTGTGCCATATAATGTTGCATTTCGGGTGAGCCGATGTCTGCGATGATGCGACCTGGGTAGTCAACGTCTACCATGAACCCAAACTGCTTAAGGGCGTTCATGTAGAACTTGAAGTTAGGGTTGCCGAAGAACTTCTTGGTTGAGTCGGTGCCTAAGTTTGGTGTGATCTCGATAGCAAGTCCAGTTGTGGCAATGCCGTTTTGTGAAGATAAGATGAATGATGATCGAGATAGGGCAAACTCACGCCCCTTTGTGTATAATAAATCATTTAGCAATCCTACGAACTGCTCGAAGTCTTCTGGACGTCTATCTGCTTGCTGTCCGCTTACTCCTGTTTTCTCGAAGTATAGTCTGACGAGTGTAGAATAGATGTCATCTATGTTCTTTCCATAGAGTGTGTGCATACTTTCCCAACCTCGAATTGGCTCTACGATAGATAGGGCACCCTGTCCTTGTCTTATTCCCCCCATTGTAACCATTTTGAGATAGTATGCTCGGAAATCCTTGAAAGCATCGGCAACAAATCCGAGGGCGTATAGAGAGCCCTCTGATGGAATTGGGGCGAGGAACTTTTCTGATGGATAGACTGCATTGCCTAATAAATCAACTCTGCCGTAGTTTGAACGTAGGGATGAGTCGTGGAAGTTGGTATGATTGGACGAGCCGACTACCTCCTCAAGGTATTGCTTGCGGAGAGAGAAGAGGTTCTTTGGTGTTGGTGTAATAGTTGGCATTATTATTCGGTGGGCAAACCCCAGTCTGGGGTCGGAAGTCCTAAGTCAATATCGTCTAAACCTTCAAAGTCGTCTAAACTTTCAATTACTGGATCTTCCCATGTTCCAGCCGCTTCTTGCTCTGCTCTGCTTTGCGCAGCTTCATTTTGCATCCGCTCGACATTGGCTGGGTTGCCCATGTTCTGATACATCGCAAGCCTCGCCTTGTCGCGAGCTTGGATATCATCGATTTGCTGCTGTCTCCCTTCGCGACCTTCGGCTTGACACATTTCTTCGAGAGTCGGTTCATTATTGTCACCGCCCGAACCGTCTCCGAATGATTCCCACTTTGTGTCGAGAGTTGTTTTCCACGATTTCTCTATGAAATCCATTTGATGTTCGACGTAATTTACTATATAGAGTCCGCCCATGCCTAGCGAACGGGCGTAAGAACCTCGCTCATCGGCGAATCCTAAATCAAGTGGACGAGGATCTAAATATAGTTGGCAACCTGGTAAAAATACTGTATTTCCTATCAACTCAAGAGAGGTGTTATACTTCTCGTTTAACATCATATTGTTTGCCACTGCTGTTCTGTCGGACATTATCCTTGCCTCTCCATAGCCTGGTATATCCTCCCTCTGGAACGACACACTTTCGAGTATTCCGCGAGTTGATTGCCCCCACAGCAGCCTTGGTGCATAAGGAGAAACTCTAGCGTTACTATCTCTTACTTGCTGTATTAGCAATAAAGACGATAAGTCAGCATCAGAGGATGATGGTGGCATCCTTGGAGGGGCATTGGGATCTATTACAGGAGGACTGTCGGCTTCGTCTATTTTATTTGAGAAAACACTTGTGTCGATTGGCTGGCGATTATGCTGCCACCTTCTTGTCACGAATTCGGTGACAATGGCATTGGGCACAGCGACAGTAAGCATTGAGAATTTTGGCTTTTCGTAATCGACGGCTTCCGACTCAACACCATATACTTCGCCACCAAAGACGGTACTCGGTAAAAAATCACCTATCAATGAAGCTAAAAAATCTCTATAAAAATATACAGTTTTGCTGGATGTTTTATTTTCCCACCAAGCTTTAAATAAGTCATAGGATATTGGCAAATCTGCGAGAGAGCAAGTGTGTCTTCCGCCTTGAGGCTTATCGTAAGTAATGTTTCCAAGAACAATACCTCCATACTTTTTTATCGTTCTCAATCTTCGACTTTCAAATGCGTCGAGTGCTCCAAATGGATATAAATACTTTCTTAGCTTGCCTGATTCCATATCGTTGCTTGTCCACTGTCTAAGGTATGCCGAGTCATTACCAGCGCTGAAGTCTTCCTTATTGCCTGCTTCGCCGAGCAAGCCATTATGGGCGAGAATTTCCAACGCTGCTTCTATTATTTCTCCAAACAGGATGTAGACATTTCGGTGTTCGTTTTGGCTGTAAAGTCCATCGGCGTCTTCTGCCCCCCAAGCATTGTGTCGATATGTCTCGTATGATTGTTCTTCCGTATTTATGTGCAGAACCATCTTGATTCTACTTTTAGAACCTAATCCCATTTCCATTTCTAGTTGGTTTAACAAGCGACGACGAGAGAGGGCTTTTAGGTAAGCTATTTGTCTTTCAAAACCTTCGATAGTAACTTCTGCTGCCGACGTCACTCTCCTAATACAATCATTATAAAAATCGTATGAAATCTCGCCCTCTTCTCGCTCCACGTCTTCGACATGAGGAATGCCTCGGAGGATTGCTTTTTTGTCTTTTAGTTCTTTTTTAATCATGGCGAGGCGACGGGTATACCTTGGTCCAAGCATTATATCTGCTTCTGGGACTAATGTTCTTCCGTTTCCAGAAGCAATGAAATCTATTGAGAGCCCTACTTCGCCAGACGGTTTAAAGTCAAATTGATGTTTGAAGAGATTGAGATAGAATACTTCCTGCTGAGATGTTATAATATTTTTCCACTCCGTCCAAGTGGCTTCGAGCATTCCCGCTGGTTTTCTTACAGGAGTTGCATATCCAAGTAAGACTTTCATCCTTGCGTCGGTTTCGTTTATTACCAGTTCAGAGTTATTTACAGAGGTGTTAATATCTCTACCTGGATCTATTTTTATTAAGTCAATCCATGCGACACCATTCGATTCTTTTTCCAAAGTAAAAGCGTCATCTCCGCCCTGTTCCGATTTTGGATATTGTTTTACGAAATAAAACCCAAGCTCTCGTGCTGATAATGTTATATTAAACTCTATGTTTGTATCAACTTCAGCAGGGTTTCCGCCCTTTCGAATGAAGTCAATTCTCTCTAAATCTACCCTATTTACTCCATTGTTGTCGGGATCTGTCCTGAGTCTCAAATCAACCTGTTTTTCATCTTCGTTTATAAAAGTTTTATATACCTTTACAATCGGAACCAGTGAGCGTCGTAAGGCATCTGGCAAGTCAACAAACTTCTTTGCTGCTCTGGAAACAGCCACATCTACAATGTTTGTTGCTTGAGAAGTCGCTGTGCCAACTGCACTTCTTTGCACCACAGTCATAGGCGGTGCTTCATATGGACGGAGAGAGTGAACCAAATCTTGCTTGCGTTCTGCTGGAGAAGGTAATTGTATGCACTGCGGGTGATCTTTTGGGTTTGAGAAATTTTTCGCCGCTGAAGCATTGTTTAATAGATTTGCCTGCACTAACGGCGGATCTAGTGATTCACCGATTTCAGCGTTGGTGTCTCTATGCTCTACGCTTGTGACTTCTTCGCTAGGCGCAGCATTGCGCTCTAACTCTTCGGGACTTGGGATGGTGTAGTTCGACACTCTACAAATACCTCAAGTAAGTTTCTATTGGCATTGGAACTCTGATTGTATCTCCAAGGAATATTTGCCCTTCGGTTGGTTTCTCGTTATAGAGAGCTATTGCCCACCATAGTTCTGGGCGTCCGTAGTATGCGTCCGCTAGTTTATAATACCTATCGCCTGTTTTCCAGATGTGTTTGATTTCGTTGAATGAGCGTCTTTGCGATGCTGATAATCTTTGGAAACTCGGAGTGGAATACTGCCTTGTGTCGTCTGCTTCTGTATTTACGAACTTGTATCGTCCTGAAAATCTTTTAGGGTTTGCCATTGTTAGTCTCGCTTATATCTCGTCTCTCTAAATAGTTGTGGGTTTGGTTTTATTATTCGGGTTCTTCAGGCACGCCATCATTTGCCGCAGGTATCTCTGACACTACTGTCGAGAAACTTCCACTCGTATACGACATATACGGCTGGACATCTATGTGTCCCGTTCCATGTGGAAAATCTCTGTTTCTATTCTCTGCCCAGCGCGTTGGGAGTCCTACTCTATTTGGACCTCCGAAGCCAAGTGGATAATGGTGTCTGAATATTATATTTAGTTGGACATCTATTTGTCTCGGGAATACTTGTCCATGTTCTCCGTGATTGACTGGATCTCTACCCATAGCCCCCATTCTTGACACAGCAGCCTCGGCAGTGTAGTAGTTTTTGTCATGATCAAACACTCCTGCATCTGGATTTATATTAAATGTGAATCCGCTTATAAATGCTCGCTCATCCCTTATCAGACTGCCAAAGTCGATTCTGAAGTAGCGGTGCCCTACCATAGTGAAGTCTTTTACAGCAGCAGAACCGCTGACAGCGGGGTCTAATGTCCAACCTCTATATCGTCCATAGACTGCGCGAGCTAGTTCTGAGCATTGGCGGAGGTTTTGTTTTGATTCTTGAACAGTTCGCGCTGGTAGAGAGAAAGCCAAACTAGCCTCTCGTTCAGTTCCTCCATAATAATACATTGGATTTAGGCGTCCGTAGGAGCGAGCACCAGGCGACCATCGAGCATTGAACCTTTCTTCGAATGCCGTCAGGTAGACAAAGTATTCGAAATCAATATCCCCGCTGCCATGTTCTGGATGTTGTGGATCTGCTTCTTCTCTTATTTTTAGCGGTGGATATACATGCCTGCCAAGTTGCAGGACATCTGGGTTTTGCTCGTCTGACATTATTGTCCTCCATATGATGGGTAGTTTCTTGGTAAGAAAGAGTTACTTCTGGCATCTCTTTCCAATACGGCAGTAGCGTCAATATTTATATCTAGGCTTATTGGGTATATCTCTTTTCCAGAACAATTTAGTGCAGATATTCCCTTATTTGAACTTATAATGCCACTATCTAGATTCATAGTGTAGTTTATATTATTGACAATGCACAAAATACCTCTGGTATTTGTAGCGCTATTTATAAGATTCATTGCCTCAATAGTGATATATGGACTGGCTATTATCAACCCTTCGTCATCTAAGAGCGGATATAGCATCTGTATCAGCAGGTTGACACATTGTCTATTATATCTTGCTTCGTCTAATGAAGAGTTCAAAACGGTGAAGGAAAAGTTCAACTTCCTGTCGGTACTATTTAAGATGATAGTGGGGTCCATAGCGTCGGCACCATACATTTTACTGAATTCTGGAGTATGTATGTCTGAGAATGACTGGATAGTTGCTGGAAATCTTACAGAATGTCCAGTTGGTTGGTGGGTGAACTTTATATAATATCCCTGTTCAGATGCAAATGCGTCTAAACTGGAGTCTATTCCTGAAGTTAGAGATGCCATGTTCTTAATGCGCCGCTTTCTTGATGTCTATTCTCTGATATCCTGGTTGATAGAAGTGCTTATTTATCACTCTTCCGAACTTCTCATCTCCAACTTGGAGCACGAAGTCGCCCGATGCGTTGAGGGCAGTTACTACGGCGTCAAGTTTCTGTCCGAGTGCTTGTACTGCTGCTACGACTGCCTTGTTGTCGTTTGCTGCTGATGATTTTTCTGCAACCATATTCGACAAGTTTTCTGCTGCGGGGGTTTTGTTTATTGGAATGACTCCTTCTCCGCTTTGCAACGTGGCTGGTACGTCTCCTGCTACACCTCCGTACTTACCCTTACCGACGCCTCCGCCTTCGTGGAAGAGAGAACCAAACATTCTCCCAGCCTTCGAGCCTACGTATCCGCCTACCAGCGTGCCCAGAGGTCCAAGAAGAGAACCCACTCCAGCACCCAATGCGCCTCCGATACCAGCGCCAACCGCCTCAGTCTTATCTCCACCAGCGGCTATCTCGGCTCCCATGCCTAACACGGAGAGCATTCCTCCCATTTTGAGTCCACCCATAAAGCGAGCGGTTTTGGTTGCGCCCATGCCCTTTGGACCTAACATTGACATAAAACCTCCGCCTCCTGACGCGGGTGTTGCATTTCTGTTCGCAGCGTATCTCATATCTGGTGTACCATCAGCCTTTAATGGTCCAGCGCCTACTCCTCCTACTCCTCCGCCACTCCTCTTTGCTGCCGCTATTGCTCTATATGCCGCTGCGATTGATGCCAATATGGGAATCTGTCCAGCCAAAACTGCGTTATAAATCAATCCCTTGGCGATGCCTTTGACAAATGTGCCTACAAGCAGTATCCCGAATAATACAGTAAGCTGTCCGACAACTCCACCCATGTCGGAACCCCACTGGAGCAGACTTGAAGCCGCGCTTACTATTCCTTTGAACATTTTGAATATAGGCTGTATTGACACGGCAAACTCGGCAGCTAGGATTGCCAACTCTTCCATCATGCTCCTTGCCGTCTGCATTGTTTTTTCCAACGCCGCTTCTCTCTCTTTCTCCTCTACTGTCATGTTTCTACGATTCATCAGATTACTCATTTCCAAGACGCTCATGTTGGCGGCGTTGGCGAGTGCATCCTTTTGGAAAGTGCTGAGAGAGTCCCAGTCTCCGATAGAGTTTGAAAGATTTTCTGCCATGTAGTCAACTAACTCGGCTGGACCTTCAAGTTGCGCTTCAAGCATACCCATTGAACTAAACAGTTGTGTTCCGAGAACGGCGTTTAGATTTCCTGCTGCGGTGGCGGCTGAATCAAATGTTCTATATCTTCCTGCGATGTCTACCAGTTCTCCGACTTCAAGTCCTGTTCTTTGAGCTTGCCTTTCCAAATCCTTAAAAATATGCGTTAAATCGTCGCCATATGATGCTAATTTAGGCAGAGTTTGATTGAGTTCTGATATTACTGATCCTACATCTTTTCCAAGAGCTTGAGCCAAATGCATTGACTCTTCCACCATTCCAGAGGCAGCAGATGTTGACATTCCCAACCCTCTCGTCATTGTCTCAAGAGATCCTGCAAAGTCAGCACCAGAAACTCCAATCTTGGCGTATTGTGCTCCGAGTTCTCCAAGTCTCATTCTTTCGGATTCTGCCATAACGCCGAAGCCTGAGAGGTTGCCCATTAGGGCGGAATAAGATTCTCCAAGTTCCGCTGTTGAGATTCCATGAATTCGGTTTGTTCTCTCAAGAGCGAGAAGCTCATTGTTGTAATGTCCTGCTGCGCCTGATGCCTTGTTGAAGGATGCTAAGGCTGCGTCGTGAGCAGTAGCCATGAATAATGTAGACTGGATGACCTTCGACATAATGGAAGCGCCGACATTGAGGGATTCGAACATTTTGTTCAATGATTTTTCGAACTTCTCTGCTTCTTTGTCACCTTTTCTGACTTCTGCTCGAAGCTTAAAGAATGAACCTATGAGAGTCTCGGAGCCAGAGGTGACACCTGTGAATGTCGTTATCGTGTTTCCGAGGGCGGCAGTGAAGCTGTCTTGTGATTTCTTGGCGGCGGCTTCGGTTTCGGATACTTCCTTAAGCTGATCGTTGAGCCCTTTCAACGAGTCGGTGTATGCCCTTACCTCGTCGCTATCCCATGCCGAGCCTGTGGCGAGTTCCTCTTTTCGAAGCTCTCTTAATGCCTCTATTTCTGCCTGGAGTTGCTCTATGGTTAGATCTTTATCAGCCACTCTTAGTTACCCCCTACTTGAATGGCCAAACGATGCCAGTATCTGACTCGAAGTTCTTGATTGCCCTGTCGAGTTGGGCTTTTGACTTGTTTACACCTGGCTTATCAAGTCCGTATTTCTTCATTGCTTTGAGGTATTTCGCCTCGTGTCCAAGTGCTTTCTGAAAGGATGCTATCTGCTTCTTAGTGCCTGTCACGCTGACTGGCGTGGATCTTCCTCCAAACATGCCCCTCATTAACATGTTTATTGCTCCACCGAACATTGCGAGCCAACTCTCGTTAAGAGTGCCCTCTGCTTTAGCGTTCAGGTTGATTTCGAGTGGAACCAAATCATTATCATTATTCATTTTATGTCCTCCGCATAAAGTCGTTGCTTTATAAATAGTCTCTTACAAAAAGAAAACGGGCAATAATGCCCGCTCTCTGTTATCATTTTTTGTTCTGTGCTTTCTTCACTGCTTCGTTTTCATCTTCGAATTGTTTTGATAAGCGACGGACGAACCAGTTTCTCAGTTGGATTGGAAGGTTGTATGCCTCTATGAAACTCCACCCTCCGTGATGCTTTAGATAGAAGAACTGCTCATAGACACCCTCCATGTACTCACTGTTTAGGCCAAAAAAACTCCGCAGTAAACGGCACCTCCACGTCGGTAACTGCACCGCAGGATGAACATTCGCAGGGTTGATTCATATTGACGTTTGGAGTAACGACTTGGACGCAACCTCTGATGTGTCGTGCGTCTTGTGCTGGCATGTTGTCGATGAAGTTGTTGACTTCTGCTCTATCTTCAATGCCATTGACTGATACGACGAGGATTTTTAGCAAGTCGGTTGCTGCGGAATCAGCAAGCTTGTGCCTCGTCTTCTTGACAGAGGCTTGCATAACATCCTTTTCGTCTTGAGAAGTGAAGAGACGGAACTCTGCGGTGTAGCCTGTTCTTGGCAGAACTGCTGTAAAAGTTCCATTGTCAGTCGCCGCTACGCCGCTTTCGCTATTTTCTTCGGGCTGAATGCCCTCGTTATTTTCAAACGCAGTCAAGTCGAAGGTGTGCTCCTGTGCGGTGCCGCAGGAGGGGCAGGATACTTGGACTGTATAGTCTGCACCATAACCCGATACTCTTGCTGCGACTAAGAGAGCGTTTTTGTCTCCGATGAGCAAGTCGTCTGGGTTGATGTTCTTATCGACGATGAGGTTGGATACGAGCCTGTCTATTGCAAGTCCGTTCTTGAGTAGCGCTTGAGAGGTTAGTATGTCCTCGTCTTTCGCTGTCATAAATCGGAGTTCGACAGTCTCTTGGTTGTGGAGCGGGTGATCCGCTGAATAGAACTGCCCTCGGGAAGGAAGTTCTACGAACTCTGTGGGCGTCACGTAGGACAACCCTGTGGTTTGAGTTGGAGCAGCTTTGGCTGCTTGTGCTGGCGCAGGGGAAGTTGCCTTCGTGCGTCCTTTATTTCTTGACATTTACACCTCTAATGTATTTGTTTGTATTATGTCTTTATAGTATAACATGCTTGAATGAATGTTTCAAGCGTTATTTGTTATTAAAACTTGGAGTATTCTGCCCAATCGTATTGGAGAGTTATAGATATTTCCATCAAATCCTCAGAATCATATGATTGTTGTCCGAAGTTTGCTTCAGTGATGAATGGATTGTTCAGCACCCATTCTCCAAGAACCTCTCCGCCTCCGCCTATTTCCTGTATTTTGATTATCTGAGTGGCTGCTGTCGCTGAAGTTTTAGTAATACTTCTCTCCGTTAAGTCGCCCGCGGTGCTCAACGGTACAACATATCCGATAGCCCTGAGATAGTTGTAGAGTGCCTCTGAGCCATTTGGCTGCATAGCGTCAACGAGCGTAAGGCTAATAGAATTCCACTCTACTCTACCTGGATAATGGAAAGTATGGTTGAAAAATTTGTGAGGAGTGGAGGTTACAGTGTACGATGGTTTATCAACAGACTTAGCCATATATGATAAGTTTTTATTGTCGATGTCAAGCGTAACCAAGAATCTAAATCCTCTTTTTGGTAATTTGCTTGTGTCGTTTGCATCTGCCCACCAGTTTGCGTTTGCCATTATTTATTTCTCCTGTTGATATAAATAGTCATTAGTTTAGTTTAGTCCTCGAATCCTGCGCCTGAGCTTGAAATAACAAAGTCAAGGGCGATGAACTCAAT
>Ga0209128_1003166_pt1 | contig 10252 bp, 14 predicted proteins | sample ETNvirnome_6_100_FD_184072 | JGI IMG/M metagenome (GOLD analysis project Ga0209128, IMG submission 184072) | Marine viral communities from the Pacific Ocean - ETNP_6_100 (SPAdes) (version 2) | ecosystem: Environmental > Aquatic > Marine > Oceanic | place: Pacific Ocean | collected 2013-06-19
AAGAAGAAACAGGACCAGAAGAACTAAGAGGCCCTGTAATAAGAACAGAGCCTGTTATTTGGTGGGTTGAACCAGATGCTATTGTTGGTCCAAAAGTTTGATTCTGGCCTGGACTAAATCTTCCCATAACTTATCTTATCCTTAAGTTCCATCACCAGTTGTTAATCCAGAACCAGTCAATGGAAACATTTCACTAGGAGAAATTCCTGTTAGTTCGGCTATAACCGTGTAAGATGCTGCCGTATTGCCCTGACCACCGCCCCACGATGGTGCAGAAATATAAATTTCTTTACATTTCATTTGAAAAGTAAAGCTGGTATTTTGTTCGTTTAAAGCAACATAATGAAGACCACCACTCACATCAGTTAATGTTTTAGAGTTAAAATGAACATGAATGTCGGTCGAACCAATATCACTATTAATAACTGTAACAGCTTTGGCAACACTGGGAAATGTGATTTTATCTTCTGCTCCCAATGCCAAACCTTCAACTGAGCCAGTAATCCAAGGAACTCCAGACACTTGATAAGATCCAACAGAACCAAGACCAGCACTAAATCTATTTCTTCCACTATCAAAAACTGACATAATTTATAATCCTTTCATATAATTAGTTTTCTAATCTTCTCTGTTTGCTCGCTCTTTTCGTTTTTGTTTTTCGAGTTCAACCAATCGTCGAGAATGTTTCTCACGCGCCACTTCTGAGGGCTTTTTATAATATTCTCTTTCTCTACACTCTTCAATAATTTTTGCCTTCTTTACCTTGCGCACAAATCTTTTAATAAGATTTTCAATTGGTTCATTTTTTCTAATCTTTACTTGCATTTTTTTCTCACTTTAGTTGGGACCATGCGCCCCCCGCAACTTTCATAATTCCGCTAATATCAACACCAGGATCATTTGGGTCCATATCTTTTAGTGCCCCATGTTGAGAATTTTTGCTTCCGCCACCCGAACGTAGAGGAACTGTTCCTTTAAAGATTCCCTTTAAACCAGTTGAATTTTGAAGATTTTGTTTGGTTTCTTCAAGAGATTTGCGAGCTTCCAAAACTGCTTGTGATGGTTCATTTGATCTAATAATCTTTTTTTCCACAATTGGTTGAGGAGCAACTCCTTGAACATTAGATAACCCTTGAGCAACTTCTGTAATAATGCCCGAAAGAGTGCCATCTTCAAAAATAACCTCTTTAATACATTCTTTAATAAGAGGTTTTAAAACATTTTTTAGTTCATTTCTTTTCATCAACCACCTCGCCGTGCCTTTTCGTCTTCTACTTCTTTTGATTGAGTAAGTTTACTCTGAAGATAGCGCCTGCCTTTGGCCTTTAATTCAGTATCTGTTTGCGGATCCAACTCTGCTTTGAGAGCAGACAATTTAGCATCAACATCTTCTGCGGCTAATACAGCTGCTTTTTGTGCTTCTTCGGCAATCATTTGAGCGTTTGCTGCTGCCAAATCTTCTTGTCGCCTTTCATCAACTAACCTGCTCATTCTTTCTGTAAGCGTCTCTGCCATTATTTCTCTCCAATAATATCATTTAATAAGCGATTTATACGGTCTGCTTTTGACCAAACTTGATTTTTCTTTGATTCGTTCATCATCATATAGGCACCTTGTGTTGAAGGTTCGGATACAATATCAAAACAAATTAGTTGAAAATCATCTTCAACAAGGGTTTGTCCTTGCGATTCATGAACTGAACCAAGACCACGAGAAGATATGCCTAATTTAACGCCATCACCAATAAGAGCTTGAAGAATTAAACCAGCAGGAGTATTGAGACACTTAACCTTTCCCATTAAATCTTTTCCTTCCCACCAAAGGGATGTAACCATGTGAGAGGCATTTTTAAGATTAACCACTGAATCTTCTGGGTGGTCAAGTTCCCCACACGCACGGTTTTCTTTAACCACTTTCATATAATTTTTTGCTTCACGTTGTAAGATTGGGCCAGGATAAACCCTGCCGTTTCCATTTTGCTCATCACAGCGCTGCATTACACCAGAAAGAAATACTGCGCCTTCTTTGACCTGTCGTTTTTCGTCTTCTGTGAGTAAATCTTGACAGACTCCACCAGCACATAATTCATAATATTCTCTTAAGATGTATTTACTCATTTTTTTTGTTTCTCCCGAATTCTTTTCTTTGCTAAATTCGAATTTTCTCGCTCGTCAATCCTAATATCTGGCATTCCAGGTGACCTAAACACATCTCCGCGTTCTACTGAAGGGGAGCGACCGAATGTCCACCTACCTATTTTACTTGTGGGTTCTTCCGACTGGTGTCCGTGCGCCTCAACATCATCGCCAATTTCTTTAAGTGCTCTCCCCAATTCTTGATAAAAATCAGCTTCTCCTGTTTCCGACCTGTTGCTTATTTGTTTATATAACTCCATAAATTTGTGCGCTACATCAGTTTCGTCCTTGCGGGTAATACTGTTAACCAAACGCTGCACTGACACATCGAATTCGCTAGATAATGAGGGTGGAAATGTTTTAGTTTCAAAAAGGTTCGGAAGTGCATCTTTAGTTTCACCGCCAGTTAAAACGTGGTCCGCAAACTGCCACAGTTGGCCAACATCATTAAATAAGGTTTGGCACCCATCTGTGGGCTCTTCACCTTCGGGTAGATTACCTTGATATTCTTCAAACTTTTCTCTAGCTTTGCCCAAAAAAATCAAAAGAATCTGAGCAAGTTTTTTTTCTTCAACATTCATCGGATTAATCGCACTTAAGTCTGCCAACTCCTCTTGAAGCCTTTGTTGTTCTTCTAAAATTATTCTTTTAAATCGTTCTTTACTGATTCTCATAATTTATTTCCTATTAAAATGCGGGCTCACCCCGCACGAGACTGCACCCCGCTTTACAACGCCGAACCGGCCGCAATACACGCCTTTTTGTTATGAAAGTATTTTCAAACATTATTCTCACCCCTATTTCTTAAATTTATTCCTTCGTCCCCAATAAGCATATCTAACACATATGATGTCCCAGAGCTAATACATGCCAAAAGGAACGCAGTAGCTATGGAATAGTCAAATGTAAATAGTTCTGTGTATTGGTTAATTGCCCACAAAAAAAGGCCAACCCACCAGCCCATACACATGGAGCAATGAAAAAAATGATGACACGGCCGGATTTTATTAAAAATTCTTCCGTAGACTACAATTTGCGTAAGCCCATAAGCAGCAAGAACAAATAGCAATAAATTCATTAATAATATCCATAACCACTTAAATAGCGACGAATACGATATGGGGTAATTGAACCCTTCTTCGGCTCTTGAGGTACTTCCCCAAGTTTAGTTGAATCTTCTGGGGTGGGATCAACAAGATGATCTTCTAGTTCGTTTTCTATAAACTCTTGCGCCTCCAAAGCAGGTGATTGTTTGTTGAGAAACTGCTTAGTAGACAATAATACCACTTGAGTCGCGTTAACTCCTTCGTCAATAGCTTTGGGATATTCAGCCTCTAAGCTTCCGAATACATTGCCAGCTTGAATACTCTCGGGCAAAACAACACCAGCTTGAGATAGGAAATGAAAATATTTATTCTGAAATCCGTAGATTTCATCAGTTAATTCTTCTTTTGGAAAGGTGGTAATTTTGTTTATGGTTGTATCAAGAACAATATCTAAGTGCATATGGTCTAAAATCATTATTTTCCCATCGAGAGTTTTTCGTGCCTCAAGAGAAATAATCGCGTCAAGTACGGGTTCAGTTTCTTCAATCGCATCTTGAGCCGAAATATCTGGATCTATTTTAATATTAATTGGCATTCGATTGTAGTTCCTTAACCAAGCCTTGGATCTTTATAATCTCTTCCACCATTTCTTTGTTTGGTTTTAGTTGTTGATAAGATTCTAGAGTTTTTAATACTTTTCTACCATTCTCTAGCATTTGAGAATCAGATATGAATTCCTTTTTTAAGAATGATTTTTTCAGAGAGGTCTTTAATCTTCCAACTTCTTCATTTAGATATGCTTTTAGCTCAATTCCGTTGTTGTGGAAAGACGCAATAAACTTATTCAATAAAAGCTTTTGTTCTTGCAATAATTTGGTGCCATATTCATCATTAAATCTTTTGACAAAAGACTTATAAACAATATTATCTATGGGAACCATTTTTGAGTTAGTCTTGTTGGAAGACATTTTATCAACTAGTTCATTTTCTAAAAGAATTTTAGATTTAATAGAGACTTTATTATTAAATATTTGTTCGACGGAGGCTAAATTTTTATAATTGGGTATAAAATTGGAAAATACTTCATTAGAGAAAAGATTGCGAACTTTTCTGGCCAATTTATTTTGTTCGGACATTAAGATTTTTTTATCGAGATCCCTATGGCGGATTTTTACCTCATTAATAATTTTTTCCGCAGTCAAAATGTTAACATTCTTGGTATGAGTAAGGGCGTGATAAAGCTTTAACTCCTTATACATCATGGAATTTCGCGAGAACGACTCTTTGACAAGAATAACAATTTTATTTTGCTTTTCCTCATTTTTTTCAAAAACGGCTTTAGTTAATTCCTGAATCAAAACCTCATAAAGAAAAGCGCTGTTCCTTTTCTTGTTATGTTTAAACTTTGTCATTCTTCGTGCCCTTCTTTTCAAGATTTTCAATTAGTCGTTGAATTTCAACATCATTTTGTAAAATCTCAAGCTCTTCTGTTTCGTGTTTCTCTTTATAATTAGTTTCTAAGTTTTCGTAAATGCCCCTAGCCAGTTGGTTAAGCTCAGATTGCCCCTTAAAAACATTTCTTGGAGTATTTTTGGCCGTTTCTTGAGAATAATGTCCTTGATAACTTCTTTTTCGTGCGCCCATTCCTCTCTTATCTGACTTCACGGGAATATATTTTTTACCTTTTGCTCCGGGAGTTGTATATGGTGGTTGATCTGGTCTTCGCCATTGTAAATCATTTCTTTTTCCTGGTGCTTCCATCGCGACTTCACCACCCGCTCCCATATCAGGTGATGCCAATAAGGTTTCTTCTTCGCCCTCTCCTTCACCCCCCAATGCGCCTTCAGCACCTGGTGCTTCAGTTTCGCCACCAAGACCCCCCAAATCACCCATCGCCATTCCTTCGCCGCCCATTCCTTCACCACCTTCAGCCGGTGACATTGATGCTTGTTCTAGAGACATATCAAGTTTTCTATCATAAAACATTTCTCGTTGGTTGCGAATCATTTCTTCATCAGACAAATCAAAAATATGTTTGGCTACCCAATGCCGACTAAAATAACCTTCGGTAGCAGTTGAAGCAATATCAAATTTCGTGCGCCAATGCTCAAGTTCTTGCAATTCAGCTAATTTTGAAGGATTATTTAATCTTAACTTAAACGAAATAAGATCTTTATTTTTATATCCCAAAGTGTATAAATGAATTACTGCAATCTTTTCAAGCTCTGACACCACACTTCGCTGCAATCTTGTAATTGTGCGAGCAAAACGAATATCTCTTTGAGCTAAAGTAGTTTTATCTTCTGAACCTTCTTCTCCTTGTGTAAGATAAGAGGCCGGGATTTTAAGAGCAGAAAACAACTTATCTCTTAGGTATTTTACGTCATCGACATCACCTGTATAAGTTCCTCCAGGTAATGATTCAACCCTAGTATTGGATGTTCCTCCACGAACAGGAATAAAATAGTCTTCATCGACACTCATGGGATTATAACGCAAATCAACACGTCCGCTTGATTGATCAATAACTTGATTGCGCTTCATTTGAGTAACAATTCTTTGCATGTGTTGTTCAACTTCTTTTTCTGCAATGCCACCAACATCAATATAAAAGATTCGACGTTCTGGCGACCGAACAACTCGATAGGCCATCATCGCATCTTCCAATAATTGAAGTTGCCGCCAAATGCGCCGACATGCTTCCAAAACTGAAGTTCCATAAGGAGCATATTTATCATTTCCAAGAATTCTAAAGTGAGCAATTTGCCAATTCTCAAAAGTTAAGCCGCCACTATTCCATTGAAATTGAACATAATTGGGATTAGTTTTATCTTCTCCCTCCAATCTTTCAATTTCAGACTGTGGTAAACCGACAACAGATTTAACGCCCAAAGTCTCATCGATATCCATATACAAGAAATAATCGCCATATTTGCACATACTGCGACACCAACCAAATATATTAAACTCTATGTTAAGAACACTATAAAAGAGAGAATGAAGAATTGATCTAATCTCTTCGTTGGGACAATTAATAACAAGAAGTGGTTGCACTGGTGAAGATACGGTCATCTCATCAGCATAAATGTCCATGCCGGAAGCAATTTCTGGCATATATTCCATCTGATCAAAATCAATATATCTTTCTGCCCGCGCAGCATTGGCTGTAGCATTAGCATAAAGATTATCAAATGGGTTATAGGAGGTTTTTTTGAATGGCAGTCCTGCGGCAGACTGAAACTTATATTTATCGAGTTGCCATCTTTTAAGTTGGCGAGGGTTTTGTTTTTGATGTTGTGTTAGTGGACCAGACAACAACTTGGTCAATGCCCTATAAAGAAATGATTCAGAGTTTCTAGGGTTTTTAGTGTTTTTATTATCAGCGCTATTATTTGGGTATGCCATTTATTTTATCCTTTTATTAACCAACCGAATTCTTTGTAAGTATTTTCAGCTGCCCTTATTCTATCAAAAGATTCAACCTTTTTGTAGCCTTCCATGCCAGGAATTGTCGTATTTAATTTAGTATTTGAACTAATCATTGAATTTAAAAAGGCTCTCTTATATTGCAAGTCTCTAGTGTTCTCTTCTAATACTGTATCGCGGACCCAACAAGCAATAGACAACGACATTACTAAGTCATCATTATATCCTCTTTGCGCCTCCGGTCTGCCATTTTTCCAAATAAATGTTTTTAATTCTTGATGTGACCTGACAGAATTAATAGTAATTAGTTCGTTTCTAATGAACTCTTCAAGTTTGGCAACGATTAAAGGTCGCGTTTTTTGAGACGTAGTAAAGCCTGGAACAGTATTTGTGGCTCCCTCTGCAAGATATTGTTCAACATACTCATGAGTTCCTTTAGTAGAATAATATAGATTTGGATAACCGGCGTCAATGAGTTTTTCCAAAACTGAGAAGCCGATGTTATTGTTTTCGACGATGACCATCGCCTCTCCATATTCTTTACCAGCATCAAATAAAATTCTTGAAAATAGGTCAGTTGTGGGTTTTCCCCTATATTCACCCACTTGTTCCATTGTGGTTGTGTCAAAAACGTGGAAAACAGAGTAGTCATTTCCATCTCCTCGCGCAACATCTCCAACAATTAAGTATTTGCTTTCTGGAATATATTCTTTCCAAATCCAAAAGTTTCTATCAAAACCTGTTTGGTGTTTGGGATCACAACATAATTGTTCTATTTTATTTAAATTATCTGGGTGGATGACTGTTTCTCCAGAAGCATTAAAATTACATTCGTACTCCTGTGCTACTCGCCTTCGTGAAAGATTGCGTGTTGTTTCCTCAAACCAGGCCCGGTCCCGTTCTGGGTGTAAGGTCCAATGAAGTTTTGTTGGATGAAAGTCATTTTCTCCATTAATTGACGCAACATATGTTTTATGAAACCAATTGCCTACGCCATTGGGAGAAGAAAGAGCAATACATCGCCCACCAGCTGCCATTGTGGGTTGAAGTGCTGTCCACAAATCATCGAAGCCCTCAATATGTGCCGCTTCATCAACAACCAATAATGATAATGCCTCGGAACGACCCGCATCGACAGATGTTGATGATGCTTTAATTTCTGATCCATTGTTCAAAACGAATGATGATCTATTATCAATGGCAATTGAGGCAATTTGGTCAAACCAAGGGGGCAACGCCTTTATCATTGCTTTAACCTTTTTAACAAGATTTGATGCTGTGGCAAATTTGGTTGCAATTACAAGAATATTTTTATCGCGATGAAACAACATCATCCACGAAACATATGCAGCAGTAATTGTTGAAATCCCCATCTGACGGGATTTTAAAATAACGTTATTTCGATAATCATTAAACTTGTGAAGAAGCTCTTGCTGAAAATCCCAAGTTTTAAAAGGAATTTGTCCACGTTGTGGGTGAGCAATTCTACAATAATTGTCTATGAAGTAAACAGGATCTTTGCCACACTTGACAATTTCTCTGACTAGTTCTTTTTTGGAAAGATATTGGGACATACATATTAAATAGGCTCTTCTGCAAACTCAAGCTCTTCTTTTTCATTCGGAGTTTCTGATGAGGCTCGGGCCTTTATGCCTCCCGCAGGAGGTTGAGATGCGCCACATGATGGTCTTTCTGCTGTCGGATCATCAACAAAAATTCCAAGCGCATCTTTAATTTGAGGAATAGCATCTTTTAGTTTTTTAGGTGTTTTTTCGCCGTTTTCAATAGCGTCAAAAATTTTATTTATTATTTCTCTATTGGCGGAAATAGCGATCTTTAATTTTTTTAGTGCAGAAACACCCTTTTTAATATATACGAGAATTTTTCCGCCTTTGCCAATAGCATCGCCAACAGCTGGAGCCATTGAAATTAGAGAAAAGGCGGCATAAAGCCAACATTTTTTATGAGCATACCAAAGTGCATTTATTCCATCAAAAATCGCTCCTGCTCCCCCAGCCGGATCCGCAACTACGCCTAAAATATCTAAAAGTGTGTGAGCGCCAGTTTCTAACCAATCTCTGACAGACTCATCTAATCTTTCATAGTTGTTATTTTCCCAAAGATGCTCAATATCACTCTCCATGATATATTTTTTGACCTGCTCTTCTTTTAGCAGTTGTTCTTCTGTCAAATAACGTCGCCAATTTTCAAATAGTTTTTGCATAACATATTACCTTTTAGGGTGCACTTCTCACTTTTATTGAAGCCGCTTTTTCTTTGAGCATTTTGGCTAATTCTGTGTAACTGTTTCTGGCTTCATTATATATTTCCTTTATATCTGAAACTTCAGATGGAAGATTATCGAGATCTCCAAACAAGCTCGACATATCATCAAAGAAATCGTTTCTTTGTTTTTCTGCACGATCTCCTGCCGAATTAAATATTGAAGCAGCTCTTGATCTTAGGTCTCCTTCTTGCCCACCAAAAAAAGAGGCCTTCGCTCCTCCGATACGAGCCCCCAACCGTGAAAATCCACGCCCCAAAGCGCTCGCTTCAACTAAGTCGATCTCTTCATTTATTAAACTTTCAAGTTCTTGTTTGGTAAGTTTCATTCTTTTCTTATTATCCTTCTGCGTCGGAGAATTTATTCCAATCGAGAGGACGAACATCTGGCGACTTTTTCCTTTGTCCTTTCTTTACCAATCGCGATTGTTTAAATTTTTGAGGATGCTTTGTAATTCCTGTCCCAAGGTCAATATCGGATGGATCGGGATCCCCCACCCGGAAGGTTGGATCATTAAGTTTTTGCATCAGCTGACCTTGAGGGCTTCGTTTTATCCGACTTTTGGCCCGAGCGAAAGCGTGTCCAACTGGAGATTGAGCAGGATTTTCTAGATGTTTAATGTTTTGTTTTATTTGGGAAATTTCTTTTTCGATAAACTTGTTAATATATTTACCGCCAGCCAAAGCATATTGATTGGCTTTCTTTTCAATATATTTCTCAATCCGGCTGGGCAATTTAGCAATTCCAGTTTCATCATAAAACGTTTGTAGAACCCCTTCGCCCAAATATTCAAGCTCTTCCAAAATTAAAGAATCAAGCAATTTTGTTGTTAGTTTCATTTTCGTGGTCCTTCGTCGCGTTTTCCCTTAACGTTTTCTGGTTTCTTTGTCTTTGTAAACTTATCTTTGCCAAAACCAATCCAATCCTTCATTGTTTTAGATAATCTTTCTTCGGCTGTAGATCCCATTTTTTCTGGTTCCGGTATTCCACCAATCTTAAATTTTTGATTTGCTTGACACCAAGAGCGGATATGACTCATACTTTGAACAAGAATGTCAGGTTCTTTGTCTTCTTTTGTTAATGTAAGAGAATTACTAGTAATTTTTTTATATTCTTTTTTAAGGAAGGAAGCAATGTCTTGAAGTCGTTGAGCTATTTCACCTTCGAAATCACCCTTATAAACTTCCTTTAGCATAATCTCGCTTTGGTATTTAATATTTAATATATTGCCAGCCATACTGACACTAAAGCCGTCCATCACTCTTTTATCAAGAATAGGGTTTCCCTCTTCACGCATAAGACCAATCTTTAATGGTTCGCCCTTTTCGTCCAATGCACCGTCATACGCATTCGCAGCAGCC
>Ga0209128_1003172_pt1 | contig 10240 bp, 12 predicted proteins | sample ETNvirnome_6_100_FD_184072 | JGI IMG/M metagenome (GOLD analysis project Ga0209128, IMG submission 184072) | Marine viral communities from the Pacific Ocean - ETNP_6_100 (SPAdes) (version 2) | ecosystem: Environmental > Aquatic > Marine > Oceanic | place: Pacific Ocean | collected 2013-06-19
AGATCCTTGATGTTGATGATCTGCTTGAGATCATGGAGAGAACAGCCGAGCGAACGAACGATGAGCTCGCGAAGGTATATGCATTCGCTGGAGGTGCTGGATTTAGCATTAGAGATATGGCGAATGGACCGAATGGCGATGAGGCTTGGAAGCTCTTTAATGTATTGAAGAATAACTCTAAGCTTAATAAATTGATGGACATTGCTGGACGGCTCATTAGACTTTCATCAGCATCGAAGAAGATGAAGATCAATCCTGGAAACGCAGAGGTCTACGATATTGAGAACTCGAACGACTTGGCGCGTGTCATGGCATCTGAGTTTATCTATCTTGCTGATCCTGAGCTTGAAGATCTCTTCTTCCTGAAGTTTGCCGAAGCTGGACTTCAGTCGTATGAGCTTCAGTCGAGTGAGCCTGTTGGCAAGGGTCCAGTCGTTGTCTGCGTTGACTCATCTAGCTCAATGAGATATGGCTTCGGCAAGGCGTCTCAGTCGACAACGAAAATTGATTGGGCTAAGGCCGTTGCGCTCTCGTTGCTGATTAAGTGCAAGAAGGAGAAGCGTGACATTCACATCATCTTCTTCAACTCCAGCGTAGCTGCACAGTTCACCTTCAAGAAGGGTGATGTCTCTGCTGACGAGCTCGCGCGATTTGCTGCCTTTAGTGCATATGGTGGAACTTCATTTGAACCAGCGTTGAATATGGCAATCAAGAAGATTGGACACCAGAAAGAGTTCAAGAAGGCAGATGTTGTGTTCTTGAGTGATGGTGAAGCTAAATTGGCTGACTACTACGTAAAAGACTTTAACGAAAAGAAGGAAGAGATGAACTTCTCTGTCATGTCTGGCTGCATAGGTTATGCACCAGGAAAGACAATCACTTCCTTCTCTGACTCTGTTCACACAATTGGTGGCGACAACGCCGACGACTTTGTTATGAAGGTGCTTTGATGCCGAAGATGAGGAATGCAAGGTCTGTGGTTTCTAAGTCAGGGATTCTCCACATGTGTGCTGAGGATCCTGACAATCATGGTATTGTCTCATCTGCGATTGTCGCGCTTGACGACGACATCAGAGGGCGCGCAAAGGGTTTGTTCCGCAAGTTCCACTCACGTATGCGCTCGCTTGACTATGATGACCTCATTGCCATCGGGCAGTTTTCATTGTCTGAATCTGTGAGGTCATATAGGTATCTTTGCCCAAACTGCAATTGTAGAGCTACCACACTTGATGCTTTTAGATCTCATATTTCTCGGATACATATAGACAATAGAAAGAAGCAGCCGAAGGTTGCGATCTTCGCATTCGTCACAGGGCGCATCTGGGCAGACATTCGGAAGGCCATTAAAAAGGATATCCTCGTCTCTGGATATAGGTGGGAGAAGTACAGGAGTGTAGGTCTAGAGGACTACGTCTGTGAGGCAGATTTGCACGTTCCTACTATGTCTAGGCCAGATGAACGGATGGAAGTTTTTGAGGCTATGACAGCAATCCATGAGAGGCATGGAGAAGCCGGTGTAGAGATTGCTATAGAGAAGGGTCTTAACGGTCTGACCAACAATGAGCTTATGGTTCTCGCACCTCGATCGACACGCCGAGGTCGTCGCGAATTCGTCAAGGAAGTGCTGATGACCGTAGCCGAAATCGGATCAATATAATTAATAAAACTCCGTCTGACATTCAGCACGCAAGCATATAAATTGTGAACGTAAGCTGATGACGAGATGACGAACAACCAACATCTGCCATATGGACAGGTTGGAGGTAAGTTGACTGCGAAACGAAACAAGCCAGTATTTGAGGCTGCTGTCACTAAGGACACGCTGCGTCGTGGAGCTGGCATTCTTGGTATCAAGCGAATCAGTCGTAAGGGTATCGAAGACCTAGCAAGACTCATGGACAACAAGCTGTACGAACGTGCAGCTAAGGACAAGAAGTGGGCTTTGCTTTTTCAGTGTTGGACTTGTACGTCCATCATTCCCGATCTTGACGTCTGTTGTTTCTGTGGTGCTGACATCGCAGAGATTGAAGATGGTGAGGTCAATCACAATGTTGCTGGTGTCGATGAACTTCGGCAGAGTGACGCAACCTCTTATGAGGATGACGAGACTATGGCTAACGAAGAATACGAACTTGAGCTCCCTGACAACTACGAAAAGGCTTCTATGAAGGTTCTTCGCACTTGGATCAAGGAGGTCACCGAAGAGGACGAAGAGACTGGCGCTGCACTCTCCGCAGCGATCAAGGGGATTCGCAAGGCTGCTGATGCGCGCAAGGCTATCAACGCACTCTTCGAGGATGACGAAGAGGAGGAGACTGAGGAAGATGAGGAGGAGACTGAGGAAGATGAGGAGGAAGGCGTTGAGCTTCCTGACAACTTCGACAAGATGTCTCTCAGGGAGATCCGTGCTTGGGTCAAGGAGCAAGAGGTTGATGAGCTGACCGCCGCCATTAAGGGTGTCAAGAAGGTTGGCGATATGAGAGATGCTATCAACGCGCTCTTCGAGGAGACTGAGGAAGAGGAGACTGAGGAAGAGGAGACTGAGGAAGAGGAGACTGAGGAAGACGAGGAGGAAGGCGTTGAGCTTCCTGACAACTTCGACAAGATGTCCACGAGGCAGCTTCGCGCTTGGGTCAAGGAGCAAGAGGTTGATGAGCTGACCGCCGCCATTAAGGGTGTCAAGAAGGTTGGCGACATGAGAGATGCAATCCTCGCACTCTTCGAGGAGGAAGAGGAGGAGGAGGAAGTCGAGGAGAAGCCTGCGAAGAAGGAGAAGCCTGCGAAGAAGGAGAAGAAGGTTTCTTCCGAGCAAGCGTTGCGCCATACTGCTACCGTCTACGACGCGCTCGTCGAGGCTGGCGAAGAAGGCATGACGTCTGACGAGATTTCTGAGCTCCTCGGAAACATTCCGAAGACTGCTGCGCGTCGAGCTGCTCGCTCTGCGCTTGCGAAGGCTGACGATGGCGATGGTGTTGAGGCTGTGAAGGAGCGCGTCGATGGACGTGGCCTCGTCTACGCAATCGTGTCTGATGCACCTGCGAAGCCGAAGAAGGCTGCCAAGCCGAAGAAGGCTGCCAAGCCGAAGAAGGCTGCCAAGCCGAAGAAGGCTGCCAAGCCAGCGAAGAAGTTGAAGAAGTAGTCCCCGAACAACCTCCCCCTAGTAAGGGACTACGAGAAGGGTCATCTGTGACGACAGGTGGCCCTTTGTAGTACCAATTACGATAATCAGTCAGATGGTGTGTGACGTGCATATAGCATCAATCAATAAACGACATAACGTTAACACCGAATAAACGAACAGTCACCCTCTGAAACGCTTACAAATATGACGATTGCGATCATTTAATGTGTGCAATGAAACGACGACTCAAGTCGAAGCGAACGCAGAAGAAGCCTACAGTTCATCCAGCTATTATGAACCTCAGGTTTGCAAAAGTCTTGTTGATGCGACTTGCAGGTAAGGATGCAGATTTCGTCACAACATCTTGGCTGACGTTGTTCGGGCCAATGAAATGTAGATCCGTTCTCATAGCGAGGTCTAGCAGAGGAACTTTCTATTGTACGCTTGACGAGCTTCAGGTAATGGATGAGGAGCTTGTCGAGGACATTCGATCTGAGCGACAAAGGCTATCGACGATACTTCCACATGAGGTTAAGTATCCTGAGCATCACTGGTCTAGTGGACGCATTTCTCGAGTAATCATGGATCGCAAGCCGAAGAAGAGGAAACTTGTGCTTAAGAGACGTTGACACTAAGCGTCTTATTTGGTATTGTATTTCCATGACGACGATTAAACGAATTGAACTTGATGACGTTGCAGATAAGCTGTTTGGAGATGACTCATGTGATCTCGAACTCTTTGAAGCTGAACCCCCACCGCTGAAAGCAGCAGAAAGAGATGTGCTTGAAGTTCCGACTGCGAGCTCACTCATCAAGCTGATCAACGCGGGCATCTACTGTAGAGCCGATTTGACAGTGCTCAAGAACGCTGTTGACAGATCGCTCAAAGGTGGAATAAATAGCCTGTCGTCTCGCTTTCCTCCTGGCACCAGGGTAAAGTTCATGAGGCGAGTTACTCGTAGAGCCAAGTGGCCATCTGGAACATACTGGGGGATTGTCGAAAAGACTCTCCAAAAGAGAATCAGAGTTCAGGTCTACTGCGATCCTTATTCTCCACACAACAACCTGAGAGATACCCCAGTTACCTGGAAGTGTTCTCCGGCTTCGCTCGTGACTGTCTCAGATGACGACTGGGACAACATGATTAGAAGGATTACAAATAGGGGGTAACAAGGTGGCAAAGCTGAAGCTCATTAGGAAGCCTGTTGTAAAAAAGTTGAAGCTGAAGAGGAAGTCTGCAAAGAAGCTGAAGATTGCTAATCCTCATGTTCTGAAGCTCGTAGCATTCAAGAAGATGATCGCACTCTTGCCGAAGTCATCCTTGGTAACTGATGAGCCAGTCAATCGAAGAAAGCCATTCAAGATTGACACGTCGAGTCCAGCATTTATTGAGATGAAGTGGAAGAAGTATGGAGGCGGTCAAGACATTGACCACCTGGTGACTTCAACTGCAAAGGTGTTGATTGAGAAGTTCGGGTTTGAGCAAACCCATATTCTCCCGACTCGTCATAAGATCTACAAGAACCGAGATGGTGTTCGTCTTATCGTGTTGACAGATATCAATTTCCACAACAAGAAGTTGAGCATCTACAAAATAGAACTCCGAATGGCACGCTCTCCTGTGTCGTCATCAACGGGTTGAGAGAAGGTATGTTCGTTTACTGACTCTCCCTGAGTTGTCATTCGGAAGCGAAGGCCCAGTCACTGAGAGGTGATTGGGTCTTCTGCTTTTTGTGTTCACTCCTAAGACGCTTTTGTCGTCAGTTTGAGCGTGAACGCACATAAGCAAATCAAATATCACTAACGCCCTCTGACGCACCCATAGCATCACATAAATAATGCGTGCTAATAGCATATATTTATGAATGACGAAAGGGTCAATACGATGATGCTAGTTATTGAAGGAGCTGATTGTCTCGGCAAGACAACGCTCGCAAAGCGCGTCGGTGAACTTCTTGGAATTCCAGTTGTGAAGAAAGATCTATCCTGGATTGATAAGAGTAAGCTAAGTGGATCTGAAATTGAGGAGCACTCGAGGACGGCGGCGATGGTTCTTCTTCAGCTTGCTGAGCATGCTGACTTCATTGTTGACAGGCTGGCACTGAGTTCTATCGTATACTCAAGGGCCTTTGACAGACAAGTTGACAACGCATGGGCCTTTACTACTCTCACCAATCCAGACATTGCGTTCGTTGTGATCACTTCACGCAATAAAGAGTTGTGGAATGAGAAAATTTTTGAAAGAGGTGAAGACCTGATTGAATGGTACCTCCTGTCTAAAATCAATGCTGGATTCCAATCCATTTCATATGACATCTCGGAGCTACGAGATGATGCAGTGCTAAATATTCATGCATTCAGTAGTGATATTGACACAATGGCAACAAAGACCATTGATTTTTTTCAGAACAACAAGAGGAACAGAAATGGTTAATGTAAACGACTATAGAAGTGACTATGATGAGAAGGATATGCTCGGATTTATCTGGGCAAGGCAACATGAGCTTGTTCTCAAGTACCTAGACATTGAGGAGAAGTCAGGTCTCCTTCAAACGTCAGACGTTCCAGTTGAACTCGACTCTCCAGAAGGCCAAGCGAGGGTCAAGGACTTTGCGTGGCGTGCTGTCGAGGAGGTTGCTGAAGCATTTGAGGTCCTTGAAGATTGCACGTTTGATGGGAAGGCTGTCAAGCATTTCAAAGAGGAGATTGCAGACGGACTTCACTTCATCGTCGAGATGTGTATCCTCGCTGGTCTTAATCTCGCAGTATCAACGACACCTGACGCAGACGGCCTTAAGCTTTTGTATCAGGAAGTCTTTGACCAGAGGCTAGCACATACATATGATAGCGGGCTAATTGACCACTTGAGCGTTGAAGATCTTCACGACGACATCAAGGTTGTATTTGCTGAGTTTGTGACACAGCTTGGCATCGCGTGTAACTTCCTCAAGCTTAAGCCGTGGAAGCAAACTCACGTCCTGACTGACAAGCCTAGATTCTACACACAGCTTCGCAAATCATTCCTATACTTCATCAGAATCTGCATCCATGCTGGCATGACAGAGGATGATCTTGTTGAGATGTACTCAAGGAAGTCTCAGGTGAATAAATTTCGACAAGAGAGTATGTACTGATGAGACAATATCTCGATCAGAGAAGTAACCACGTTGGCTTCAAGCCATATTCGAGAGAGTAATTAGATGGCAAAGAAGCTTAAGCGAAAGAAGAAGATTGCTGCACCATCAGAAGTAAAGGCATCTGGTGGTGTTCACTCGAAGAGACCACTTGCTAAACCACATGGCAAGCAAGCATTTAAGCAAGCGATGCTTGGTGCTGTCAACGATGAGCCTGTAATCCTTCACCCAGATGATTATGAGATTCCTGGGTTCTTTGGAACTCGAGTTATCAACGACATTAACAGTGGCTATATTCAGATTCAGCGAGACATTGAGGTTGTAGCTAAGATTAACGAGAAGAACTCATATCACAAGTGGAAGTGTGACAGAGCTCGTGAAGGCAGTGGCATGCAGCTGAAGCTGTTGATCATGCAGCGAGGAAGACACTATGTCTATGAGATCAATAACTACCCACTCGTCATCTTGGATGGTCGAATCCAGTTTGTTGCTGACCATAGATGGGGCACTGTCTACTGTGATCCATTCTGGACACTTCGTGAATGGTCTGACAGATACTTCGCATTGAACCCAGGTGCCTCACTGAGGTTTATGAAGAATTGGTCGAACAAGCGAAAGAAGAATCTTCCTGAAGGTGTTGAACCAACTGACGACTTGAAGTTTGGATTCACATATGGAGACGCGACCAAGGGTCAGCTCCAGAATGTGCATAACGCCATTGGCAAGGGAGCACCAGGATTCTCAGTGTCGAAGGCGATGATGATCTTTCTTCAGCCACATCATCTGGATCTCCTTGATAAGACACAACGAACTCCATGCACTGTCTTGTATGACTTCTCCTATCGTCCTGTTGCGAGAATTCCTCACAGGCTTGAAGCAAAGCGTGAGAAGGGCTACACGATGGGAATGTCTCGCATGGACCTCAAGGTCGTCATGCGGTCTGTTGCTTATCCATCAATCTTCGTTGCTGACGTGGCAATCGCCTCTATCTGGCTGAAGATTCTCGCAGCAATGCACGGCTGCCTCGTCGGCCACATTACATTCTACTTCCTGTCAATCACTTCAACGAAGCTTAGATCTGATGCAATGCAGAAGATGATCAAGCTTCAGCCTGATGACTTCGCTGGCTTCCCAAGCTACCTTGACTCCTATGACCACATGCCTCTCCCACATGACAAGGAGTTGATTGAGGCTGACATTCAGATGAAGGAAGACATCGAGTGGGCGATGATGAATATGGCTCACGACAGTACACCTGAGGAGGTTGTTGACCTGATGCTCTCATCGCTGTCTTCAATCAAGACTCGATTCTTTAGGGAGTGGGTCGTAGTCATGTGCATTGGCGTGATCACCAAGATTCAGAGAAAGTTTCCTGTGAAGTTGATTGGCGAATTGTTCGAGATGGTTCAAGGCGAATTTAGATACCCAGTCCATGTCTGGCTAACTAGATCTGCCAAAGGGAAGAAAGCTCTTCCACCACTTCCAAAGTTCAAAGATTGTATTCTTCCTCCTGGTGTTGAAATCGATGAGTGATGTAGAAGTAAAGATTGCCAGAGCATACAATCTTAAAGATGCATGGATTCTGCTTCAAAGACTTATCTTGTCATATGGCAAAAAGAGTAACTTGACAGGCGCATATCGCACGACTGATATCTTCGTGAGATGTGACTCATGCGTTGATGATGGACTTGACAAGATCATTGAGGCAAGTAGAGCTGAGCCATGTGAGCCCATGATGACGATGGTTGGCAATCGAGATGCGATTGTCGATAAGAGCATAATTAAGCTAAGGAATTCATTTGTCAGGATGGAGCAGGATGGAAATGCTAACTTCTCTGTGAGCAGGACGCTGTACAAGAAGTTTAGCTGTACTGTCGTTGTGTCTCATGGCGACGTAACAATCACGCTCGTGAGCGGCATTCAGAGGGCGTCAGTAGGCTCAGCAATGATGTTACGTGCGTTGACTGAAGTAATCACTCATGTCGTCCCTGACATCTACTCAATGAATGTCAAGGTCAACCTGATGATTACCGACTTGTTTGAAGATGATGATGGTGCAGCAATGTGGGCGTCTCTCGGTTGCTGTAAGGACATGATCCAAGCTACTGAACATGAGCTGACACGAGGACTCAGATGAGAATTTACAAGAATCTTGAGCAGGCACACAACGAAACTCTGAGAAATCTGAAGGAGCTTGGAATTGAAGTTCATCCTGGTAGCTTTCAAGATCAGATCACAATTGATGACCCAAGCATGTCTACGTATGAACTGATGGGAGAGTCACTGTGCATCCTTAATGCAAGTGATTGGCCGGAAGTTTGTGAGAAGCACGGCCACAAGTCTTGGGTTTACGCAGAGTTTCACGAGCGAGTGAGTCCTAGTTTTGAAAATCCAGGAGATGCTTGGAAGCTTCGTGATGAAACGTGGGCGCCATTCCTTCACACAGATAGGCATGACACTGAGCATCCAACGTTTGGCTACACATACAACGAGAGAATTCAGAAGTCACTTGACCATGTGATCGAGCTTCTGATTGAGATGCCAAACACAAGACAAGCGATGATCTCCATTTGGGATCACAACATTGATCCTCCTCGCACAGGTGGCGACATTAGAGTTCCTTGCTCAATCTCGTATCAGCTTTTGAATAGAGGAGGTAAGCTGAATGTCATCTACTACCTGAGGTCCTCTGACTTCTTTGAGCACTGGTGCAATGACATTGCTCTGGCATATAATCTCATGGAATATGTCTGTAGAATGATTAAGGTTCCAGTTGGCATGGTAACTGTTTTCTTCGGAAGTCTTCACGCATACAAGAAGGACGTCGATCGACTCGGTGTCTTCTAGGGGTTGTCATGGATAGCAATGGATATCAGAAGCTTGCACTTAAGACTGAGTCAGTCTCAGACGGAGCGCTATCACTTGAGGAGAGTGTTGTACTTCCAGAGTATCTTGAAGGTGCTATGAGAATTGGAGTGTATGCTGACAAGCTGAAGAGATCTATCTTTTATGGAAAGCATGACTCTGCTATTCAAGATGTGGCCATCGACATTGACGAGCACACCACTCTGACGATCGAAGAATCAAGGATGGTTCACTGTGTTCTTGGCCTTGTGTCTGAATCTGGCGAATCTGCTGAAGCACTCTATAGATCTCTTGTCAATGGCGAAGAGTTTGACAATGTGAACTTCATGGAGGAAATGGGTGACCTTCTTTGGTACATTGCCATTGGGCTTAATGCAGCAGGTGTGACAATGCAGCAAGCGATGGACAGCAACATCGCAAAGTTGAAGAAGCGATATCCAGATGGCTTCAGAGAGACTGATGCAGTCAAGAGAGATATGTTTGCGGAACGTCAGGCTCTCGCACTAAAAGGGTAGTTGATAATGAGATTGTCGCGCGATACAATGCTAATGATGCAGGCATACATCCTCACTGGACGCTCGACTTGCGATAGAGCTAGAGTTGGCTGTGTGATTGCGAAAGGTGGACGTGTTCTTGCGGCTGGGTATAATGGCTCAACACCAGCATCTCCACACTGCGATGAGTATGGACACAGAATGGTGAATGGCCATTGCATTAGAACAGTTCACTCAGAGGTTAACGCGATTGCAAACGCAGCAAGAAACGGCGTGGCAATAGAAGGGTCAACACTGTACTGCACTCATAGACCTTGCAAAATTTGCATCAAGCAGATTCTATGTGCAGGCATTAGCAGGATTGTATACTCACAGGAATATGACACAGACGATGGTATTGACTCAGTCTACATTGCGATGATTGAGCGTGCGAGTGCAATGATTGAGCGTATTGAGTTTACTATCCACGACCTGTCCTTCATTAACTCATTGGTAGATCAATGGCAGTCAAGCTGAAGAAAAAAAAGAAGAGTGCAGATGGCTTTGTAAATCTCCACGTTCACACAGACCACTCAGTTGGAATCTGCATCACGTCTGGAGATGAGTATCTTGCTCGGGCTGAGAAG
>Ga0209128_1003174_pt1 | contig 10238 bp, 6 predicted proteins | sample ETNvirnome_6_100_FD_184072 | JGI IMG/M metagenome (GOLD analysis project Ga0209128, IMG submission 184072) | Marine viral communities from the Pacific Ocean - ETNP_6_100 (SPAdes) (version 2) | ecosystem: Environmental > Aquatic > Marine > Oceanic | place: Pacific Ocean | collected 2013-06-19
CATACCAGCCCTCCGAGGAGTCTTGGGATTCGTCGCTTAGCGCGGTTGGGAAGGTCAAGTAGTGCCATTATCACCCACCGGTCCGGATTTAAGTTTTTTCAGCGATCCCCCCGCGGACGTTGCTGGCACGGCAGAGGCATGGGCAACCGCCATGGGATCTTATATGGACGACCTGTTTTTTGTATCTACCACAGTGGCGACCGCTCAATCAGCGCTGCAGACTTCGTTAGAGTTATCGCTCGATGGTGCCACAGATGCAGCGACTGCTTTCGACGCTGCCATGTTGACGTTTGCAGGAGCCGTAGGATTGGGCATGGCCGGCGGCGGTTTTGCTGGTCTACCACCTACTGGACCATTTTCCGGAATGGTATTTCTGGGAGGAGAGTATGACGATGCAGCAGTTGCGTCTGCGGCTATTGCGTTAGAGATATATGACTGGTTTATTACCGGTACCGCGACGTTGGCAGCCGCGCCTTTCACCGTGTATTCTTGGTCTTAGTGAAAGTACATAGCAAGCGCTTGGTGTGTGTGATACTTATACGTTGAGGTGAACTTTGCCTACAGGTGAACGAAAATCATATAGCTTTAAATCTGTTGGGATGTCAGGTATTGAAGCACAAGACCAGTCTACACTAACGAAGCGCTTAACACCGATAGGGATTCAGACACCCGTGCAAATCGTTGATACTGACGGTTTATTTAAGATGCATACGAGTGGCCTAGATAATATTAAGGATAATTTTAAAAATTTACTTCTTACGAATCACGGCGAGAGGGTAGGATTATATGACTTTGGGGCCAACCTTAAGGCACTTGTATTTGATTTAGGCAAAGAAGATTTTGACTCAATCGCGATTAAACAAATTAGTACGGCAGTAAAAAAATATATGCCATTTATTGATCTTCAAACATTTGAGCCATTTAACGATCCCACGACTGAACGCACATTAGCTCAAGTTGGAATTAGGATTAAATATGCAATTCCTAAAATAAATGTAACGGAGCAATTCATAGAGGTTATTCTTCATGCAGGTGGTTAAAAGTGGCAAATAAATTTAAAAATAAGCGACAAAGAAATTATGTTGCTAGGGATTTTGACGGCTTTAGGTCTCAACTTATTGAATATGCACGTATTTTCTTTCCAGATAAGATCAAGGATTTTTCTGAGGCTTCATTAGGAGGTTTATTGGTCGACCTCGCTGCATTCACCGGTGATACAATGTCGTATTATTTGGATCATCAATTTAATGAGTTAAATTATGAACGTGCAACTGAACTAACAAATATTGAGACTCATTTAAAGAATGCCGGCGTGAAAATTCGAGGTAAAGCACCGTCATCAACACTTTTAGATATTAGTTTTGTTGTTGATGCTAAACAAACTGCCGGCCAATATGCTCCAGATACCAATCAACTTCCTAAGGTTTTAACCGGTACATCATTCTTAGCAACAAATGGAACAACCTTTACATTAGTAGAAGATGTCGATTTTGCTGCCCTTGATTTTTTAGGTCAACTACGAGCCGCTGTTGAAACAAGCACAACTAACTCTGACGGTTCACCGGCAACATTTACAGTGACCCGCTCGGCCCAAGTGGTGGGCGGAAAGTTGGTAATAGAAACATTTAGCATACCTGATACATTTAAACCGTTTAGGAAAATTGCCCTAGCTTCTTCAGATGTCTCATCAATTCTTTCAGTCGTTGACTCAGGACAAAATGTCTATTACGAAGTTGATGATTTAAGTCAAGATAATGTGTTTAAGGCTGTCTCAACAGATGCTGCAATAGATGTATCTAGTGCAACTTCAAACCTTGAGATTATTCCTGCCCCTTATCGATTTACAAAATCGACTAGCCTAACAACACGACTAACGTCAATTCAATTCGGATCTGGGGATGCAAAATCATATCAGGATGATATTATCTCTGATCCCTCCGAGCTAGCTTTACCGTTGGTAGGAACTACTACATTTTCGAAGTTTTCGATTGATCCCAATTCTTTACTAGAATCTAATTCATTAGGTGTAGCGCCAAGAAGCACGATTATAACTGCGAACTATTTGGCTGGAGGCGGTCTAAATACTAACGTAGGTGCAAATACGATTAATCAAACGAAGACCCTACAGACTACATTTCCATCTTCGGCAACATCTTCACAAATCACCACCATTCGAGCTTCCGCTAGTGTGACGAATCCGAATCCAGCCACCGGTGGTGATGATGTTATGTCCGTTAACGACCTTAGGGCCAAGATTCCATCAGCTGTGAATTCACAGAATAGAATTGTTACCCGCCAAGATCTTTTAGGCAGGGTCTATACACTTCCATCTCAATTTGGTAGGGTATACAGAGCAGGAGTTACTCCTTCGGTAGAAAATTCATTATCGAGTAATCTTTACATCATTTGTAGAGACTCCGATGGTTATTTAGCAGCTGCATCTGATACTTTAAAGCTTAATTTAAGAAAATATCTAAATGAATTTAGGTTAATCAGTGAATCGATCCAGATTAAGGATGCTAAAGTTATTAATTTCGGAATTGAGTTTACAATTCGTGCCGCACCCACAGCGAATAAGATCGTAACGGTTCAAAAGGTGATTAACAACCTCAGGTCACTTTTAGATGTCTCAAAGTTTCAAGTAGGAGAGCCTATTAATGAATCAGATTTGATTTTCATAATTTTAAACACTCCCGGAGTTCAAGCACTGCCATCGTTAACGTTTTCGAATTATTTCGGCGCTATTGGGGATGTTACATACTCATCGGAAATTTTTGACCTACAATCAAGTTTGGTAAATGGATTAATTGTTCCACCCTCTAATTCAATTTTTGAATTAAAGTTTCCGAATACAAATATCATTGGAAATGTCATATGATTTTGCAACTCTCGGCCAGTGCCGACACATATATTACAAATAAGATTATCAATAACTCATTTTCAGCATCTGATGCAAATGTAGGTCGTGCTGGTACAATTGACTTGTTCAAACTCTATAATGAGTCTTCATTTACGGGATCCACGGCTTTACCATACGCACTCGAAAAAACAGAGACCTCGCGTGCATTGATTAAATTTGATTATTCACCTATCATGGCGCTTACAACATCTAAAATTGATTATTCAAATTCATCATTTAAGGTAGAACTGTTAATGTTCGATGTGATGGGTGGTCAGGGAACGCCTAGCGATTTCACATTATCTGTTTTTCCATTAGCTCGCAAGTTTGATGAAGGTAACGGCCGAGATGTTGCGGCGTTTAGAGATATTGACGTCACAAACTGGTATTCTAGTAGTTTTTCCGGTGGCACTGCAACGATGTGGGTTTCCGGCGGCGCTGCAGCAACCGGTTCTACGGCCACCTGGGCGTTGCCCACCGATTATTACGCTAGCGGAAACATCGATGGTTCTGTTAGCCACTTTAACTTTGAGAAAAAACAAAGATTTGCAAACGGGGATGAGAATCTTGTTATTGATGTTACAGATTTAGTTTCAGCGAGTTTAGCTGGACAATACACAAATCATGGGTTTAGATTAAGTTACTCTGCTAGCCAAGAAGACGATGAAAAAACATACTTCGTGAAAAGGTTCGGATCTCGTCATGCTCGTAATGTTTTTCTGCAACCAAGATTACGCGTAAGTTTTGATGACTCTATCATTGATAATCACGAATCATTCTTTTTTAACTTAAGCGGATCAATTTTTCTTAATTCTTTTGAGCGAGGCAAGCCGGCTTATATTAAAAGCGGATCTGCATTATCAAACGTGTCTGGATCAAATTGTATAAATGTTGAGCTAAAGTCAGGCTCATTTTCGAAATTTATAACAGGAAGCGGGCACCTTATTAAGGGAAATTTAAACAATTATATCACCGGTGTTTATTCTGCATCTTTTGCATTATGGGGAGGTGATACAACCGTTGTATCCGACTCGGTAACTATAGCTGATTTTGTTCGTGATAGCGGAAGTATAACATTCGATACATATTGGCAGTCGACTGAAGATGATCATACTGCTAGGGTCGGCTATCATACGGGCTCGCTAAAGGTGAACGCACCGGTGCGATTTGCATTCGATCAAATTCCTAAGGACCTAGGGGTGAAGTTAACGAATCTCTCCCCAGAGTTTCAGTTTGATGAATGTGTTAGGCTTCGGGCTTTTATTACTGATTATAATGCACAGCCCAAGTCAAAGCGTATTCCATATAGACTTAAGTCAACCGTTGTTGAAAAGGCGTTTTATAGGGTTTGTGATCTTATGACCGGCAAGGTGATTATTCCATTTATACAAGGCAATAATGGAACCAGGCTTTCTTCAGATAGCGATGGAATGTATTTTGACTTCGACATGTCATCTTTATTTAAGGGTCGCACATATACGTTCGATTTTAAGATTATTGATAGTGGCGAGACTGAAGTGATAGAGAGTAAAGCTGCGTTTAAGGTGGTTTAATGGCGGTCGATGATACACAAAACCTAACTGCCCTTTTTGGCTCAGCGGTCAACCGCTCAACGGTTGTGCAGCAAGTTGAGAGCTATACTAGTCTAACATTAGATGATGTTGGCGGACCCGACGCTGCACTTTCAGCTAGCTTTGATTTAGATCCACCTGGCGCAGGCTTAAAGAGCACGCAGCAAATTCCTTTGGACTTTTCTAAGTTTGAAAATCATACATTTTTCAATTCTGCAGAATCAAATGTTAATGTTGCATTCGAAAGAGTTATCAACCACTATCCATTTGATGGCACATATACTGAACAACAAAGTTTTGTACAGGGTTTAACAGGTTTTGAAAAGTATGTCTTTGATCAATTCCCAAAGAGTAAAAATTTTGCAAGATTTGATGCATCTACAAACAATTATATCACATTAAATGATTATGCTGGTTCTGCATATCCAACATTATCAAGAGATAATTCCGGTAAAAGCATTTTAGATCCAGGTCTTGGATCAATCTCATTTGAGATGCAGTTTTTTCCTCCGGAAGGTGATACAGACAGCGCAATTATTCTACAAAAATTATCAGGCTCAAATGGAATATCTTTGGTATCATCGCAGTCTGCAGCTGCTTCAACAACAACAGATATACAGTTTTATGTTTCTTCTGCGTCCATAGGTCTTAGCGCCTCAATGTCCCTCACGAAAGGGAAGTTTGGCCATATCGTTGCTCAGTTTAATCGATTAGCCGGTGAACAAAAACTTGAACTTTATCTTAATGAAGAGCTAAAAGCAACCTCCTCAATGACGTCAGAAATAGGGTTAATTGACTTTACAACTAGTTCGTTATACATTGGCACAGGATCACTCCACTCGTCAGAAGGATTTACAACATTTACACCAATAACAACCCTTTCTGGCGCCTTAGATGAGTTAAGGATATTTCATACAACTCGTTCCCTTAATGATCAAAGGGGCTTTGCAACAAAGAATATACACTCATCAGATCACTTAAAGCTCTATTATAAATTTAACGAAGTTACGGGAACCTATGCCGGAAACACTGTCGTTCTTGACAGCAGTGGCAAGTCACTTCATGGTGCCTATTCGACCTCCGCAGCTGCTGCAGCTGGCAGAGGGACTTCAGGAGAATTCTCTAGTGTTAATAATCCAATGACATTAGAAAGACCACAGGATAATCCAGTCTTATTTCCTGCGTACTCTGAGACAACTACTTTGAATAGTAATCTTCTAACGTCAGCTAGCCAATATGACGCGAATAACCCAAACCTAATCACACGCTTAATTCCCCAACATTATCTCATTGAGGCTGCTGCAGCTGAGGGATTTGCTGATGAAGATGCAAATACTGGCGATGCAATTTTTGCCAATACAGCATTTCCTGGTGGCGCACAAATCCCATCATCCCAGATTATTGCAACACTGTTATTTATGTACGGTAAGTTTTTTGATGAATTAAAAATTTATATTGATCATTTTTCACAATTCGATCATGTTAGCTATGATTCAAGCGAAGGGTTGGCAGATAGTTTTCTACCGATCCGCGCTGCCCAACTAGGGTTTGACCTCCCATCTCAGTTTACTGCTGCTAAATTTGCACAGTTTTTATTGGCGCAAGATGTTGATGTTAGCTCTACAATATCTGCAGGTTCATTGAAGGACGCACAAAATAAACTATGGCGAAGAATTCTTGTTTCTTTACCCAAGATTATTAAGTCAAAAGGCACCCACGGTGCAGTCTCAGGCATACTCAACACTCTAGGTATTGAAAATGAAAAAGTATTTCAGATTACTGAGTTTGGCGGAAGAAACGTTGATGATATTAATTCTTCAAAGAAAGAAAAAATTGTCGAACTTAAGTTTTTAGATTTTAGTGGCTCTTTTTACGGTGCCTCCGGTGTTGATGGTGATGGGTTTGCGACAAGCAAGCCGGTTATCAAGAGTACGTATTTAAGCGCATCACGAACTGAGCCTGGAGTGCCAACACCCCAGGGTACATTATCGCTGGTTGGCTCATCGAATGCATCAGACGGACTTTTAACATCCGCATCATTTACAATTGAGGGTTTATACAAGTTTGATAATTCGTTCACCGGGAGTACTCACTTTTTATCACAATCATTGTTTAGGCTATTAACGACCGGTGTTGTTGGCACCAGCATATTACAACCCAGTTTGGTTACAAATGTTGTCGCATTCAGGCCTAGACCAGAAAAGGGAGATGCTTCTGCTTTACGGGCTTTCTTTTCTGACAATGTTAATACACAAATGACGGGGTCAACACCGGCACCTCTAAGCATGTCAATAGATAATATTGATATTACAGATGGAAATATTTGGCATGTATCATTTGGCAGAAATCAGCTTGCAAATTATTCTGCATCTTATTTCTTAAATGCAAAGAAATTTGGTGATGAGAGTGCGCCATTATTTTCCTCTAGGGTTTTTGCGCCAACTAGGACGGCAACATCTGGCGGGCTGTTTAACAATGTTACAGCTCACTTAAATTCTTCCGGTGCATTTATAGCGGTGGGAAGTCAAAGTATTGAACGCCGCAAGACAGATACAGGTCCGAGCTCTGTAAACCTCGGCCTAAACGGTAACTTTTTTAATGATCAAGCGCGTGTAACAACATTTTCGGGCAAATTATCACAGCTTCGTTTTTGGTCAAAAGCACTAGACACCGCAGAAGTTAGGACCCATGCTCTTAACCCAGATTCTCTTGGTGTAATTGATCCAGATGTTAATTTCTGTTTTGGGAATACATTATCTGGATCTTTTGAGCGACTACGTCTTGCATCTACAATACAGCAACCAACAACAATGTCAAATACATCGGGTGATATTATCTTATTTGACTTTGCACAAAGTGAGGTTTCTGGCGTATTCGGCGCACCATGGTTAACACCTATTATGAAAAATACAGATAATAGGCTTATGAAATTTCATATGAGTGGTACTGGGTTTGATCCATCACATAGATTAATTAAGAAAGATCAAGTTCGATCAATTCAGTTTACTTCTGGATTTGACATTAATGCAACTAATAATAAGGTATTTATCGATACACTCAAGAATGCATCGATAGCAGATCGTTTGGCTGCATCTAGTGTTAATGATGAAGATTATTTACGCTCACCAATACTAAAAAATGATAATCGCCTTCTGGTCAGTGTCACGACATGTCAGGCATTAGATGAGGATATTATGAAGATCTTTGGGACGTTAGAGGCAATTGAGAATGCCATCGGCGCCTATGAGACAACATTCGGTTATCAATATCCTGATATTCGACATCTAAGTGAGATTTACTTTAATCGACTTGAGTCTAAAATTAATCTAACTACATTTTTTAACTTCTTTAGATTTTTTGATGATACGCTCACATCGCTAATTCAATCGGTGGTACCACAAAATACAGATTTCTTAGGCGTACGTTTTATAGTCAAACCACACGTATTGGAGAGAGGTAAGTTTAGGCACTATGGAGAAAACGTTTATTTAACTGCAGCGGAACAAGATCGGGACCCATATGGTGAGAACGGCAACGGTTTGGAAGACTACGGCACGACGGTGGGGGAATAATGGCACGAAAAAGTAAAAGAATGTTCCCCAACGCCCCAGACGTTCAAGGAACTAGTGTAAACACATTTGCAGATTTTGGATCACGTAACGGCTTATTTCCTACTATATCATCCGACTCCTCTCCGGCATTGATCTTAAGTGGAACAAATCAGACGCTAGCAATTGCCTTTGATGAGTCTGTTGGTGTAACAACAATCTCTGGATCTGGTTTTATTGATGAAAAATTTAAGGAACTAGTTCCTAATCATGTAATATCTTCTGTGATGATAGGTCAAGCTGAATCGCTTGATCTAGAAACTGTCTTTAAAGATCGTGATAATTTCTGGCCCTCTGGTTCTGTATCACCTGATTTATCTTCTGGCTTTCGTTCACGCTATCTTGCAGACTCGAGTTTAAAGGATAGGAGGCTTAATGCTAGTGTTTCTATTTTTGATGATTTCCCCACGAACCTTATAGTTTTTTCTGCCTCCGGCTCAGCAGGAAAAGGTATATCTACAGCACTTAAAGCGGGGTATGCTGCCGGCACAAAAGATCATTTTCCTGGTGAAACTCAAATAATGGATGTCATTGACTCTGCAGCTAGCTCATGTCGAGGATTTATTGATGGTGATACCATGAAGTTCTTTATTTCATCGACTGTTATAACATCATCATCGCCGAATTGCTTGATGACCACCGGCTCATTTTATAATTTAGATATTGAGAATTCACCGTTTGTTGACTCAGGTCAAAAGACACTTATGTATAGCGGATTAACTGACCAGTCTATTGTTGCATCTTTTAGTGTTACAAATGTTAGTGGTTCAATAAACAGTCCTTATCTTTTACCTAATGAAAGATTTGCGGCAGGCGGATTTACATATGAGCCGTCATCATTGGGTCCTGATTCAAAAGGAACGGACTCAATAGCATTTGGCGGATGGATAAAATAATGGCGGTTATAAGCGGATCAGACACAAAATCAGGCATCGTTTCACTTCCTGTCAAGGTCCAAAGGGCTAGGTATGATCAATCGGTGCAAGCATACCCTACAATCAGAAGAACCGGTGACCACGGCTACCTCAATCGGTTTGATTCACCATTTAGTGATACAAACACGATAATTTTCAATAAAGTAAAGACGACTGCGGGTACAGATCTGCTAAGCGGATCAACACAAATTGATAGGCTTGTTGCGACCCCGAATACAGCGCCGACGCTTGAAGTGGATATGGTAAGCTCTGCTTCTGTACTTGATTCTAAAACATTCTTTTTAACAGACAAGGTGGAAGAATTTAAGGGATTTGACGATTCTAGGATTCATCTTGTTGCCGGAACAAGTGGTTCTTCTTTTTATGCAGTAGGAACCCCCGAGTCTGTAATTCCAGGATTTACTTCACCGCTAAGTTCAAAAGTCCAGCTTGTCTTTGATCTCCCGAATAGCGAAGACAGGATCTTAGGAAGACGTACGGCAAACGCTGGTGGCACATCATCAGAGTTTGGTACCTCTGCTTTAACCGGCTTTGTTTATTATAATTTCGCGAAAGCGCGATGGGATCAGATAGGTCTACGCGATCCTGCAACTGGTGCACCAATTCTTCATGATTATGCATGTGAGGTTAATGATTGGGGCAATGTTGACTCGTACGGTTGGTTAATTAATAGCGGTACAAATAATTACCCAATGCAGTTTCGGCCACCGACGTCGGCTAATACAAATGTGACATATGCTAGCGCATCGAATAACGGCATGCAGAAAGTCGGTTTGCCTACAGTCGCGTCAATGGCACCTTTTAAGACGATATACCATGCAACATCATCACAAACGCTAAAGATGTCTGGGTCACTTTCACATCCGTTTTTATTAGAGAAAGCGGTCTTAGAAATGCCATTTACTGCTAGACATCGATACGATCCGGATTTTGATACAAAAGCATGGTTTCAAGATAACTACGTCTTTTTTATGTATCGCCAACAACGCTTTATAAATCCAAATGATCGATTAGATACACCAACTGATGTTAGTAGCTCAGCAAGGTTTATAGTTGCTAGCGCTTCTTGCGCAATCTATAATCCCTCAGGTCGAACATGGATTCCAAATACGGCAACAAATCTCACTGGCTTTGCACCAACAAATAGTCCTGCATTTTCTGCTTCGTTAGGGGTTACGGTTAATGCCTCGAGCCCTTCTTCACTTACGAATGCTGCAGTTACTGG
>Ga0209128_1003177_pt1 | contig 10231 bp, 12 predicted proteins | sample ETNvirnome_6_100_FD_184072 | JGI IMG/M metagenome (GOLD analysis project Ga0209128, IMG submission 184072) | Marine viral communities from the Pacific Ocean - ETNP_6_100 (SPAdes) (version 2) | ecosystem: Environmental > Aquatic > Marine > Oceanic | place: Pacific Ocean | collected 2013-06-19
AAACTCAGGGCTACTCGTAAACATACGCACCTCCGTACGCTATGCATGTACATGGGCAGGATTACCCATGCTTGTGCCCACCCGCAGATGGACACAAGCATGGGTGCGGACCCGCAGGTCCGCACCCACACCCACACTCCGCTCAGGCTAGGCGAGCCCGTGGGCCGTAGCAGCCTCGTGGCAGCGTGTCACTTCGTGGTCCCAGCCCTTCGCCGTGGCGATTGCCACAGCCTTGCCGATGGCGGCTGCACACTTGGGTGCGTCGCCCTCGTTCATGGCCGTGGTCGCCGCACCTAGGAACCCGTTGATCTGGCGGTACGCTTTCTTGTTTGCGGCCTTCTTCGCCGCCTTGTCCACAGGTGCCTTCGCCTTGGGCGCCTTCGTGGTGGGCTGGTTGGTCATCGACGGAGTGTCGACCACCTGCTCGTCGTCGGAGACGGTGAGCGTACCCAGCAGGGCCACGAGGGCTTTGTGCTGGGCATTCGTCATCGTTACGGTCATCATCGCTGAACCTCCAAGGTCCAATTTCGGGGTGGGGTCTTTTTCCCCCCTCAACAAGTTGAGGGGGGGAAAAAGCCCCCAGTTTCGGCCAGCCAACTAAACGCTCCCTTCCATCTCCGATGGAAGGGAGCGACCCCTCGGCATCGGTTGGATTCGCTTCCAGCCACCCGCAGTACCGTGATCGCATTATGCGCGCGCAGTACCACGCACGGCTGGAAACTGCTGGTCAAAGCCTCACCTATGCGCGCACGCGCCTGTGCGTTGCACCGGCCCCACGGACACCTGACCCCATCCCCACCCCCCTTCGGGGGCGGGCGCGCGGATCTGTTGTATGTATAGATATGGAGGGGCAGATTGGGCAAAAAAGAACCCCCTGTGGGGGGTTTGTGCGCTTGTATGCGATATTGGTTGTTTACTCAGTACCATTCCCCGTCGCTGGGAAGCGACGGGGAATGTTTACTCAGTACCAAGTACTTATGGGTTGAAGTGTCCCATTTTTGTTCATTGGGTTGGTACAATGCCCGTTTGGGACACCTGCGCCTACAATCAGGAAAGGGGTTTCATATGCCGAGAAGTAGAACAGGAAGTAGGGTTGCGAAGCGTTCTCGTAGCCGTGGTGGTAAGACGCCTAATACGGTAGCGCGTGGAACGCGTAAAGCGCGGCCTAGGGCGATAGCGCGGGGGCCGTCGGCTTCGGCGGCTAAGGCGCGTGCAAGGCGTCAGGGTCGTGGTGGCCGCTAACATGGCACAAAACGGTGGCGGCAAAGGCTGGAAAACAGACACAGACACAGGCAAACAAGTCATGCCGCCTGCATGGCGCAACTTCCTAGACTGGCTGCTAATGGGGCCAGAGCGCGAACCGTCCACGCAGAAAGCGTGGGCGGAGGCGAACGGAGTCCACAGCGACTCCTTGCGCCGATGGAAGCGCGACCCACGATTCATTCGTGAATGGGACCGACTCGCTGCCGAACTAAACATTAACCCTGAAAGGGTTCAGAGCGTCGTAGATGCTCTTTGGCAGCGGGCGGCGGCGGGGGATACTAAGGCTGCGTCTTTGTATTTGCAGTATGTGGAGAAGTTTACGCCGAAGCGGCGTTTGGTTGTTGATGATGCTCGTGAGGTGGCTGGGATGTCTGATTCTGAGTTGGCTGATGCTTTGGAGTCTGAGGTTGTTGGTCTTAGGGCGGTATCGTGATTCCTGAAGATGAGATAGAGTGGGAGGATGCAGATGAGGTGTTGTCCTGTGCGGTGTTGTCCTGCGGATTGGAAAATCCCGAAATTTGTGAATCTTGCCAGTAGATGGCGGGAATGCAGCCAAGGTTATCGGTGCGATTGCTGCTCTTGTTGCTGCTGTCGGCGGGCTTCTGGTGGCCGTTAGGGGAGACTCTCCAGACTCTTCGTCTGGAGGTGTGACTATTGTTTTGCGTGAGGTTGGCGATTATGAACGCTTTTTGGACGATAATCCCAGCCATTGGCGAGAGTGAGTTGTTTCGATGAGTCGGCTGGGGGAACTGAGGCAGGAGGCTGAATGGCGCCGCTGTCAACGGAACGAAAAGTATTTCCTTGAAAAGTATTGGCACATCGCGCATCCCGCACAAGGCCGCATCCTGTTTGGTTTACGCGAAGCCCAATCCACCGCATTGGACCGATGGACCTCAGATCGTTATAGCCTGACGTTGAAAGCCCGTCAGGTTGGTTGGACAACGCTGGTTGCAGCCCACCAGTTCTGGCTGGCGTTCTTTCATCCCGATCAGAATGTTATCGACCTGTCACGCACGGAGCGTGAAGCGGTTCTCTTGTTGAAGAAAACAAAATACGGGGCTTCGCATCTACCGAAGTGGATGGTGGAACGGGGGCCACAGTCGCTGGTCGAACACCAGCAACGCATGGTGTTCGACAACGGATCGCAGATTACGTCGATGCCTTCCGCGTCGGATCCGGCGCGTGGTGAGTCGGCGACGTTGATTGTGGTGGATGAGTGGGCGTTTTTGCCGAATCCTGAGGAGGCGTGGTCTTCGATTGAGCCGGTGGCGGATGTGGGTGGCCGCATTATTGGTTTGTCTACGGCGAATGGTTCGGGCAATTTCTTTCATCAGTTGTGGGTGGGGGCTTCTACGGGGTCGAACAATTTTGTGCCGATGTTTTTTCCGTGGTCTGCTTCGGAGGATCGGGGCGAGGAGTGGTATGAGTCGAAGCGGGAGGCGATGTTGCCTTGGCAGTTGGCTCAGGAGTATCCGTCTTCTGCGGAGGAGGCGTTTGTAAAGTCGGGTAACCCTGTGTTTGATTTGGACTCCCTGTCAGAGTTGGCTGGGGCGGTTTGTCGGGGTCGTGTCGGGTATTTGCATCGTGTTTCGGATCGGGCGGTGGAGTTTCGTGTTTGAGGTGTGGAGGGATCCGAATCCGCAGCATGGGTATGTTTTGGGGGTTGATACGTCTGAGGGGTTGAGTCATGGCGATTATTCGTGTGTTCAGGTGTTGGATTTGAACACGGGGGAGCAGGCGGCAATATGGCATGGGCATATTCCGCCTGATGAGTTGGCGGAGGAAGTGTTGTCGATTGGGTTGTGGTATCGGGATGCGTTGTGTTGCGTGGAGTCAAACAATCATGGTTTGACGACTTTGACGGTGCTGCGTCAGTTGGGGTATCCGAATTTGTTTAGGAAGCGGTCGTTGAATCAGGCGACGACGCGTATGTCTCAGGAGTTTGGGTGGCGAACGACGCGAACTTCGAAGCCGTTGTTGATTGACGATTTGGGCATGGCGTTGCGTGCGGGTGAGTTGACGCTGTTTGATGAGGGTACGTTTGCGGAGTTGCGGACATTTGTGCGTACTGAGCGGGGTAGCATGTCGGGGTCGCCGTATGATGATCGGGTGATTGCGTTGGCGTTGGCGAATCAGATGCGAAAGTATGCGTATGCGCCCGAGTTTGTCCAAAAGGTCGATGATTACTGGACTGTAGACTGGTTCAAACGGTTGGCTTTACGAGAACCAGACGACCGTGACCCGTTTTTGTTGGGCGGTCGGGGGATTCGTGGGACACATTGACAGTGTATAGGCATCTCAAACAGGAGGAGTACGCCTAATGGCAAAGAATTTTGTTTCGCATACGAACGGTACCGAAACGGTTGACGGTCGCACAGGCCAGAACAACCGTATGGAGCGTGGTTCGTCTGTGTCGGCAAACCCGATTTGGAGGCCCGGTGGCCCTCAGTCGCCTAAGCAGCGGCGCACCAATCCGAAGTACGCCAATCAGACCGGCGGCTTTGGTGAGATCACGGATCGTGAAACGCCGAAGAATCAGCATGGCATCACTGGCAAGGTTGAGCCTGCTTCGAAGCAGCCGAATTACCGCGGCCACAACGCCGGTTGATCGTGGCGGTTTTACCGCCCGAAGCGTCGTTCGAGGAGTTCGTCGCATATACGCGTGGGCTACGGGGCGATGTCGGCATTGCCGAGTTGCAGGATCTGTGGCTTTGGCGTCAGAAGTTGCTGACCGTCAAGATCAATGCTGGTACAGGCATACAGTCCCTGCTGCCCGACGACGAAAAGGGTTTGACCAACAGCGAACGTGAACGAAAGACGTTTGCTGAGGCGAAGTCGCAGGGTCGCAATATTGAGAAACTTCCTGAGAAGGCGACATTCTGATGGCGAGAAAGAGTCGGTCGGATCTCCATGAGGAGTATCAGGATCGGTTGAATACGTCTCGTCGCTGGCGTGAGGAAGAGCAGTACGATGAGACTTGGCGCCGGTTGAGAGATTTGTATCGGGGGAAGCATTGGCCGATGTCTACGTTGGCGCAGCGTGATCTGATTACTGTCAATTTGGCGTTTTCGACAATCAATGTGATTGCCCCATCTGTTTCGGTCAATCATCCAAAGATTGTTGTAACGGCTAATCAGCCGCAGAATAAGGATCGGGCAGCGTTTGTGGAGGCTGTCGCCAATTATCTTTGGCGACATCACGACTTTCGGGCACCGTTTCGCCGCATTGTCAAGGATTTCCTGATCTTCGGTCATGGTTGGGCGAAAATCGGATGGAAGTTTGTTGAGCAGGAACGTCTGTTGAGTATGAGGGAACGGGGGGACTTGCTGGAGCAGGCAGTTTCGGAGGTTGATCGCTTTGCTGTGGATCAGCCCGATTTGGCAGGGTCGTTGCCAACGACTGAGGAGATGGTTGCCTCCATCCCTGATACGTCAATGACGATTGTGGAGGATCAGCCATTCGTGGAACGTATCTCTCCGTTCGACATTTTTGTCGATCCTGAGGCAACGTGCATGGAGGACATGCGGTGGATTGCTCAACGGATTGTGCGGCCTGTTGAGGAGGCTGAGAAGGATTCTCGGTATAAGCCGTCGGCTCGGAAACGGTTGACTGCTGATGCTGGGGTGAACCCGAAGTATTCGGATGCGTTTGACGATGACCATGATTGGGATCGTCTGGAGCAGCGTGTCACAATTTGGGAGTATTACGATGTGGAAGCAAACACCATGTCGGTATTTGCTGAGAACAGTGAAGAGTTCTTAGTCGATCCTGTACCGATGCCGTATGCGTCGGGGCAACCGTTTGTGATGCTTCGCAATTACGATGTTCCTGATTTCTTCTATCCGATTGGTGATCTGGAAGCCATTGAGGCTTTGCAGTTGGAACTGGATAAGACTCGTTCGCAGTTGATGAACGACAGGAAACGGTACGCCCGTAAGTATCTGTACCATGAGCGCAGTTTTGGACCTGAGGGTCGTGAGGCGTTGGAATCGGATCAGGATGGTCGGTTTGTCCCTGTCATAGATGAGAATAAGCCGTTGGGGGAGACGGTGATGCCGTTGCCGCAGGTTGCGATTGCTCCTGAAATCTATGCGTACAGTGATACTATTGAGGATGACATCAACACTGTCAGTGGTATCTCAGAGTATGCGCGTGGGGCTATGCCTGAGATTCGTCGTACAGCGACGGAGGCGTCGATTATCGCCGACGCGCAGAATGCGCGTGCCGCCGACAAGTTGGCGATCATTGAGTTGGCAATTGGTCGAATGTCCCGCCGTGTCATTCAGTTGATGCAACAGTATATGACAGGGGAGCAGATGGCCCGTGTCGCTACCAAGGGTGGCGGCGATCTGTATATTCCGTATGAGCGGAAAGACATTATCGGAGAGTACGATTTCTCCGTTGAGGCTGGTTCGACGCAGCCGATGAATGATACGATTCGTAAGCAGCAGGCCATTAGCCTGCTGAACGCAGTAGCGCCTTTGATCGGTGTGGTTATCGATCCGACCGCCATTGCTCTCCATATTCTTGAAACAGGGTTTGGTATCAAGGATCCTCAAAAGTTTATGATTCAGCAGCAGCAGGCTGCGCCGCCGCCCGACGGGGCTGTAGCGGGCGCGCCTCCTGCGGGCGCCAATGTGGCGCCCCCACCATCCCCCGTACCCCCTGCGGGCGGTGGTGGTGCGCTTCCGCCAGTATTTGCACCAACAGGGGGTGTGCCTCCCGAATTGGTGGCACAATTACAAAATCAGATGGGTATGGAACTACCATCATTCTGATTTCGGGACACTTTCGCTTATCTATAGGAACAACCTTATGGACTCCAAGGAGATGAGAATATAATGGAAACGATGGAACCCGCTGCGGCGGATACTCTGGATGTTTCGACAGAAGTCGCAACGGAACCTGAGGAACACTTTGCCGTCACGGTTGACGGTGAACAATCTGAGGTGACCCTGAGTGAACTTCGGGATGGATACCAACGTCAGGCGGATTACACCCGTAAGACGCAGGAGTTGGCATCCGAACGTCAACGGTTACAACAGGCAGAGACGATTGTGGCGGCTATGGAAGCCGATCCACAGGGTACTCTGACCGCTTTATCTAACGCCTACGGTATAAAGGCGGACAACCCCGTGCCTTCCAAAAAGGCGTCAAACGACGACTATTTCTCGTTTGACGATGATGAGGAAACTACGGTGGATCCGACGGAAGAACGGTTGGGACGGATTGAGGCGACGTTGGATCGTCAGGCGCAATCGGCAAGGCAACAGACCTTGCAGCGAGAAGTCGCTGTGTTGAAGGACCGATTTGGCGATTTTGATGCCCAAGAGTTGTATTCACATGCTCTACGGCACAAGATTCCGAATCTGGAAGCCGCCTTTGCCCACATGCACTTCAGTGAGGTTTCGTCAACTGCAGAAAGATTGCAGGCTGACAAGGATGTCACTGATGCGAAGCGTGACGGTGTTCCTGTGGCGAGTGGAGGTTCCACTCAAGCGGGTGCAGTTGTCAGCGGAGCAGATGCGGGCAATAAGGTTTCTTCTCTTCGCGAAGCGTTTATTCTCGCTAAGAAACTACACAGTTAGTGAGGTAAAGAATTATGGCTGCTGGTAACAGCAATTTTGACGAGATTCTTTCCACTACGCTGAAAAACTACATTCCGAAGTTGACTGACAACATCTTCTCTGCGCGTCCTCTTTTTTATGCGTTGACGAACGGTCAGACAATTCGGCGTGTCAGCGGTGGAGCGAAAATCGTAGTGCCGGTTATCTACGGCACAAACAGCACAGCCGCCTCGTATGCTGGAACCGATACTATTCCGATCACGGCTCAGACAGGCATTTCTGCCGCTGAGTATTCGTGGAGACAGTACGCGGCCACAGTAACGATTAGCGGCATTGAAGAAGCGAAGAACAACGGTGAGGCTCAGATCATCGACCTGCTGGAAGGCAAAATCTTCCAGACGCAGGAGACGGTCATTGAGAACATGAACACCATGTTTTTCGGAAATGGTACTGGAAACGGTGGCGACGACTGGGAAGGTCTTTCGTCTCTGGTCGGTTCCACGGGTACAGTTGGTGGCATTGATGCTACCGATGGTGACAACTCATGGTGGCGGTCTGCGGTCACCAATCAAGGTAGTTCGGCAATTACCATTGCTTCAATGGCTACCCTGTATAACAACTGTTCAGTTGGTAACGACCAGCCGACCATTTGTATCACAGGCCAGAACCAGTATGAAGCCTATGAGGCTCTGTTGACGACCAATGTTCGCTACACCGATACGGATGTTGCGAATGCTGGTTTCCAGAACCTCATGTTCAAGGGCTGCCCGATCACATTTGACGGTGTGCTGGCTGGTGAAGGAAAGTTGTATTTCCTGAACACCAAGTACCTTCAGTTGGTTGCACACAGCGACGTTTGGTTCAAGCCGACGCCGTTTGTACGCCCGACCAATCAGGATGCGGTTTTCTCGCAACTTCTCTGTTACGGAGAGTTGACGACGAGTAACCGTGCCCGTCAGGGCTATATGTACGGGATCACCCCCGCATAGCCTAACGAACACATGCGCTAGGTGGGGGTCGCTTCGGTGACCCCCACCCAACGCTGATGAAAGGTAGCAACATGGGTCGGGCACCAGCAGCCGCATACAACAGCCGAATGCGGCCATACGGACAACCCGCCGACAACTACCGTGAATCCACTCCGCGCCCGCAAACAGTGGGAACGGAGAGACGAGTCCATCAGGTTATGGACACCAGCACACATGTAATAGAACCACAGTTAGCAGCGGGGTGTGCTGCAACAACAGTTTCGGGACAGCCCTGCAAGGCCCATCCCAAGGTGGGGGAAGATTTTTGCGCGTTTCATAAGGAGTAACAGTGAACATTCTGGAGATGCGGGACTACATCCGTTCCGTTGTCGATATTGATAGTTCCGACATCTCCGATGATGTGCTGAACCGTTTCTTGGGGGAAGGTTACGACCTGATCGTTTACAGCGACAAACGGTGGCCGTTCTACGAGGTTCAGAATACCTTCTCAACGGTTGCCGACCAGAAGGACTATTCGCTGGCTGAAGTGGGGGTAAATGTAACCAACGGGTTGCGGGAAATCAATGCCCTACGCACCGACAAGCATGTTATTACCTTTGTTGGTCGCGATGAGGGAGATGTGGTTTATCCGATTGAAACCAATACCACGGGGGAGCCTTGGTGGTGGTCGTATTGGGCAGAATCTGTCAGGCTGTATCCGACTCCTTCGTCAGTATTGACTGTTTCAGTGCGCGGGTATGGGGATCCGACAGCATTTGGTGCTGGTTCGGCTGATACGGTTTCCCCGTCAGATCTGCCGACACCGTTTCATGTCGTTATTGCCACTTATGGTCTTGCGCGTGCGTATGAGCAGCAGGAGGATCCGACGATGGCAAATCAGTATTTCGCGATCTTTCAGCAGGAGTTCACTAATCTGAAGGCCCGCTACAACGACATGCCTGCACCTCAGCCGGTGCTGTTGAATAGTCGTAGTGCGTCTCGGTGGCGTTCGCAGGTGATTCTTCCGAATCGTCTCCGCTATGGTTGGGAGTAGCGGTGCCAAACACGTTCAAAGTAGAGACGCTGGAGTCTTTTTCTGGTGGCCTCAATCTGCGCGCCGACCAGTTCAACCTTGGCGGCACAGAGTCCCCTGACCTGCTCAACGTGACCGTTGACCCCCGCGGCGGCATCGCTATGCGGAAGGGGGTCAATAGGCGCAATACGACGGCCCTAGGGGCCGATGTGAAGGGCATGTGGGGGTTCCATACCGAGTCTGGTACGAACCAGTTGATGGTCAATTATGGAACGGCTGTGGCGCAGTCTGCGTCAGGGAACTTTACGGCTTTGACGAACATTACTGCCCGTACTGACGGTTCGCGTGTCTACGGGGTGACGTTCAACGATGTGGCCTATGGGGTGTCGTATGATAAGCCGTCGTTTAAGTGGGATGGTTCAACGGATGCTGATTTGGGAACGACTTGGGATTCAGCGGGCAACATGCCACAGGCGCAATACATTGCTGTCTGGAACAATTTTGTTTGGTTGGGGGCAACCTATGAGGGGGCAGCAACCAAGTATCGGGTACGTTGGTCGAATATTGACACGGCTGAAACATGGACTGCTTCCGATTATGTCGATGTCAACAAGGGGGAAGCCGGTGACTACATTACAGGCTTGGTGCCTCATGGCGACAGGCTTCTAGTATTCAAGACGAACAGTATCTACGCAATCTTCGGATTTGATTCAGACTCGTTTCAGGTAACAACGCTGACTCAGCGTATTGGAAGCGTCCCCCTGTCAAGTCCTATATCGACACCGTATGGGGTGTTCTTCTGGAACTCCCATGACGGGGTGTATCTCTACGATGGAGAGCGGTTCACTTGGCTGTTTAGCCGTCTACAGCCCGCGATTGATGACGGGCGGATTGGGTTCACCAATCCGCCCCAGTTGACTTGGGGTAACAATAAACTGTATGTGTCTGTTGACTGGGTGTTGGCGGGTGCGACAACGGTACGGCGTACTTTGGTTTACGATCCGTCGTTGGGTCAACAGGGCGCGTGGACGTTGAGCGACATTGACGCAGGCCCGCTGCATACATTTCGACCGCCGAATGGGGATCCCGTTGTCATGGCTGGCTGTGTGGCAAACACGGGCAGTGTGATTCATCTGGATGATGAGGATGATCGGGTCACGGACAACTATTTGGCGTCAACAGAGGTGCATATTGATTCGCACTTCCGAACGCCGTGGGTGGAGGGCAAGAACGCTATTGTGAAGAAGCGGTGGGGGAAGCCGCGGATGATTACGTTGGCTAAGTCGTCAATTACGTTGGGGGTGCAGGTTTACAAGGATTACGACACTGCTCAGGCGTCGAAGACGTTTGATGTGGAGATAGCGGGGCGTACTTCGTCGTCTGTGTGGGGTACGGCGGTG
>Ga0209128_1003180_pt1 | contig 10226 bp, 13 predicted proteins | sample ETNvirnome_6_100_FD_184072 | JGI IMG/M metagenome (GOLD analysis project Ga0209128, IMG submission 184072) | Marine viral communities from the Pacific Ocean - ETNP_6_100 (SPAdes) (version 2) | ecosystem: Environmental > Aquatic > Marine > Oceanic | place: Pacific Ocean | collected 2013-06-19
GTTCTTCTTGAACTTTTTCAAGAGTTGTTTGTAGCTTTTCTAGTTGTTTTTGTAAGAACTCAATATTAACTTTATTGTGCATACCTTCTTCGATTTGCTTTTGTATTTGTTCTATTTGACCTGACATGTGTTCTATTAACATAAATTGTTCGGAATCTGCAGGAAGCGATCCTAATTCTCCACGAGGCCACTTGATTCTAAATTCATTATTTTTTTCTATATCACCAGAAAGTCTTTCTTGTACTTGTTCTAAATCTTTTTCTAAAAGTGTGCCTTTAGTTTCTAAATTATTTAATCGTTCTACAACTCCAAAATAAGACCAAACACCTAAACCAACTGCTGCCACAATCGACAGTAGATTACGCATAGGCATAGAAATTGCTGTGTTATCTGAAATTTTCATTTTCTTACAATATGTTTTCTTAGTGCTCTAACTAATCTTTCAATATTGTCAATAATATCAATCAGAGTTTTATCTTTAATAAACTGTTGATCACGTTTTAATTCGTCATACTCTTTTAAAGGGATAGTTACAGTTCTTCTAGAAGAAACTTCATCTTCATAACTGGCATCAACTGCCACCTGTTTATCCTCACAATCACTTGTCATTGACAGCTTTCGCATTCTCCAGTGTCATCAATCACTAGACCACCTTCGTTTTCGTAATTTTTATCTTCTGTTTTACATTCACATTTTTTACAGGCACACAGCCCATATGCATCTGAATGTAATTCTTCTTTACAGTGGCAGTCGTGATGACATTTTTCGCAATTACTCATGATGAATTCCGGCCGATGCACGGCAAGTTGCACAAGATTTTTTATACCTTGAGTGTGTGTGACATTTAATCGGTTCTAATACTAAAGGTTTTTCTTTTTTACCTTCTGGTAATCCACTTTTTAACCATTCTAAAAATTTTCTAAATGGCCACAAAACAATACCCATAATTTTTTTTATCATAGGACCCCCGTTTATAATTATTTAGTAGCTAGTTCGTAAAGTATGATAATAGCAATAACTATACCAATAGTAACTTTTTTATTGGCTATAGCTAAAGTCCATAATCTTTTAGCTTCTTGTTTTATTTTTTCCATATTTTTCTCCTAGTTAGTCGTAAATATCCCCCCAATTAGATCCGAACTCATAGTCTACTTTGTTGGGAACTTCAAGTGTAACAGCATTTTCCATAATCTCAACGATTTTTTGGGCTTCTTTTTCGTTCTCAATAGATAAATCTAATTCATCATGGATCTGTATATGCGGTATTATTCCCTCTTTGTAAAGCTCTAGCATAGATTTTTTTGTCATATCTGCGGCACTTCCTTGAATTAATTTGTTCAATGCCTTGTATGTATAGGCTCTTCTAATCCCTGGTCCATGTTCCCTAAGTGCTTCTTCATGAGGCAATGCCTTATGCATCCCGAATTGATTTGGTTCCCATAAATGGAAGCGACAAAGACGACCCAGTAAGGTTCTTATCTGTCCTCTGTCCTGGGCTCTATTAGAAGCTTTCCCCATTAACTGTTTAACAAACGGCACTTTATTATGATAAGTTGTAAACAAGTCTGCTGCTTTTTCTTTAGTGACTCCTAGTTCTGCCTGAAGTTTTGTTTTACCCATACCATAAAATAATCCTAAGTTAATTGTTTTGGCTTGTGATCTTGGAATTTCTGCCATATCGGCAACGGTTTGATGAAAATCAGAATTAGAATCATTTTGATAAGCATCAACAACATCGTAAACGGAAGGAAGTTTATATAAAGATGCATAGTGAACGACTAATCTTGGTTCTTGTTGAGAATAATCAAAGCATCCCCACTTACATCCATCTTCAGGAAGAAATAAAGATCTTATCTTTGGGCCTAAATCTTTATTCCTTGCAGGAATTTGTTGGAGGTTAGGATTCTGATAAGAAAATCTTCCGGTCACTGTTCCTCCCCCTGCATTTCTAAGTTGGTTTATCTCTGCATGTATTCTTCCTTTATGTTCATATCTTAAAATAGAATCAATAAAAGTTGTGTGAGCTTTATTAATTTCTCTTGCCTTAGCGATCATATTAACAACAGGATGTTTATGTTCTTGTAAAAAATTTTTAGTAAATGATGGTGCTTCAGTTTTTTCTGTACGTGGGTACTCTAATCTTAATACATCAAATACATTAGCTATACTTCTTGCTGCCCAGATCTGTGTATCAATATTAGTTTCTCCTTTTATCTTATGTAATAAATCTTGTTCTGCTTTTTTAAATTCTGTTTTCATTGCATGTGCTTTTTCAATATCTACGCGCACACCCTTAAATCTCATGTCAACCAGGCACGGAAATAAATCAGATTCTAAATCAAATATATCTTCCAAGTCCTGATTAATAATTTCTTTTTTCATTTCTTGCCAAAGACCAAAGGTTACTTCAGCGTCTCTTTCTGCATAAGATCCAACATGCATAGCCGGAAGTTTGTACATTTCTGCTTTAGGATCAATGCCCCATTCAGAAGCTGCTTCTGCTAGTGCTGCTTCATTTTTACCATAACCTAGATAATGCCAAGATAAACTATTGAGATCGTAACGAAATCTGTTCTCGTCAGTTACGGCTGCGGCAATCATAGTACATGCTATATCGCCGTTTATTTTAAAACCCATAGCCCTTAACCAACAGACATCGTAAATAGCATTGTGAAAAATTTTTGTAGATGGTGCTTCTAATACATCTTTTAACCAGGCCAGGACACGTTGTTTATCCATGTTACCACCACCTTCGTGAGCAATTGGAAAATATCCTTTGTAATGTTTTGTTGCAACTGCAATACCAATTACTTCTCCATTACCAATAACAGAACCTGATCCTTTTTTAATTAAATCAGGATCTCTTGTTTCTAAATCTATTGCAATCTCTTCTACCTGACGTAAGTCTGGAAACTCTGTAGGTTTAACCCATTCAGTCTGTGCTTCAAACTTAGGAATTTTCATTGGACCCCGTTCTTGATTTAAAGACCTGACTTTTTTGTGTCTCATCTCCATAATCTCTTTCAATAATCATATCAATATAATGTTTGGCTTTTTCTAAATCTTGTGCTTCTCCTTTATGTGCATGTCTGCAAATATATTTAATAGCATTTCCTTCTGCAAATTGCAATTTATTCCTGTTTATAAACTCACTTGGCTGAATCACCATATCTTTATAGTGAGATCCTCCAACTTGTTTATTGTAGACTTTCGATGTCATATCCATTGGCCTCCTTTTTAGCTGTCATGATATATAAATTTTGGCGCGTTCTTGTAACCCCTACATACCAAACTCTGTTTTCTTCATCTGCTTTTTCCCAATTTTTTTCTACTGCTTCTCTAATTGTTTTTGTATTATCTAAAATAAGTAAAACATTTGTTGCTTCACCACCCTTTGCAGAATGTATTGTGGATAATTGAACTCTTGCAGTTTTGTTTAATTCTTCTTTATGTCTCAATAATTCTCTAATATATAAACATTCTTCAGGATTAATCGTGAATACATCATACCATCGCTGAGTATGACTAAAACCAAATTCTTTTAAATCATACAGTCTTTCTTCTTTTAAATTATTGGTATAAGGAACACAGTCTAATACGTCCTTTATTTCACTTAAGGAAAGTTGATCATTTTTATTCTGCCATCTTGTGTAGTTTAAAACACTTTTAAACAACGTCGCCCTGAAACTTTTACGACCTTTATATTGAAAATAAACCCCGAGATCCTTAAGAATGGGTTTAAGTTTTTCGAGTCTGTCGTTAGTTCTAGCTAGTATTAACCAATCACCTTTTTCTAAAGGAGCATCTTCTATTGAACTAATATAATTAACAACTCCTTCTTCGTCTCTTGCTTTCCAAATCTTTTTTATTCTTCGTTCATCTGGAATCCTATCTAAAATTTTATCAGCTATATTCTGTACTTCTTTTGGAACCCGATAAGATTGTGGCAAGATAATGTCTTTTTTAGATGTAATATCTTGAAATTTTTTAACGTCCGCACCAGCCCAGCCATAAATTGCTTGATCGTCGTCTCCTGCTAGTATAACATATTTGGAGTTTTTACGTAAAATTTCCACCATTTCCCATTGTATTGGAGATAAATCTTGTGCCTCATCAATAAACACCAGGTCATATTTTGGACACAATTTCGCCACATTGAATTTTTCAATCATGTCGGTAAAATCATACAGCTTAAAAGATTCTTTATAGTTAGTTAATTCTTTGTTTAAAATATGTAATAAATTTTTTTCAAGTTCGTACGAATACATGCCGGTGTTATATTCATCTTCTATAGATATGCCCTTGATTCTAGCTGTATTTATTAGGTTAAAATATTCACTATTGGAATCCACAAACCCTGTTGTTTCTTGGCCGTCAGAATAAATTGTTACTTCAATACCAACCTGTCTCCCTATATCTTCATAATGTTCATCTTGCATTACTTGACTTTTTTTCATACCCAATCTCCAGAAAGCCAGTGAGTGGAGAGTGCGGAAATGTTTTAAATCTTTTTTCTGTAAATGTTTAAAAGTATCCAGCATTCTATTAACAGCTTCTGTAGCTGCTTTTGTTGTAAATGCAAAATAACCTATCTTATCTAAAGGAGTTCCAAGTTTATAAAAAGTTTTTGCGTAGTTAATGAGCTTGGTTGTTTTCCCTGTTCCCGGAGGCCCGTATATTTTTCTACTGATCATAATCCTAAATTTAAATATATCCAAAGTGCTGTGAATAAAACCACGGTTATTAAATCCATTTTAGCTGCCATCACATTATCTCCGTTTGATGTTTTATTTTATCGTGATATATAGGGATTTCTTCAAAGGACTTTATGTTTATTTGCACCACATTCTTAGTAGAAGAATTATATTTTCCCTTGTCTTTAACAGGAAACCTTTTTTGATCTAGAAACTGTATTTCACATTCCCGGTAAGTTGTTACCATTATACGTCCTGTTTTTTCTTCTTTATATTTCCAATCTTTAGCTTTTAATCTATCATAAAATTTATCAAATTTAAAAAAGGCATAACCATCTTCCATTAGTACTGATCCGCTTTTAAATGCGGCGTCTGTTGTTGCTCTTGGTCCATTTATTTTTGCATGTAAAACATCATGTAGTTTTTCTTTAGGAGAAGTTCCTATTGGTGGAGATACTGTAGTTTGTGTTTTATATAATTCATCCATTACAGTTTGTTCTGCGTCTCCTTTAATTAAGGGTGGTAAAAATCCTGCATCTTTTGAAATTGCGTTTCTTCTTTTCCGTTGATCATTTAAATGTTCTACAGATCGGCAGTGTATTGTTACTTTACCAATGCCGTCTGGTTTAATCACATCAAATTCATATTCAGGTTCTTCAAAAATTTCTATCTTTCTTAAATTAGTTAAAACAGGATAAGATCCTCTTGACCCTGAAAGAACTCCAAATTTTTTCTTAACACAGATGCCCTTTTTACAAAAACTAGCAATAGGGTCTGCAGTACAGGTATAACCTTTTTCAGTTTTAGTCCAAGAATTTACTTTAGATTTTAGTTTTTGATCCGACCACGCAAGAGCATGTGCCTCGTCAAAAAATTTAACGGGAGCATTCTTTACTTTCTTCTCCCAATCATCGGGATGTTTCATCTTAACTAATACGTGATAGTTGTATAAAAATCTATCCCTACCATCAAAACCTTTTTTGTTAGATATTTTAGATACGTCTGCAAGACAAGGTGGACCATCAATAAAATCTTCATTAACCCCTTCGTATATTTTTTTATCTAAACCTGTGGTAATAGTTTTTAATTGATCTTTTGAGACTAGATTGGCTTCTACAACCTGTAAAAATTGGTCTAATTTAAATGGTGTACCATCTATATTTAAAGCATGTCTCTTGTCTCCATAGTAAGGTAGGTTAATAAATTGTCCTGGTTTTAATTTTCCAGTTTCTTCATGTTTTGTGAGTTCTGTTTGTTTGGGAAATATTTCGTTGTTGGGTTTTAGTTTAAAAAGAGGAAGTAGGTTAGTTAAGAAAGATACAATATCTTTTGCATTTATAAAATTATCCATGAATAAGCAAAGATGTAGTCCTCCACTTTTAGATTCAATCGGTATTAAAGGTAGATTATAATCCTGTATTACGTCGATAAAAATTTTCTTATTAAAATCATCGTAGTCGTTTGGGTCAATATCTATAACACCCAGTCTTGCTTCTGAATTTTCATTACATGGTTGTATGCCAATGGAAATTTTACCTTCTAGATGAGCCTGGTAAACTTTTTCAGTTAGAGGTTCGTAATTCCATCTGTATACCGGTTTCTTCTTTCCGCTTTCTGGATCTACTATTGCTTCTTCATGTTCAAAGTCAGCTAACCCGTAAGCAGCACGATAACCATCAAAATATTCTATATATCTTTTATTCATAACTTTATCCTGTGTGGGCCCTTCAGTCTCCCTCTAGGCCCACACGGTGCGCTCATTCTCTTAGAGAATTAGATAATGCCTTGATCTTTCGGTTTATCTTCGCCGTGTTTCGCTCTGACAGAACCTTTAGAGATACTTTCAGAAAACGTTTTCGCTTGTTGATAAAGTGATTGATCAGTTATGGGTCCAACCTTACTTACTTCCCAACCAAACCAAGTGCCTTTATCGTTTGACATTTGGGTTGTTTTTAGTCTGTAAATATGGCTAAAAGATGCCGGTGTAAATAAACCGTTTTGACCTTTTAGTTTGATTCCCGACATCATTGAATTCCATTTTCTACTAATTTTTAATTGAGTAGATTTCATAGATATCAATGCAGTCGATGGACTATCGCCGGTTATGATTACAAAATGCGATGCAGTCTTTTCAATATAATTACCACTTGGTAATCTATCTTTATAGTTTGCATCTGGTTTTGTTTTAGACATGATATCAGATGAAGAATCATAGATTGCAACTGGTGCACCCGGTCCTTCTCCTCTATCTTTCCATTCGATGTACTCAAGTTTATAAAAGCATGGAATTACATCTATGCCTTTTACACCATCGTACAACTCTCCAGAGACAGAATTGAAAATCATTCCTGGCTCTGAACCTTCGACATACTTACCGTCACGTTTATTAACTTCCGGTGAAAGTTGTCCAAGGATTTTAAGAAAAGGAAGAGCTAGATCTTCTTGACCTATTTTGCCCAGTCCTTTTGCTGCATCTTCTTCAAAGATATTTGAAGGAAGTCCTGCAGTCTTTTTTTCTGCTACTTGGTTCATGTTTATTTGTTCCTTGTTATTTTTGTTCTGTTGCCCGTGAACAGGTTAAAAAGATCAGAGGGCATTTCTTGTCCAGCTTCTAAACGCTCTCTGACCAATGCTTTAAGTGTCATTGGTTCGACCTTTAATTTCTGGACAGGTTCGTACCCTTGACCTTGCGCAAGGACCGCATATTGCGATGCCTTGTTATCTTCGTTACGACCAAAGGCAACGGTGATTTCATTTTTAATCAAATCACCTAGGCCGTTATCTCGAAGCCATTTAAATGCTTCTTCCTTTTTCGCAACAGGAATGGAAGCACCGTAGACGGGTTTTACTTCTACTGAAGTTCCGTCTGCTAATTTTAATGTAGAGATGTTCATTTCCTGCATCATTGTAGGAATAACCTCCCCCGAAACTAAATCTACTTTTCTTTTTAGTTCCTTTAACTCTTGTTCTTTAACTAGAAATTCTTTTTCTAGGTTTTGTAGTTTTACAACTTGATCAGATAATTTATTGGCATCATTTGCACCATCTAAATCTGCACGTTGGTCTTGTTCAAAATCAATCATTGATTTCTCCTTTCTCATGTAGGTTTATTTTTAAAGGATAATACATTTTTTCTTGTCTATCCCATTTTAGCAAATTAAATTTGCCGTTTGTAATATCAGAAACTATAGAACACGCAATTCCAATAATTGCCGGGTCTCCAGTTAACAATAAATAATCTTCTGGATTATAATCCTTTAATAAATTTCGTAATTTAAAAATTAAAGGTCCTGGTGAAAATATTATTTGCGAAAATTCTGGAAGTAGGAATTTAAACTCTCCGTATTCCCTTGCGCTCATAATATTTATTTTAGGAGTGCCAGCTTTAGTGCCTGGTAGTTCTTGAAGGACGTATACTATTTTTTTTCTTTCTGTCATTGACAATACATATAAGGTAGTCTATATAAGATGTCAATACAGAAAGAATAAAATATTATGAAATATAAATTTAAAACAAAGCCATACGCACATCAATTAAAAGCGTTAGAGCTTTCTTGGGAAAAGCCGTACTTTGCCTATTTTATGGAAATGGGTACTGGTAAATCAAAAGTACTGATAGATAACATTGCTATGCTTTATGATAAAGGCAAGATCAATGGTGTTCTAATTGTGGCACCAAAAGGTGTTATTAAAACTTGGTATGAACAAGAAATCCCCATACACATGCCTAGCCATGTTGAACATACCGACATATTGTGGCAATCATTAATTAATAAAAAACAACAAAAAGAACTGGATAAATTATTTCAACCTGGAGAAGATCTTCATATTTTAATTATGAATGTTGAGGCTTTTTCTACTAAAAAAGGTGTGGAGTTTGCAGCTAAGTTTTTAAGATGTCACAGAACTATGATGGCTGTAGATGAATCTACCACTATTAAGAACCCGGACGCTAAAAGAACTAGACATATTTGTTCTTTAGGGGAATATGCTAATTACAGAAGAATACTTACAGGTTCTCCTGTGACTAAATCTCCACTAGACTTATACAAACAATGTGAATTTTTAAAAAAGGAACTATTGGGTCATACCTCTTATTATACTTTTAGAACTAGATACGCTGTGATGAGAACAGCTAATTTTAGCGGAAGATCGGTACAGATTGTAGTGGGTTATCAACATTTAGCTGAGTTATCAGAAAAATTAAAACCATTTTCACATAGAGTATTAAAAGATGATTGTTTAGACCTTCCAGAAAAGACATATATAAAGAGAATTGTTCAACTAACTCCAGATCAATTTAAGATTTATAAACAAATGAAGGTTTTAGCGCTTGCTCAAATGAATGGTAAAATGATGAGTACAGCTACCGTTCTTACTCAATTAATGAGATTACAGCAGATAACGTGTGGACATTTTACCGCAGATGATGGCACATTCCAGGAAGTGGACTCTAATAGGCTACCAGAATTAATGGATGTATTAGAAGAAATAGAAGGAAAAGTAGTTATATGGGCACATTGGCAAAGAGATGTTAATAGGATAATCCGGGAGATTTCGAAAAAGTTTGGCGAAAATAGTTTCGTGGATTATTTTGGTTTAACCCCTATGTCGGAGCGTCAAAAAAATATCGAAAAATTCCAGAATAACCCTGAATGTCGTTTTTTTATTGGTACTACCCAAACCGGTGGTTATGGTATCACCCTAACTGCAGCATCTACCATGATATATTATTCTAATGGTTATGACCTGGAGAAGAGACAACAATCTGAAGCAAGGATAGATAGGATTGGACAAAAATATCCAATGACATACATAGACATTATGTGTGAAAAAACTGTTGATGAAAGAATTGTTAAAGCTTTAAAAGAAAAAGTTAATATTGCTTCTCAAATAATGGGCGAAGAATTAAAAGCCTGGATCTAACTAACTACTTTTCCGCCGGACCATTTCATATCTGGAAGACCGTTTTCGTAGCTTCTTCCATCATAAGTGAGTACTTGTTTTCTATTAGATCCTTTTTCATTATAGCTTACATGCACCCAGCCACCTGCTGGATCATCTTTTTTATAGAACTCGAGAATTAATTGATCAAAGTCTACGTTTGCTTGAAGCCAGTAAGCAGTTTGAATATTTGGTACACCTGCTATTTCGAAGTCAACCGCCTGGCCCTTTGCATGTTGCGACGTTTTTTTGCTGCCGATCGCTTCACAAAGTGCTTCCGATCTGTAGCCAGAGGTAATAGTAATGGGTTTATCAAACTTCGCACGAACCGGTTCCAAAATTTCATAACATACGTTCTCCAAATTTTTAATATCTCCTGCTCCTGGTGAATTGTCAATCCCTTTCCGAGTCGCGGTCATTGATTTAGTAAATTCCTCTAGCTTAAAGTGTTTGGATAGTTGCATGGTCCCCGAGTGTTATAAGATTAGTTTTTAAAGAAAAAGAATGCAGAGCCAAGGATTGAAAGTATAATAAATAGAAGAGCGCCTGCCCCTTTGCCACGGTTCATGAAAGTTTTAAGTTCTTTAA
>Ga0209128_1003181_pt1 | contig 10223 bp, 24 predicted proteins | sample ETNvirnome_6_100_FD_184072 | JGI IMG/M metagenome (GOLD analysis project Ga0209128, IMG submission 184072) | Marine viral communities from the Pacific Ocean - ETNP_6_100 (SPAdes) (version 2) | ecosystem: Environmental > Aquatic > Marine > Oceanic | place: Pacific Ocean | collected 2013-06-19
TAATGGAAGGCTGGAGAAAATATTTAAAAGAAACTTATGATCCAGAAACTGGCAAGGAGGTACTGTGGGTGCCTCCAGGTCATGCATATCTTAGAGCGCCAAATTTGCTTCCAGGAGTCGAAGTAAGAGCGTTGGAGCTTCCACCAGTTGGAGAGTTTGATATTGGTGAGTTAGAACGTGTGCAATACCAACCGGGAGGATCGGGGGACCGGATCGAATTCATTGATGATTCCACACAGTTAGATTCAGAGTCGATTAATGCCCCATGGCAACCTGAGACCCCTGAACCTGCGACAGTGCCGGGTACACTTGTTCCGCAGGAAGATCAGGCCGAGTTAGAAGCGATATTGGGCGCAGTACACGGTGACACCCCAGAGCCTGAAATTGAGCCGCCACCAACATACGAAAAAGAGGTCGAAGAATTACCGGAGACACCCGAACCAAGCACTGATTACTTTAAAAATTATGATCGTAGCAAGCCAGAGGTTGATAAAAGAATTGACAGATGGGAAAGCGGTACCGCAAGACATGCAAAGCGTTTGGAAAAATATGATCAACACTTTGATAAGTGGGGTAAAGCTTTTGGTCTAGACCCAGATTTTTTGCGTGGCCTTGCACGTGTTGAAAGTGGCGGAAATCCAGATGCTGTGAGTCATGCCGGTGCAGTTGGCTTGATGCAGATACTCTCGACAGAAGCCATCGACAAGTACAATGCGAATGTGCTCAGAAAAGGAAAACCAAAAAGAGTTCGACCCCCAGGCCATCCGTTGTCTTTTGAGAAAGCAATACGAAAAGCACCACCCCCTGGGTATGAAGCTGATTATGAACGTTTAAGCAAGTCACCCTTTGATCCTGAGTCTAGCATATACGCCGCAGCAAAAAAGTTAGCTGAGAAAAAAGAATATGCTGCAAAAAGAATGGCTAGGGTCAATGAGGATAGAGTGCGTAGGGGGCTAGCTCCTTATAATGTAACTCCGTCAAACATAGAGGATTATGCACTAATAACATACCACAGAGGTAATAGGGGCGGGTTTGGTGATATCATTCTCCCACGTATTGAAGCTTCTGGATCACCAGACGTTGACAAGTGGGTCAATCCAAGTACGGGTATGCCTGACATAGAAACTAAACGTTCTGGCGCGTCTTATGCCACCAAGGCTCGCGCAGGACAAAGTTGGTACAGGAAGAATCGATCAAAAACAACGTTGCAAGAAATGATTTATAAAGGAATCATGAACGTGCTTAGGGAACATGGAGCATGAGAGAGAGTGCCAAAAAGAAAACTATGCGAATGAAGCAGAGGAGAAAGTTTAGAGCCGTACAGTTTGAAGGTGACAAGCTGAGTTTTAAAACTTTATATCACGTTTGCAAAATAGTTTTAACAGGCAAAGCTCCAAATTCTTTTTATAAAGTTCTGGCATTTTTCAACACACTGGCATTCGGCGCAGGTGTTACAGTTGGTTGGTATTGTTACCAATATTTTAATTGAACAAAACACTCAAGTTGTATATAATTATAATATAACAACAAGTGAGCCAAAATATGAAAAATAACAATATTATTCTACTAATTTCCTTCCTCTTCACTCTCTCCTGTAGCGAAACTACGGCCCCTGGCGGCGGCTATAGCCTTCCAGATGCAAAAGATTATATTGACATTGTAGATTTAACAGATGTGGTTGTCAACGACGTTGGCGAAGATATCGTGGATAAAATTCCAGAAGATTGTTTAGTGGAGGAGTGGTTCTTTTGCCCACCTTTGGATGCCATCTGGCAGGTGCCAGTTATTAAAAACATTTGTGTGGACCCACCTGAAATCATCGAGATAGGTGAATGTCAAGAGAAGTTTGAATGTAATCCTGTTGATAAGGCAGTCAGCAAAGAGCCGTGTGAAGATGAGAATGGTACGGCTGGCTTCAAAGATACTTGGTGTGAGAAGGGTGAGTTTGTTTCAGACGCATGTGTGCCGTGTATACCAGAGATATGCGATGGAATAGATAATGATTGCGACGAAAAGGTTGATGAAGACATTGATCCTTTGGAGTGCGAAGATGATTGTGGTGTTGGTGAATTAATTTGTACAAATGCAGAGCTTGTTTGTATGGGCAAGACACCTCGTGATGAGTTGTGCAACTCTTTAGATGATGACTGTGACGGCGACACAGATGAAGATATAGAGGGCGGTCTCTGCGAGGCTGAGTGTGGCATTGGTGACTTGGTTTGTATAGACGGCAAGATGCAATGTGTTGGTTCTAGCCCACAAGATGAGATCTGCAACAATATTGATGACGATTGTGATGGAATTGTTGACGAAGGAGAATGGGAATGTGAAAACGAGTGTGGTGTAGGACCACAGCTTTGTATTGCTGGCGTTGAAGTCTGCAATGCTCCAGATCCTTTAGAAGAAATCTGTGATTACATTGACAATGATTGTGATGGCGAAATTGACGAGGGGCAAACCAATGCGTGTGATGAGTGTGGTTTTGTGCCTGTAGAAATATGTGATGGCGTCGATAATAATTGCAATGGAGACATTGACGAAGACTTGGTTGATATATGTGAAACAGAGTGTGAAGAGAACCTTTCTTTTTGTTTAAACGGGGAGTGGACTTGTACTGCGCTGCAACCGACAGAAGAAATCTGTGATGGTTTGGACAATGACTGTGACGGGCAAGTTGATGAGGGATTGGACTGCCAGTGTGCTTTCTTTGGAATAATGTTGCCATGTAGTGAGAAACCTCTTATCTGTGGATCCGGGTATAAGACTTGCGTTTGTGTCGAAACCAAACTTAATTGGACAGGCAAAGAGGAGTGTATCAAGTCTGCGGTTACAGAGTGTACTAGCCACTGTTGGGCTTTGGGTTTAAACGATCCGGATTGTATGAAGGTTGTCGGAGAACCGGTAGAAGAGGTTTGCAACAATTGGGATGATGATTGTGATAGCAAGGTGGATGAATATCTTTATAAAGAGTGTTACACAGGCCCAGAAGAAACATTGGACGTTGGTATATGTCATGCAGGAGAAGCTGTTTGTTATAAGGGATCGTGGGGGCACAGCAAAGGCAATCAAATAACTCCAGCTACTTTTATTCCTGGCTTCTGCAAGGATCAGCAGTTACCCAAAGCTAAAGATAGTTGTGATGGCATTGATGGCGATTGTGACGGTATCATCGATGACGGCAAAGAGATGGAGGATACAGATATTCTCTTTATTGTTGATTCCTCTGGCTCCATGAATCTTGAGATCAAAGCTGTGCTGGATGCTTTGGGCATGTTTGCAAATTATTATAGTGATGAAAAGGTCATTCAATGGGGCATTGTTACAGGTCCGATGTCAGCAGATCACTGTGCGGTGTTTGACTTAAACAACGATTGCTTTAATTATGATGAGTTCTTGTACTTATATAAAAACTTGAGTCCATTCTCGGACTTCATAAGCGCTTTTGCGGGGCTTAAGCCTTTAGTGGAGGCTAGCCAGACTGGTGCTGAGATGTTGTTTGATGCAATTTATCTTGCGTTATACAACCTGACTCCATCTGCTCCATACAACGTGTCTGACTTTGTGTGGGATGACCTTTGGAACTCAGTACAGATTTTCTCCGAACCACAGGTCGACAAATTTGTTGTCAATTGGAGGCCAAATGCACATCATGTGATCATTTTGTTCTCTGATGAAGCTGGCATGTCTTTCCTGATTCCCAAGGTCACTACGGCTGATTTGTCCAGCATGTTTGTGACAGCAGATGATTTTAGGATGTACTCCTTCACTCCACCGAATTTTGTTATCAAGAGTTCGTGGGAACCAATGACCGTGGTTAGTGGTGGCAAGTGGTTCCCACTAGCGGTTGATCCTTCTGTGCTGTACAATAGCCTCATGGAAATCCTTGACGAGACAGCATGTAATTAAGGAAATTATATACTATTTATACGTATGAAACTTCTATTTGAAAATTGGCGAAGATACCTAAAAGAAGCTAGCTCTTCAGAAGAAAGATACTTTGGCCCGAATCCAGATAATATACCTTGTATAATTAATTTAAGGAAAGCTTTAGACGTGCCGTATACTGTCGGGATGAAGCTGTGGAGTGGAGAAAAGCCTGATCGCGAGCGCTTTTTTTCATCGACCCCACCCGGGTTTTTTAAGGGCGACTTACGTCTACCATTAATCAATTGTCTCATAGATGCTGGATTTAATTTTTTAGGAGCAGGATCATATAGAGCAACATTTGACGTGCCAGGTCATCCAGAACTAATATTAAAAACTACGCACTTTTCCAGCCATGATGAAATGGAGAGAAATATGCGTATGAACGAGAAAGAGGCACAAGCCTCTTATCAAACAGCATCCGACTTGGTGCCAAAAGTTTATGCAGCAGCAAAAGATTATCTTTGGATTATATCCGAAAAAGTTGCGGTTATTAACACTTGGCCTGAATTAGAAGAGTTTTTTCCTGCTTGGCTGGCTTTGGTGGAAAGGGGTATATTTAAAGAGTCTGGTTCTGAATTTTCCGACTTGTTTGAAATGCTGATTAATCGAAACATTGAAGATGTCCAGTCGAATGAATATAAAAAAGCTAGAGAAATTGTTATTTTTGCTCTTCTAGACAAGCCTGATCCGTATGGTTGGGAAGGCCCAGAATGGTCAGAGCATGGGGAGCGATTGACTGAGCCGATCATGGGAAAAGAAGATGAGATTATTATTAATCAATTGATTAACGATCCAATGTTTAAAATGATAAGGGATTCTTTAGCAAAGTTTAATCTTCCATCATGGGATATTCGTCCTGGGAACGTCGGCTATGTTATTAAGGGCGGAAAGAAGCAGCTAGTTATAATAGACCCGGGGTTTGAATTACGTTGAAATTACTATTTGAAAATTGGCGAAGATATCTTCAGGAACAACAAAGGCCGGGTCCAGGCCACCAACAATCTAAGTACGAAAAAGAAACAAATCCACCTCCAATTAGGATGCACGGCTACGCCAAAGCTATTTACTATGCAACTGGTGAGGAGGGCAGAATAATGGAAGGTGGCGATGGCGATGCCGATGAAGTAACTAAGGTTGTTATATTAAATGATGACAATAAGGTGTTGGTGTTGAAAAGGAATGACGATTCTAAGTGGAAACCCGGCTGTTGGGACTTACCGGGTGGCCACCTTAAAATAGGTGAGTCAGAAGAGGATGCAGCTAAAAGGGAAACCAAAGAGGAAACCAATTTGGACATTGATGATCTGGTCAAGCTAAAGGTGGATGGTCGTCTGACGTTTTTTCAAGCAAAGAAACACAGCGGTGATTTTAAACTAGACCTTTCAGAGAACAGCGAGTGGGAATGGTTATCTGTGGAGGAACTAGAAGATGCGGATCACACTCCCAACTCAATTAAAATTGTTAAGATGGCTTTAAACTTGGAAGATGAATAATTTTACTTGTTGCTAGCAACTAGTTATTGTATGGCATGTCAAGAAGAAGATCTTATTAAAAGAATCGAAGAAGCTTTGCTTAAAATTAAAGTTGGGAACGTATATAGTATTGACCTAGAGACCTGTGGACTACTAGAAGAAGTGAAAAAAGAGATTTTGAGACTGAGAAGTACCAGAAAGGTGAGCGAGGATTGAAAAATGACGTTTGGCGATATTACTCTTGATACTGTAGAAATTATAGTTTTGTTGACAGCGTTTCCCTGGACGCTTTTTTTTTGCTTTTTTACTACTGCTGGAGGGCTACTGGGATGACAAAGACAAAGAGGGGCAAAAGGTATGGTAATAATACCAAAAAGATTTCCACTGGAAATGGTAAGTTAATTAAGTGGGGCAACAGAGGTGGCGGCCCCCGGGGATCCACCCCCAGTAAAAAGTATCACAAAAAGCCCATGGACCAAGGTTGAAACATTCTTATATCACTATATATGGAAATAATGAATTGGAGGTGTCTAGGTGAGTGTGTCTATCGAAGAATTACATAAGGTGGTTGAAAGGAGGTTGGCAGAGGCAGAGGAAAGGATGGCCGGCTCTTCTAAGGAACTAGACTATAAATATTATGAGGGCCAGCTGCATGTGCTAGAGATCATATTAGAACATCTTGAGAATTTAGAATAATTTTTTAACTGGTGATTGGAGACACTAATTCTTCTTCAAGGTAAATATTCTTGTCGCCATCATTCCAGTGTACATGAATCGTGGATCCATTTCCAGCTTTAACTATTTCTGTAATCACACCAAGCCCTTCTTTTTTTAGATTTGTGGTCCTAACTCCGTACCATTTATTTTTAATATTATATTTTACTAGGTCGCCTACTTGAAACAAGATTTAAGTCTCCTTTTTTATTTAGATATGGTTCGCTGATCTTTCTCTCTGTCTTTGAGAACCATATTACACTATATAGTGTCTCCCGCGCCCTATGCTTGCTTTCATCCCACATTTTGGTAACAATCCCCATACAATGCGGCTCTAATCTGTATTTTACTAAGTCACCCACCTGCATTAATGGACTCCAATTCTAAAAGCTCGGATTGTCGAGCGATGTAGGTTTCACCATATCCCAAGGATCCGATTCTTTCTTCTTTTAGAAGCTCATCTTGTATCATAAAACCTTTAAATATATATGTGGGAAATTGGCCAACCATTAAAGCGTATAGGTCCACGTTATCCTTTTTCCATGGCACTGCTAATAGTTTTCCCGTTGGGTATTTTGTGGTTTTAACATCGACGCTTTGCCCAGTTGGCAAGAGGGCATCGCCTTGATCGTCCTGCGCTGATCTTGGTTGTATGGAAAAGTCTGGAAAGACGTTGTGTAATTTACAAAATGCAAACTCTGCCCCGAATCCTTCAAGGTCTGTAAATCGGTTGCTTTGCTTTCCTATTTTGCTATTTTTAACATTGCTTTTTCTGTTGTTGTTGAAACGCAATTTGGCTATAGCTTTGCATATGTTTTGTTCGACTTCATTAAGTTTGATTTCTGTGTTTATCATTTTTTTAATCTCAACTTATTTTCTTGCACGACAATAATTTCTTTTTCTATTTTTACTTTGTGCCACTTGAACCAGTTATCTACCCAAGGATTGTTGTGCATATCTTCTTCTATTATCACACCTTGTGTTTTTGGTCGAGAACGAAAGAAGTTTTTACTTTCCATCACCTCTACGACGTCGCCAGTTTTCATTTTTGATTTTCCTTTTTGGTTTTTACCAACTTAATATCTTTGCGGATGTGGCTCTCTTTCAATCTCCCACCTTTCCAAAGTGCAGTGTAGTGGGGGGGACTAACTTTGACTAGTACCCCCACGCCATCAGGCCAGATTGCAGTGGTCTTATAGTATTCTAGTTTTTTACCATATGCTGATAGCTGTATCAAATCACCGACTTTCACTGACCACCTCCAGGTTTGCGATGTGTGTCCAGGTCATGCCAGGTTCCAAGCGATGAAGCCATGCAAAGACCACCCGTTGTTTTAGTGGGCCTTCCAGCTTTAGGACCACGCCTAACTGTGGTTGCCCTTTATGTTTCACCAAGTCACCGACTTTCATTTAGCCTCTGTTCTAATATCTCAATTCTATGGGCATACCGAGCTTGGCAGACAGGAACTCCTCAACCACTGTTAATATATCAGCCGCTGCTTCTTGTGGATCGAGGTTTGTATTATACGATACTTCTAAAGCGGCTTTGAGTTCGTCAGTACGAGAATCGTTTAAAACAGTCTCCAACTCTTCTTTAATAATCTGCTTAAGTTGTGTTTTTGTGATTTTCATTTTAGTTCTCCTAATAACTACAGTAAATAGTTGTTTTCATTCTATTCTCCAACCAACTCTGTAATATCGCCTCACTCCTTGTTCTCAATTGCCGTTGCTCTATCCAACTGAGCTACGAGCGGGGTAACTTCATTTGAGACAATTCTACTCCATCTGGCGCTAGGTGTCAACCTTTTTGTCCAACACTTCTAAATCTCCCAAGAGATGCTTTTGTCTTCTGGGGTTTTCTCCAGACCAGAAAACTTCTATCATAGATGGCTTTGGAGGCACACATACTACTATGCCCAACTCTCCCCATAGCTTATCTTTTACCAAGTCACCGACTTTCACTGATGACCTCCAAAAAATCACGATGGATGACTCTAGGGCAATCAGGGAACATCACGCGTATGCCTGTTTGGTCTGGGTGTGCGTCCTTCATTACAACACCACACACCCTATCCAAGTTTCCTGGAAACTTGGCCAAGTTTCCTCTGACAAAGCGCACTAAATCACCGACTTTCACTTACCAACTCCAAGTCTCTAGTAGAAGACCATCCAGCCATGGCCCCCTTCCAATCACCCTCTAATCGCGCCCACCAGTTTGGAGATTCTAGTCCTCGGTCAGATACTTCCAAGACTAAGAATACCTTGTTCTCATCGCGAGTAGTGGGGCGATTGTGCCTTACCAAGTCACCGACTTTCACTGATAACCTCCAAGTAGGTTGCTGGTATTTCAATCTTGTCTTTGTCTTCTAGCATGACATTGACATACCCTTTCCAACCTTCTTTTCTATGGATTTTTAAAATTGAACCAGTATACTCTTTGTCACATAGAGTAAACTTTACTTTATCGCCTTCTTTCACTTGTCACCTGCCAAAGTTTTTTTAATTTCTGTTTTGCAATCTTCAATCAACACTTCAACCAAATCTTCTGCTAGTTCTGAGGAGTGTGGCATCCACCATAGCTCTATTTTTTTTCCATCGACAGAGATAGTCTCCTCTTCCTCATTCAATTTTACTATTTCTATATCATGTTTGTCAAATGTTTTTTTCATTTTGGATAACAATAAATTTTCTGTTTTCATCATAGCTCCTATGCTTTACATATTTTTACTTTTGTTCTTGAAACTTTATAAAAGTCTTTAGGTACAGCAAAGTTATCACACGCAAATTCTACTTTGTGGTTCAGGGGGAGGAGCTTTACGTATCTGACATCGACATCAGGTCGCGGCGGCATATCTTGTACAACCAAAACCATATCGCCCTTTGCTTTTCCGTAAAAGCCATCCTTCTTTTTCCAGATGATTAAATCACCGACTTTCACTTATAACCTCCAGATTTTCATCAGTAACTCTTATTTGTCTCCCACCTTCGCACAAGTAAATCTCACAAAGAGAATGAACCTTGTCATATCTCACCCGGTGCATATTGGTTATCAGGCCAATCGAACCTTTGGGCGCTCCGAGTCTGTCACGTTTTGTGATTACCAAATCACCGATTTTCACTTATGACAACCTCTTTCTCCCTGCGTGTGAGCGTCTTGAAATACATCTCAGCTTTCTGAGCTAGTGAACGAGTCTGGCATCTTTCTGAGATGATCAATTCAACTGGTCTTCTGGCTCTGGTATATTTCGCACCGCGTTTGGTGTTGTTATGCTCGTGTAGCCTTCTGTCTATATCTGTCGTCACGCCAGCATAATAAGAACCGTCCGAGCAGAGTAGAACATAAAAGTGCCAACTAGTTGCTTTCACTGATAATCTCCATAAACCGCTGTGTCATCGGAAGGGACACTTCCCCATCGTGGAGCAGCCAGAGAGACAACCGTTCACCCTCGTGGCTTAATCGTCCAATGATTACATATGTGCTACGCCGCGCCGGAGCTACTGTTACCAAATCACCGACTTTCATTGAGAACCTCCAGATTGTCTGGGTGGTACATATAATTATTTGACCCCTTGGCCCACAGCACTACAACCCAACCAGCGTTGCTGCCACGATAATCCTTGAACCCGACGACAAGCCCTGTTGTGGCTCTAGTCTTGTCCCATTTTCGTTTTACCAAGTCACCGATTTTCATTTTACCAACCCACTCCATGACAGGGGAACACACACAATCCATATATGGATATCCCCATTAGTGCGAGACATAAAATAAATAATATTACTTCACTTGTTTTCATTTTCATTTTCACTTTACAGGCTCCAAGTCCCTTTCGAGGTATTGCCGATTGCCACCTTGACGTTTGGGCATTCCACACATTTGAACCTCGTGAATGAAGTACGATGCGCCTATAGCATTAGTCTTTGATATTCTCGTATCCACAATAAGTCCGATGCTACCTTTTGGAACGCCAATGGAAGCTCTTGTGACTTTTACCAAATCACCGATGTTCACTGACCACCTCCAGATATTGCTTGGGAGTCCATTGCAGAAGATTATCACTAACCCACCGCACCCAGACTTGTGACCCACTTTTTTCAACGACGATTCCAAGG
>Ga0209128_1003182_pt1 | contig 10216 bp, 6 predicted proteins | sample ETNvirnome_6_100_FD_184072 | JGI IMG/M metagenome (GOLD analysis project Ga0209128, IMG submission 184072) | Marine viral communities from the Pacific Ocean - ETNP_6_100 (SPAdes) (version 2) | ecosystem: Environmental > Aquatic > Marine > Oceanic | place: Pacific Ocean | collected 2013-06-19
TGGGGTTAGCCATAATGGTGCGGATACCTGCTTTGCTGACCCCGAGCTCTCTTGCTACTGCATTGGCGGGCTGACCACCTACGTAGGCCTCCATAGCAGCCTTTACCCGCGGGGCCTTCTCATTGTAACCCCAGGTGCGGGCTACCTTATCCCAGGTGATTCCGAAGGGTAGACGGTGCTGCCCCAAGGTCCACTCCCCTCTCTTCTGCATCGCTGCCTTACCTTCCTGGGTCCTGCGGGTAATCTCCATCCGCTCCCTACCCGCCATGGCTGCCTGGAAGGTGATGAGCATTTGACCGCTCGGGGACTTAGGGTCCTCTACCCCATTGGGAGTGTAGATCTTCGCACTGTGCGCTACGAGCGTAGCGAATACCCCATAATCGAAATCCTCGGGGCGGGCAATCCGGTCCAAACTATCGGCGGCAATATCGCACCCACTCTCCAGTAATGGAACTACCTGCCTTTGCCACTCTGGGCTATCCGCAACCTTGGCACCTGATACCCCGCGGATCTCAACTATGGTGAGGTCTGCCCCATGGTTAGCGGCAATGATTCCCAGCGCGTTACGCTGCCGTGCGAGACCCTCGCCATTTTCTCCTACCTGCTGATCCGTACTCACTCTTGCAATACCTACCAATTTCATCGCTTCCCCCTTTCAGAAAATCAACCAGGGCTAAAGAGTAACCCCTACGGGGAAGTATCACAAGAGTAAAGTTACTCAACGGTTGCAATACCCTTCTGATAAAGAGAGCAATCCCTTACCCTGCCTAGCTTTCCGCCCATACAGAAAGTTTGAAGAAAGTTTCCACTAAGGAGACCCCTGAGTAGTCAACTCTGCTCAAAGATAGCAAAATAGCCCCCGAGAAAAGTATCACAAGGGTATTGCACAAACTAATTTGCAATAGGTGCAAAAAAGTGCTCTGGACGGGTTGACACCTCGATCTCCGGCCAAGTAAAATTGTTGGTGCAGGCAAGCCCTGCCTCATGGATCTTGCTAATCCATGGGTAACGGTTGGTGGGCCTGGGCTGCTAATACAGCCTCGGCTCCCCAGGTTCCACCGGCCCCAACTTTGTGAGGCTGCCCCATGTCGAAGAATCCCACCGCAAACACAACCATCGACCTTAGCGAAATCACCGACGCCCAGCACCGCGATTTTGTGGCGGGCTGGCTCTGCGGTGCCTTCGATGAGAAATGCCCCTACACCGTTGCTCCCATCTCCGAGGAGACCTCCTCCTCCAGTACCGCCGATTACTTCTTCTGGCAGGGAGAGATCCCTCGCACTGGCGGGCTCTTCTACTGTCCGAACGGGTTCAACGGTGAGAAAATCCGAGAGTGGGCCCAGGCCGAAGGTATGGACCAGTACAACCGCGACGTAGGCAAGGGGCTCCAGGATGCCTGGATAGACCTCCTCATCTCGGTCAACGTAGAGATTGATTCCGGTCCTGATTTCTTGCCCCTCTCCATTGAGGAGCAGCGCGCCCACCTGGAAGTACTCGTAGCCCTCGGATTATTGCGACCGAATACCGAAAGTTGGAGCGGTGGCAAGAGCCTCCACCTGGGGTGGACTTGTACTCCAATGGACCGCGTACTCTGGGAGAAGATCCAGCGGGGTCTGGTGGTGCTCTTCCGCAGCGATGTATCATGTATGAATATTGGTCGCAAATATCGCCGGGGAGGTAGCGACTGGGATGGCCGCCCCCAGCCCCTTCTTAGCCACCATACCGAGGTCCATGACCCCCAGGAGCTCCTTGAGGCTGTAGAGGTCTGCCTGGAAGAGATGGGGGTAGAGGATGTTGATAAGGCCTTTGCAGCATTGTCCCTGGCTAACCAACTCTGGAACCTTGGAAAGGGTGCGGTAAAGAAGCAGGATTTTGATACCGCAGCCGAGCTCCAGGCCCAAGCCCGCCTACTCCTGGACCTGCTCTACATCCCCGAGGACCTCCAGCCATTGGTTACCGGTGGAACCGTCAAGGGGACGGGGACGAAGTACAAAGCCATCAACGGCGGGGACTGCCCCGCAGATACCCTCTTCGAGACCCGTAACGGTACTCTGGGCACCGCAGACCAGCTACTCAAAGGAAAGGATAAGGTAGCCGTTTGTTGCGCTTTTCATGCTGATAAATCGCCCTCGGCGGTACTCTTCAAAGGCAACCCCCACCGGCTCTTTTGCTCATCTTGCGCTACCACCTGGAAAGTTGCGCAGCTCAACGAAGGTGGAGCCGTTACCCACAACATGGTAGAGGCCATGCCCCAGGTCCAGGTAGTCCACAGCGACGGCGAATACGTTGGGCTCAACCGGTGGCATCATGGCCCCCTCGGTGACGCGCCTGGTATCCACTTCCTGGCAGCGCATACCGGCTCAGGTAAGACCACCATAACCGCAGCCGCATCCGAGGGTAAGAGTACCCTCCAGGTAGGACCCACCATCCGACTTACCAACCAGCTCGCAGGGAAGTTTGACTCCAAGAGCTACCAGGAAGTATCTGGCGATATCTTCGACCAGAGAGCGGCAGTCTGCATACCCAGTCTGCACCGAGTATCCACAGCCGTTACCCACGACCTTTTGCTGGCCGATGAATGGGAAGGATTGCGCGGGCTACTCTACGATTCGACCTCGGGCATCATGGTCCGTAGCGTCCAGCGGGCAGATCAGAAGTGGTACAAAGAGCCGACGAATAGAGTGGTACGGGATAGGATGGCTGCCAAGATCAAGCAGACCCTGGAGGCTGGAGGGCAACTAGTAGTAGCGGATGCCAACCTCTCCAAAAGTGGCATTGAGGATATCCTGGAGATGGCTGGACCCGACTACCCCGCATACGTCCACTTTGCTCCAGAATTCCCTAAGCCAATGACTGGTAGATGCGTAGACCGCTACCGCTCGGATGGTGGATTCCTGCGGGACCTGGTTGCCGATGCCAAAGCAGGGAAGTCTGGTACCATTGCCTGCGACTCAAAAGCATCAGTGGAGAAGCTGGCAGCCCTCCTGGAAAACGCCGCAGGGGTAGCCCCCAAAGACATCCTCACCATCCACCGGGAAAGCACTGATGAGATCGACCCCGATACCTGGGATGGGTACCAGTATGTGATTTTTAATCAAGCAGCGGGATCGGGGGTCTCCTACACCGGGAAGCGGCATGACCACAGCTACGTATATGCCACCTGCTGGGGTCCTCAAGTAGGGTGGGATGACCTTATCCAGCTATCCAGCCGTAACCGGGTAGGAGTCCACAGAAAGTACTTCGTAAAGGAACGCACGCATGGTCTCGCATGCGGCTACGAGGAATACGTAAAGAAGGCTGAGGAGCGCGCAGGAGGGGCCATCCATGAGGCAGACCTCGGTGCCTTCCATGGTCGCTGCTCAATGGAGTATCTACGAGCCCAGCGGGGGAAGCAGGCATCAAAGGATTTCTACGCACGGCTCAAGGAGCTCGGTGCCCTTATCTCGGATGTTGAGTCCGGTACCAAAGGCCAGCGCAAGAAGGCCGAGAAGCTGGCAAGAGAGCTGGGTATCTCCATCAAGGAAGCACGCATCGATGCAGTAATGGATGCCCCCCTTTTGGCTGATGACGAAGCTAAAGAGCTGCGGGAGCTCAAAGACCAGTTTGGTAGCCTCGATGCCTGCGACCAGGCAAAGCTGGAAAAGCGAATCACAGTGGAGCGGTGGGGACAAGCCAATAGAGACCTGGCCGCAGATACAATCACAACTTCTCGGGAGTGGGTACGGGCAAAGTCCGCAGCCTCCACCGATGACCTACAACACAACGAAGGGGGTATCATCAAAATGCTTGACCAGGTAGAGACTGCTAACGGTTTCAAGAAGTCACAAGGGCGCAACCGCTATCTTCGCTTCCAGGTGCTCATGGAGCTCCTTGATATGGCAGGAGCGGGAGCGGCAATTCGGAAGCTCTCCGATGCGGTAGACCGCTCTATCACAGAGTCTAAGACGGGGACCACCTTACTCAATGAGGCTCTAGTATTAGACCAAATTGCAAAAGGTGGGGACCTCCCCCGAGTAGGCTGGACTAACGCTATCCTGGAGGAAAATGGCTTCGTCCAGCGGGCAAAAGAGCTGGATGCCAAGTACGGCCTGGCCGAGACCCTCGGATATAAGGTCCCGGAGGATTGGAGTAAGCACGGGGTGCAGTATTTGGGGCATCTGCTCGCTTCCATCGGATTCCAGACCAAGCGGGCTAAGTTCCAGGGGGAGCGTAGAACTACGCTGGACCTTGAGAAGGCGATAGCCTGGACTGCCCTACGGGTACGGGCATCTGCCCAGCTCCAGGGAATCCCCGTAACCGTTGATGGAGAGCGGGGTCTCAGCCATGAGGAGAAGCAGATAACGGTGCTGGAAGGCCTCAAGGAATTCCTGGCCGAGTACGTACTCAACCGGAATAATCCCGCCATGGTACCTACGGGGTAAAAAAGTGAGGTTTGCGCGTAAAAAAGTGCTCTGGAGCCCTTGTCAACTCTTAAGCACCTCAAGTAAAATAGTAACCAGCTACCGGCGGACTGATCCGCAACTATCAGGAGGTGGCCGCCATGAGTAAGCATCCAGGTATTGATCGGGCATTTGAAGTATTCGAGGCGCAAACCGCTGAGGCATTGGCGAGGATTGACCAGATTGGCGAAAAGCTACTCGCTGCCTTCGACAAGAGCCCAAAAGAGAAGTGGGGCGATACTGTAGTAGACTACGATGCGCCTGGGGGATATGACCTTGTTTACGAGGCCCCAGACCTCCACAGCCGTATCCTGGCTGGAGAATTCGGGGAGCTGGAACCAGAAGAGCCCGTCCAGGAGGAGCTCTTTGAGTTTCCGATTATCGCGGAGCTAATCGCCCATGCAGACGACGACCTTGAGGAAGAGGACCTCACCTACGAGGAAGGGGAAGTAGTCAAGCTGCGGGTAGATGTTAGGCAGGCCACTACCGAGCTCCTGGGGGAAGGTGAGACCCTTGGGGATATCCTCACCGAGCTTACCAAGCACTTCGGCTACACGCGCCACAGTGCCCACGCTGTAATCAATGCAACGAATCCGACTTTTCGCACACTTTGCAATCTCGCTGGAGCTCTTCGGGTAACCCCTGGGAGCTTGTGCGCAGTACTGGAAGCCCATACCGAATTCGGCTCCGATTCCCTGGCATACCCAGTACGTCCACTCCGCTCGTAGCCACCGCACCTAAGCACCCTCCCAAAATATTACACCCTAAGAATGCTCACTAGCTGAGTATCCAATTAGTGCTTGCATAATTAGCAGTATTTGAGGATACTGTAGCTGGCAAGGGGGGAACCTTTGAGTAAGCGCAAATCAGCAACCACCGTAGAGCAGCCGGTCCACCTTGCATGGACCGCGGGCTATGACAGCACCTACCGCCTTTTGCGCCTACTACTGGATGTCCGCCACGTCCAGCCGGTTTACCTGGCCCGTCAATGTGATGGACGTAGAAATACGGCCTCAGAGCTCTCCGCTCTCCACTCCCTGGAGGCAGAGCTCACTGCGCAGTTCCCGCAGCTCTTACCCACCAGGATAGTAAAAACCCAGGCGACCCCCTTGCCGACCCTCACCAAAGCCTTTAACCGCATCAATGAGGGGCTGCCCCTTCCCCAGAAGTTGGGCAACCAGTACCACCAACTCTCTCTTCTTGCGCGGGCTGAGAATATCACTCTTGAGGTATGCGCAGAACCTGGTGGGAAGATGCACCGGTACCTAAGCTCTGGGTATGACAAGGAGCTCCACTCCAGGGCCTTCTCCCATCTAAGCTGGCCGGTACTCGATATCCCCAAAGTAGAGATGATGGCATGGGCAGAAGATAACGGCCTGGAGGCCATCCTCAACGCTACCCACTCCTGCTGGTTCCCTCCCCTTCCTGGTACCGCCTGCGGGGACTGTGAACCATGCCGAAGAAGAATCAACCCATACGAGCCACTACCACCCATACCGGCTAAGTATGACCTCTCCGTATGTATCCCTTCCTGGGGTAGGCCTGAGCTCCTAAAGCCCAGCCTCCAGAGCATCATCAAGGCAGTAGCTGATAGCGGATTCTCCGCGGAGCTAATCCTCGCTGGAGATGGCAAGGTACCCCGAGGAATCAAGACCCTTTGCACCAAGGCTAAAATACCTTTGAGGTTGGTACAGTCTGAGCACCTCTCAGGGGCCGCGAGAAATGCAGCCGCAGAAGCCGCCGAGGGGGAAGTACTTGCCTGCCTGGATGGGGATATGATCCTGACCGATTCCACGGTCATTATGGAAGGGGTAGACGCTGCCAGGCAGGGTAAAGCATACAGCCCCATCTGCTACGCTCTCACCGACGATAACCAAGGGTACTGGAGAGGTACTCTACCAGACATTATGGACCCAGGTGGTAGAGGCTCCTGCGGTAACGTCGCGATACCTCGATGGATGTACCTCTGGAGTGGAGGTTGGAGAGATGGCACAATATTAGGCCCTGATATTGACTTTCGTAACCGTATTGCCCCCGCCTGGGAGATTGTACGCAAGTACGAGCCCACCTTAATCCACCAACACCACCCGCAGAACCCTCCCCCTGGATGTACAATTCGGGGCAACTTCCGCCCTGGACCCATCCCCGAGATCATCAGGAGTAAACTCAATGCCAGGACTCAAAAGAGCGGATAGCAGACCCCCGCCTTACCACTACTGGAAGCAGCTCTTAGCCCACCTCAGTAACCAGGGCTTTGACCCTCCAGAGGATGCCATCCTTACCCGCGCCTTTGCCTGGCCTCGGCAGTGGGAAATCCACCTCCCAAACGACCATAAGAAGCCCTGCCAGCTCCACTGCCCTCACTGCGCAGGAAAGCTCTTTGACCATGGCCTCGGTAGGTGGGAATCAAAGGCCCTTGCCCTCCAGGAGAAGCTGGAAGGTGCCATCCCCTTCCACGTCTACGGTGGAGCGTATACCGAGCCTCTGGGCAACCCCTACTTTACTGCCTTCCTGGCCGGTACCAAGAGGCATGGAAACCACTTCGGAATACATACCAACGGGGTCCTGCTCAAGCAGCTTGAGGATACCCAGGGATTCCTCACCGAGATACATGCCCTGAGCTCCGATGATGTTGACTACCTCTCCATCTCCCTCGACGCGGGATTACCCTGGAGCTGGGCACGTACCAAGGCCGGTAAGAGCACCCTCTACCCTGAGATATGGGAAGGGATACGGATGGCCTGCAAAATTCGGGATAAGGCTGGCAAGCCATCCCACGCTATACGAGTCTGCTACTTGATCTCCCCCGAGTCTGATACCCCCGAGGACTTCCAGGCAGTAGTTGCCTACGCTAAGGCCTGCGGGGTCGATAGTTTGCGATTCAGCATCCCGTTCGATAACTACCTCAAAGACTTCGATACGGTGCGGGAGTACAAGGAGCTCAGGGAGACCCCTGGGGATACCAAATACTGGGAGATGCTCAAGCCCTACCTCTCCACCTCAAAGGATGCCCGCCCCTACATCTTCTATACCGAGCCCTGGCTAACCGATGTTGACCGCTTCACCTTCCACCGCTGCGCATATTCGTATTTTCAGATCACAAGCAGCGCGGACGGCTGGCTCTACCCCTGCTCCACCGTCGCGAGTCCTACCGCAAAGCACCTTAGACTTGGGGAAGCTACGGACGACGTAGAGACCTTCAAAGCCCTAATCAAACGTAACCAGGAATCCAGCCATAACCCCCAGACCCAATGCTTCGGACATTGCCTCCGATGTAATCGGATGGGAGTGGAGATTAATGCTGCTGTAGAGGGGCTGGAGCTGCGGGATGCCATCGAGGGGAGAAGGTAATGGGTCACCCCTTTACAGTATTGGCTCCCACCTTCATCAACCACCCGCATTACCCATGCGACCGGTACCCCATACTGCTCAAAAGGCTCCAGGAGAGCGGGTGCAAGATCATCTACTCAGACCGGTTAGACCCACATGAGATAGAGCACGGTAAGCTACTCGCTTTCAGGTCCATAGAGCATACCAGGACAACCAACGCCCATATCATCTGCGACCTTCCCCACTACGTAAAGGTGGGTGCCTTCTTCAGCGATATCGATCTCGGCTCAACGGGGAAGATATCCCCCCATGCCAAGTACCACCATTGGGCAATGGAGAAGGTGGTACAGCGATGCGACTTTATACTCACTCCCTACCTTGGTCCCTTCCTCGATAAGTGGCCCCAGGCTAAGGACAAGCTGGTCCTCTTTCCGCAGTACTACTCACCGGAATCGCGGTACCTGGCTCTCCCCTACAATGAGGACCCGATAATGAAGTGTATCTCCTGGGAAGCTCCAGGACATACAGCCCTCTACAGGTACCGCAGGCAGGTAGCTCAACCCAGCTTTTCAGACCTCTTCGATATTGCCCCCCATCCAGGCTACTCCAGGAAGGAAGCACCCGCCTACGCCAACGATGCCTACGCCGCGCATATCAACCAGTACTTTGCTGGATTCGCAGAGTGTACCCCGAGGCAATACGTAGTAGGCAAGTACATCGAAATCCCCGCCGCAGGTGCCCTCCTGGTAGCTGAGTATTGCCCCGATCTTCCGAGGCTGGGCTTTGTGCATGGGGTCAACTACATCAAGGTCTCTAAGACCACCATCAAGAAGCGGGTAAAGGACATACTCACCCACCCCGAGAAGTACGAGGCCATAAGGCGGGCTGGTAATGCCCATGCCCTCCAGAATTTCGGGATGGAGGAGAGGCTCAAGACCATCAAAGAGCTAATGAGCCTCGCGCCTCAGACCAGGAGCCTACCACCTGGTACGTACAACATCTGCCAGGGGGACGCTGATACGGCATTGGCAATCATGCGCAGCGGGGAGCTCTTGATAACCCATTGGGGTCCAGAGCTGGAAGCCCTGGGCCTCCAGGATGGTCTCAACTGTGTAAGGGTAACCCCGAGTAATGCTCAGGCTACCTACAAGGATGCTCAGAACAACCCCGCTCTATACGACCGGATAAGCGCTCGGGGTCACCGATTCGCACTACAGCAGGGCTACTAATGCCACCGAAGGCAATAAAAGCGGCTCGGAAGGCTGGAGCCACGACATCTTTGACAACACCCTCACCGAAGAGGAGCTCACCCACTACCTGGATGAGGAGGCCTGCTATGCAGACGTATAGAGGCTGTGCCCTTATCGGTACCGGGTACTGGGGTAGTAAGCTGCAATGCTACATAGAGGAGAGCCCTGAGCTCCACCTCCACCAGGTAGCGAATTCCACCACCGACCTCAACACCATCTGGGAAGATGAGACCATCGAGGCCGTAGTAATCGCTACCCCCATCGATACCCATGCAACCCTTACCCTCGATGCCCTTTCTGCGGGTAAGCATGTCCTGGTAGAGAAGCCACTATCTACAAGCCCCGAAGAGTGTAGAACCTTGCAAGCGATTGCGCGGTCTCAGGGCCTTACCCTCCTGGTTGATTACGTGCAATGCTTCGCTACCTCCATCCTGGTAGCCCTGGACCATGCAAAGCGGAGTATAGGCAACGTCAAGTACATCGAGGCAGAGACCTCCCACCTGGGCCGGTATGGCATGGGATTCGATGTCTACTGGTTGCTGGCCTCTCACTGGTTATCGGTAATCGATATGATCCAACCACTGGACCGCTACGAGTGGGTAAGTCGGGATCTTCTACATAACCCCACCGATAGACTCGCCACTACCGGAGAGATATGCGGCTACACCATCTCGGGGGAACCCTGGGCAACAATTCGGGTAAGCACTGATACTCCTGGGAAGCGGATGGCCATGACCATCTACGGTAGTAATGGATGCCTGCAATGGGATGGGGTGAACCAACCCACCATTACCCAGACCCTACATACCAGGAAGCCAAAGGCATTACCCCAGGAGCTCACCCACGCAACCCTCCAGGAGCAGCATAACGAACGTGACAACCTACGCTCTGTGGTACGCGCCTTTGCCGACTGCATCAACTTCACCCTGGAGGGGAATTCGGGGAGAGCTGTACGGGTAACCGCTGCCATTGATGAAGCTACCGGGGGAACCTATGACAATCCATGAGCCTCAACGATGCGAGCTGTGCCCCTTATGCCATGGACCAAGGTGCGGGCATTACAAGCGTACTCTGGTCCCCTTCCCATGGCCCGAACGTCCGCACTGGTGCAAGGTCACCCGAATAACGATAGAGACCACCGAGGATTACCATGACCCTCAAAGAATTCGCAGCAAAGCACTTCACGACGATAAAGCA
>Ga0209128_1003185_pt1 | contig 10211 bp, 14 predicted proteins | sample ETNvirnome_6_100_FD_184072 | JGI IMG/M metagenome (GOLD analysis project Ga0209128, IMG submission 184072) | Marine viral communities from the Pacific Ocean - ETNP_6_100 (SPAdes) (version 2) | ecosystem: Environmental > Aquatic > Marine > Oceanic | place: Pacific Ocean | collected 2013-06-19
ATTTTGTTCCATAGTGGTTTCTTTGCTTGTTTTGCTTGTTTTGCTTGGGTCTGTGGTCATTTTTTATCTCCGAATTAAATTGCTAGCGGGCCGTACGAATAGGAGTCCCGCTTTCTGTGGCACTGTTTCCACCATTCGTACACAAAAGTTCTAAGGTGTCCAACGAGCATCATGAGTCCTTCCAACCCTCGACACCATCTCCATCAAGATCATCTTCAAGACCACCACCGTCAAAGAGGTGGTCAAGAAGATCATCAATAGCGGTATTACCGTCGCGAAGTTCGGGGTGTTGCTTGCGATACTCTTCCACCGTAGTGTTCCATTTTTTACCAATGGAACATACCCATTTGTATTCTGCTTCTGTTAGATACGGGTCAGTAACCAACGAGCGTAAATGATTATAGAGTTCACCTGCGGTTTCTATAAGGGAAACTTGTTGCCCTACGAGTAAAAGGTTATTGATTTCTTCGTCAACTTCTATCAAGTCGTTCAAGATGTCCGAGACGGTTGTTGGTGAATGTTTCATATGTTTAGTTCCTCTACTGCTTGTAGTATTTCATCTGATTGCGGATCGTCCTCAATAAGCCCAGCCTCCAAATGCTGAAAACGTCGCGGCACCAAGTACGTTTGAGCAACTTCGGGAATGAAGTAAACGCCTCTGGATACCCTACGGGATTTGTCCTTTACAATCCAATTCGGTACATCGTCATTTGATTGACGCATCATTGAAATTGCTACGAGTTCCTTACGAGTCCAATTGGCTTTGGTCAAGTCATATCCCCAACCCTCTCCAATTGAGCGGATGCTATCCACATACTTCTGTTGTGTTTTTGTTAGATTGTTATATGCTTCGTTCATACGAATTCTCCTTTGGCATCTAAATCGTGTAAGTAGTTTTGTGCTTCTCCTGTAAGACCCCCATCTGCCTCAAAGAGATGTTCAGTGGAATCGTTGTAATCCATGAGTTCCCTCAACACCGTTCGCGTGTTCCATAGTTCTTCTAGGTGATCTAGTTCTAAGGTTTCTGCGAATCGGATTGCAGTAGGAGTTCCACTAAAAAGTGATTCTAAGAGATCGCTTACAAGTCCCATTTGATGATCGAGATCAAGTTCATCGCCGATGTCATCATCGACAAGATCATCTTCTGAATCATCTTCGATCATGTCATCGCGATCGTCCTCTTCAAGTCCGGGGCGATGCCATGCGGTATCGTTTTGGTATTGGTTTACGATTTCTTCAGCATAAATGTCTACCTCGTCCGGGACGATTAGTTCATTGTGTAAAGGGGAAGCCCAACTGGCGATTCCTCTATCGTCTAACCACATCATGTAATCTTTCATATTGCTCATTGTATCATATTTCCTTTATATTTCAAGAGTTTTCTACTCGGTTATAACCGTTTTCGATGAGATAGTCCCATCGTTTGCGGCCGTTTTCTACTGTAAGGTATTCTGTTGTTGCTTCATATGTAAAAGTCGTTACTTCTTCTTCAAAGAACATTCGTACTTGCCAAAAGCCGCGTCCCTCTGTACCTAATTTATATTCTGTGTATTTGTTTCCACTCTTGGTGAAGTAATTTTCCCTATGTTCATTCAGATCGAAATCGCCATATTGTCCCACAATCATTTCATTATCGTTCAACCAGTCCCGAACCAGTGTACCATTGTCGTGTATTTGGTCAAGAAGTTTACTGGCTGGCATCCACCAAGTTTTCTCCTCTTGATTCCATCGTCCACCATATCGTTTGACATCATCCTTCTCATCAAAGAGGACGGCAAGTTTATACCCCTCAAATACGCATTCTTTTTCGTACTTGGTATAGGTCTTTCTAAATTCTCTTATTTCTTTAGGTTTCATAATTTGTAGTAAATCCTTGTTTTATGAGAGAGTTCCAAAATGTTCTTGCAAGTGGAGTTTCATAGTTCCCACCAATCCGTGCATTATCGTATGTACGCCATCCGTGTCCATCATCGATGTACACGATTACTAGATTAGCATTTTGGTCTTTGAACATATACTGGCATCCTGTGTCATGATTGATTAGACAGTAATCTTTTGAGTGGAGTTCAGTTGTACTCAAAATGGGCACTCATTTCCTACTTGTTCAACAGTAGTCTCTTCACCGTTGAAATCCGTATCGGCATCTACTTTGTCGTAGAGATTCAAGAATGTATCTTGCGTATCCTCATCGAATCGCGCAAGGCAAAGTTTCAAGGCTTTTTTCTTATCGTCAAACACTTCAAATGCTTCTACGATATTCACCAACCGGCGAGTCGAAACGACATCATCGATGGCACCTTCAAGATAGGTTTTACGAATGATCTCAGACCATTTGGTGAGACAATCACAAAAGTCAGAATCAGCGAGACCGGCTTTGGTCAAAATCTTGCGTTCAGTTGCGCGAGTTGCGTATGGCTGTTCGTAAGTGTACTTGAATCGTTCAAGAAATGCTTCATTCATAATGCCAGTCCCGCGGAATTTCCCAGTGTCATCACCACGACCCTTAGTATTGGCTGTACCAACGACCTTGAAACCGTTTGCGGGTGTAACCCATTGACCGATTTTCTTGAGGTAAACGCCTTTACCTTCAAGGACGGATTGTAGACACATAACCTTATCAGAGGCAAGGTCGATCTCATCGAGTAACAAAATTGCACCCGATTTCATCGCAAGAGTAACAGGGCCGTCCATCCAAACGGTTGAACCGTTGATTAGGCGGAAACCACCAAGAAGATCATCTTCATCGGTTTGGCAAGTCAAATTGACTCGGAAACATTCAAGTTTCAAGTCGGCGCATACTTGCTCGACCATCAAAGTTTTTCCGTTTCCAGAAAGACCCGTAATAAACAAAGAGGTATATCGGTCAGATTTCAACCAAGTTTTTATATCGTTGTAATGACCCCATTTTACATAACCACTAAATTTCGCAGGAACGAGAGTTTGGCGTTCACCACCAGTCATCCCCATCGTCATATCAATCGCCGCAGGAACGGTCTGCTCAACTGCACCCGCAACAACTGGTGGTGCAGTAGCAACAACAGGGGCAGGTACAGGAGCAACCGCACTTTTAGGACTAACGGCAACGCCATCAATTTCAGGAATCGCATAAACACCGCGACGGACTTTGCGATCCGTATCGTGAGTTATCCACGAAGGTGGCATTTTGTAAATCCCGGAAGAATCACAAACTTCTTGCATTTCTGCAAAAGTGAGTTCTGATCTACAACCGGCATCGGATAATGCTTCAATGAATTCGATTTGTCGAGGTTTTAAATTATTTGTCATATTGTTATTTGCTCCTAAAAGTGACTTTTTACTAGATTCGATATGCATATTGTACCAGAAAAGCAGTCAGTCCGATAGGGGTAGGATCGACTTATTTCCGACTATTTTCAAATGACTGACATAATGGTGTCAGTGGGCATAAGCCATTGTCAAATAAGGACTTATAACGCAAAAATGCCCCAAATTGGTCTATATTCCATACCCCATTTTTGGGTCAAAAACCCCCTTTGTGGATAAATTGTGGATAAGTCCGTAAACCCTTGGTACCAAAGGACTTACGCTTGGCGGTCCCCTGACAGCGTTTTTGACAGCGTTTGACAGCGTAAGTCGAGTAATGGCAAGGGTTTAGGTGTCCACTGACACCATTATGTCAGTCATTTGAAAATAGTCCCAAATAAGTCGATGCTACCCCTATCGGAACACCCCCCTTTCTGGTACAATACAGCATATGTTGAACACAAATACCCCTAAATCCGTAAATAAGACCTCAAAATCCCTATTAGCAAAATGTATGGCGACCGAAGATATTCGAGTCGAGCATAACGCGTCCGCTGAGACTGCATCATTTGACATTAAAAATCGATGTCTTATTTTACCAGTGTGGAAAGATATGTCCAACAGCATGTACGATATGCTCGTCGCTCACGAAGTATCACACGCATTGAATACACCATTCGATGAATGGGATGCAGAAATCCAAACAGTCGAAAATGTTGGTGCCTTTATGCAAGTCGCCAATGTTGTTGAAGATGCTCGCATCGAACGCATGATTAAACAACGATACCCCGGTGTTCGTAAAGATTTTAGTCGTGCATATGGTGAACTTCACGCATCAGATTTGTTTGAATTAGCCGGCAAAGATGTTGCAGAAATGAACTTGATCGACCGATTGAATATCGAATTCAAACTCGGTTTGTTTGGTCACGTTCAAGTACCATTCTCACAAGACGAACAGCAATATGTTACACGAATGGCGAACACGCAAACTTTCGCTGAAGTCGTGGAACTCGCAAAAGAACTTCTTGCTGATTGGGAACTAAACAACCCACAAGAAGCACAACAAAATCAATCGGGTCAAGGTCAAGGTCAAGATGGTCAAGATCAAGATGGTCAAGGTCAAGATGGTCAAGGTCAATCGGATTCGGGTCAAGGTCAAGGTCAAGATGGTCAAGGTCAAGATGGTCAAGGTCAAGAAGATCAAGATGGTCAAGGTCAAGGTCAAGGTGATTCACCTATGGAAACCACGAACATCGATGACATCAACGGAAACAATGAGAACGGTGAAAACGGTGAAAACGCTGTCAAGGCCGATGGCGAAGACGGTGTAGGATCATACGATTACGATGATTATGCAAACAACTCTGGTGGATTGCCTTCAGAGACTCAAACCGCATTTGAACAAAGCAAACGCAACCAAATTGATGAGAATGGAAAGCATCGTGATTATCACACTCTACCATCATCAATGAATCTTGATGAAATCATCATCGACCACAAAGCAATCAATAAGATTTGGGAAGATCATGTAGTATCATTGCGCGACAGAGATGCAGTGGCCGATACTTCGTATGAATATGAAAAGGCCTTCTTAGAAACCAAATTAGAAATTGATGGCAAGTGTGATTCCTTCTTGAACAGTAAAAAAGCAGTAGTCAATCATATGGTATCGCAGTTTATGATGAAGCAATCAGCGGATGTAGACCGCAGGACTTCAATCGCAAAAAGTGGTGTTCTTGATACTACTGCAATGATGTCCTACCGATGGAATGAAGACATCTTCCAAAGCAACCAAGTCGTGTCCGATGGAAAGAATCATGGTATGGTTTTCTTCCTTGACTGGTCTGGTTCAATGGGTGGAATCATTCAAGATACTGTTGAACAACTTTTGATTCTTACAGAATTCTGTAACAAAGTGAACATCCCATTTGAAGTTTACGCATTTTCAGATCGAGACGATCTCAACACATCAGATGATTCAACAGAAGATGCTCCCCAATTCAATACAAAAGAAGGTGTCTCAAATCAAATAACGCCTCACACATTCAGTTTGTTGAATTTCATTTCATCCAAAATGAATAGGAAAGAATATCGAACCGCAGTTCGCCGTTTGTATATGCTTGCGACTTCAAGATACGGTGTATCGACTCCAAGTGGGTTTGGTCTTGGTTGCACACCATTGAACGAAGCAATCGTAACTGCATTTGACCTTGTACCAAGGTTTCAAGAAGAAACCGGCGTTCAGATCGTAAACGCAGTATTTCTCACTGATGGTGAGGGACACGGAATGGGTGTTCGTCCCGGTTGGCAGTGTGAAGCGTGGGTTCACGATCCTGTGACTAAAAAGGATTATCTGAACTCATTCAAGGAAACTAATTTGTACCTTGAAATCCTAAAAGATCGTACGGGTTGCAATACAATCGGTATCTTCCTTAGCCAGCAACGAAGCATGAACTCATTGCGATACTCATACTTCACTGACGATGACATTGCAGGTGCTTGTGCTTCATGGAAGAAGTCAAACTACGCAGTCGCATCAGAAGAAAAAACTGGATATGACGAATGCTACATCATCAAAGCCAATATCTTAGATGATGTAACCGCAATGGATTCCCTTGATGAAGATGCTTCATATGCGAAAATCAAGAATGCATTTGCAAAAGCAGCAAATACCACGAAGACAAATAAGATCATCGCAACAAAGATGATCGATGTCTTCGCCTCAACACTTTCAAAATAACTCAGGGGAGTTCAACAGGTAGCAGATCAGTAATATTACTGATCTGTTATCATATATAATATATGAAGAACCCCCTACAATATGAGGTTGTTGAAGTGATATGGGTAGATGCCGAAGAGATCGGTGATGTCGGTTGGAATGACCTAAAGAAACAATTACGCGAGGCTAAGAAACCCTGTCCCACTATGAAAACGGTTGGATATTGTGTCTATCGTTCTGATACGCATATTAGTTTGTTATCTACAATGGGGAAAGATAATGCAAGCACCTTAGAAAAGATTCCGATGTGTTTCGTGGTCCAAATAAAGAATTTAATCCTGTCAGAATGACAGGCCTAACTTACCATAGACCCCCTAATTATCGGCATATTTCTTTATTGCCTCTAATTCCCTAATACCCCTATAAAGAAACACCAATTTCTCAATTGGCGTTATCGTAAACAAAGTTTTCTAGGATACATTTAATCCAAATCTGTTTTCTTCTTATCACCTGTCTCTGCTGGTCTTTCTATAGTTTTCTTTTGTTTCTTTACAGACCCACCCAAATTTTTCGATGCCTTTAGTGAACTACTTAATTTCAGTGCGGCTAAGGCTCGTTGTTGACTGTCGTGATGTGAATAACCCATTTCCTTCGTATCGAGGTCGACTTGACTCGTATCTGGTTTACTTTGTTTTTTAGCAAGATGTCGTTGTCTCTTAGAAGGTTTACCAGTAAGTCTTAGTATTTCGGCATCACTTGCATCTCTTACCATGTGTTGCCGTACGCCTGGACTTCTTGCATGTTTTACTTCTCCTACCCTGTCCCGTAGTCTTTGTAGTTGTTCGTCTGAAACAGGTTTTACTTGAACCACGGTGGGTTCGCCAGATTGTTGTACTTGTCGTCTACCCCTTGCTGTCCCTTGTGCCTTGATGGCTCTATTAAATCTGTGGAATCTTGCCTTCCTAAATGCTTCCGTTCCTTTTTTAAGGCGACCACTTTGATTGAATACTTCATCAAGTCCAAGTTCTTCAATTATTTGTGTATATGTTTTCATTAGTTATGTTTTCCTGTTATTTTTTATTAGGCGATTTGGTGGACGATTCAACACCCCGGTGACCCACCACACCACTATTGTCGAGTCCAACCCTTTTCTATGGCTGTTTGTTTCCGTAATGAATCACTCTCTAAGTCACTACCATAGCTATCTTTCATTCTACTATGGATGTTCTTTAATTTTTTCTTTGTTTTCCTAAAATCCGTTTTAGATACTCCCAAGGGTTTCATTCTTTTTGCATTATATGATTTGGGGAAGTCACGAAATTCAGATTCATGACTAAACATAGAATCTATACTATTATAATTTGGTTCTTGTACTTGAGAATGGTGCAGGTATTCATCCAACCCAACCACATCGCAAACTGCCTCAGTCAAATCAATCAAATCATGAATGGCTTTCAAGATGTCTTCACTCTTTGTATCTTCGTTTAGAGTCCCACCAAAGTAGTTTTCAAAATATTCTAGTACTTGTTCTTGCATGTCTTGTTTTCCTTTTTAGTATAAATATTCTGGATGTTCCCATTCATCCATCAGTCTTACCATAATATTTTTCATGGTCTTTGTGAACAGACTTTCCATTAGGTGTTCCATGTGGTACTATCATTACACCAAATCCGGGATGGTCTTTTTGATTGAATTGAATAGCATCTGTGTACATCTTTGCTTTGGCATCTGCGATGCGTGGACTTCTGTGAGTAAAGTGTATCTGTCCAGAAGGTCCTCTGGAGTAAATGGCATGAGTCAAACCTTTTTTCAATAAACCCTTTTTGTCATAATTCTCATTCACAATATCTTCTAGTTCATTCTCGCCAATCTTCTTGTTGTCATCACCTTGCATTTCCATATCCCTTGCAGGAATATCTGCAACAGTACCATCTTCAAACTTCACTTGATAAATCTCATCTGATTCAGTCTTACCGTCTGAACCGACTTGTTTGAGTACCGTTCCTTTCTTACCTTTCACAATGACAGTCTTGCCAATCATATGTGTTTCTATAATATAATTGATTTGCTCAATTAAGTTTTTTGAATGTGATTCTGTGAATTCTTTATATTGCATACTAGACTCCTCGATAGTATATATATCATATGAAGAGTTTTATACAATATCTCAGAGAATCAATCATCGACATTCCTCGAAAGCATTACTCCAAGACAATATTTGATAAGTTCAACACAAACGACCCCGTTCTCAAACCTTCAGTGGTGGCATTCATAGAGAACGGTATGAAAGTGTTTGAGAAGTTTGCACCAATAAAGAAGCATTGTCTTATTGGTAGTATACTCACTAAGCAATATAGGAAAGATGCAGACCTTGATGTGAATTTGTTTTTTGATATGCCACCCAAGAATAGAGAATCTATTACCACAAAGATGAGAAAATTAGTGAGCAAAGTGAACGGCAAGAACTTTCCAGGCACCAATCATCCTGTGAATTATTATGTAATCACAGATAAACAGACATACAACAAAGCAAATGAAATGGCAGATAATGTATATGATATTGCAACTGCGAGTTTCATAAAACGGTCGCCCGAACAGGCGTTCAGTGTAGACCAGTATATGAATGACTTCACCAAAAGAGTACAAAAGATGGATATACTCAAAGGTGAATTGGACAGGGACATAGTAGACTATGAAGAACTGAAAGAATTAGACAAAGATGACATTGACAACTTGAATGGTATGGTGAAAAAGAAACTGGCAGAACTAGAGAGAGATATAAAAATCCTCATCTCTACGGGACAAGGAATATTCAAAGACCGTCAGGGAGAATTCAAAAGAGAAATGACACCAAAAGAGATAGTGAAATTTGGTACTCACAACAGATTACCAAAGAATGTAATATACAAAATGCTAGAAAAATACCAATATGTGAAACTTTGGCACGACCTTGAAGATATACTTGGTGATGATGAGAAACTATCAGGTGCAGAAGTTGGCCAACTGTTGAAGGACATACCAAGATGAAAACATTTATACAATATCTTGAAGAAATGCCTGCTACCAAAATAGCTACACACGATAACTACCTTGGTAGTAAAAGAATCGAGGGTCATCACAACCCCACAACGAAACAAACACTTACCGCATTGAAGAAAAGCAAGAGGGGGTTGCGAACCTTACACTATAAAGATGATGAAGGAAATCACCATTCGTTTGTATGGAATGCATACGATGCCACACACGACCAAGTGATGAAGGGTGAAGGAATACATAAGAGAGAGCATGAAAAAGGAGCGGTGCAGATGTCTGGTGATGATAAGGCAATCTTGACTACTTCACACAATGCAGCAGAAACAAAAGTGCCGGGAAAATATAAAACAAAATCACATCCGTCTGGTCATTCATTCATGAAAAGTTGGAAACATCACAGGACTGCAAGGTCTGGTGGTGGTTGGAACAGAGAAAGTGGTCATTCACACACTTCTGAATATTCTATAAATTTAGAGGATAGAAAATGAAATCATTTAGACAATACATCTCAGAAGTTGCAACTGAGGTCGAGAAAGACCCAAACTTTCATCATGATGCTCGCACCCATAAATGGTTTGACATAAAGTTGTCCAACACAAGTCATCAATATCATTATAAAGACCATGACCAGCATGTAAATTTCAACCATGCAGAGAAAGAACCATTCAAGCGTACTGGAATAAAAGGCAAACATCATTCGTATGTCAGTTTCGTTGTTGGTGGTAAAGAACATAGAACCGGCAAAGAAAGTGTGAAGTCAGCATCCCAAAAACTCTCAAATGTATCCCATGCAATCGGTCACCATATAGACACAGTAGTCAAACCTAATATGAAAAAGAACGGAACACATTACATTTCTTTTCATGCAAGTAAAGAGGATGAGGACAGTGGAAGAAATCCAAATGCAAGAAAACAAACATATCATAAAATGGCTAAAAGGTTGATGAAACGCCATGGATATAAACATCACAAAACACACGAAGAACCACACACTGGTGAACTAAGATATATTTACAAGTCAAGTGGTAAGAAGAAATGAAATCATTTCGCCAATATCTTAATGAAGAAGTTCAGTTCGACAAGTACGAACCAGCCACCTATAATAAGATAGAGGACAAACCAAACAAATTTACATACCACAATTACTCACACGATGATGGTACAGAAATTCTGATAC
>Ga0209128_1003191_pt1 | contig 10204 bp, 10 predicted proteins | sample ETNvirnome_6_100_FD_184072 | JGI IMG/M metagenome (GOLD analysis project Ga0209128, IMG submission 184072) | Marine viral communities from the Pacific Ocean - ETNP_6_100 (SPAdes) (version 2) | ecosystem: Environmental > Aquatic > Marine > Oceanic | place: Pacific Ocean | collected 2013-06-19
GTGGGCCTTTCGAAGTATTATATGCCATTCCATTTTGTTCCTTATATTAATTAATTAGTTAACACTTCTAATCATTCCTTAATGATTGCCTCGTTAATCTTGTTTTTCTTCTTAAATATCTATATACCATCCATATCTTCCTTTTTATTACCTTCATAAATAGTCTGTTCTCCGTCGAGAAACGTAATAATAGTATTATTTGTTGGATGGCTGGTTACATGAATCTTAATAAAATCATCAAAAGCATCAAAGAAGGCAATTGATCCACGAGGAGAGGGTGTAAGCCAATGGATAACGGTATGTCCGGTGGCGAAAGTTGCCCCTTCTATTATCACTCCTTCTCCAGATATTCCAGTTTCGTCATGTTGACGACAAACAGTAAAAGTTCTAATACCTTCCGGCGCCCTATTGCTGGGTTTCTTAGGTTTTAAATCTTCCGGCTCTGTGCCTGTTTGTTCTTCTGCTGTTTCTTCTTTTATCATGATTTCACCTATGCATCACCTTTGGATTCAACATCAAACAAACTATCTAAACAAATCTCTCGCACTGCTTCATACGCTGTTGTATTTGATTCTTGTTCTCCTGGCCAATTTGGTTCACACTTAATACAATCGCAGAGTTCTCCGTGTTCTTCGCTTCCATCACCTGTTTCTTCCTTGGCAACAACAATAGTCGGAATGGAGCTAATGATATTATCACTATCAACAGTAAAACTATCTTTCATATCAATCAATGATTTTCGAATCTCACTAATTTTTGTTTCAATTGATTCTATTTTCTCTGTTAATCCGCCATAACAACATATTTTATTGTTTTTCTTTTTCATATCTTACTCCAAAATTATAATATTTTATCCCACGCAACGTTATATGCCGGCGCAATAATAACAACATCTTCCAATATATTTGCTCCGTATTCACTTCTCCCAACTTCAACCGCCAAAACATATCCTATTAATTTCCCTGTAGAAGTAAACACACCGGATCCAGATGATCCCGACCAAGCATAAGCATGTAGGTATATCATTCCACCAGGGCCGTATCCAACTATCTTTCCTGCTAACGTTAGCGGACCTGTCTCGTTGGGGTAACCCGTATAATACACTCTATTCATTAATGACAATGCTTTTATCCACTCTCTACCTCTTGGCACATCCTTATCTATTCTGACAGGTGTGCGTTTAGGTATTTCATCCACCTCTATGATAACATAATCATCATAAGAATTTAACTCAATAAACTCTTTACATCTTAAAAACTCTCCCTCCACAACAATTTTAGTATACATGCATGTGCCTGGTACACCGTGATTTACAGTTAAAACGAAATATCTATCACCCATTGTAAAATATGTACCAGTAGCAGCAGAAAACAAATCACGTACAAGTGAAAAAGATAGAACTTTTACCGCACTGGAGCGTGATTTATATACCGCATGTCTATCTGTCGATAGTAGCGTTGAAGAATTATTTTTATGATCTCTTATCTCGGATACCGTTGGCATCTGCATGTTATATTGAGCCTTTTTAATTCCCATTATGCCGACTACCATACCGACGAGCAACATACTAAGTGCGACAATTAATATTTTAACAAATTTCATGCTAGTATGTATATCCTTAAACTTGTTTTTGATAGCTCAAAAACACCGGTAATTCTTTTGCGCCTGCTTTTTTCGCAAACCAAACAAAATCTTCGTTTCCTGTTATCTTAATTCTCCCATTCATTCCAACCGCTACATATATAGGCATATCAATACCAGTAGCTATAAATTCTTGATATTGACTCATCTTATCATCAAAGACGTTTGTCGGCGCTCTATATACACGTGAACAATACTTCCATAATTCTTCCGTAGGCACCATCATATGATACTGCATTTGATTAGTGTTCATTGGAGCGTCATATATCTGCACCCCGCCATCCATCCAATCCTGTGCTACTTGCTGTAGTGATGCTCTTGGCGTGGGCATCTCCGTGGATTGTTGAGGGGTAACTGCTGCAGGTCCACCGATACCGTATTCATTTAAAGATACATCCACCTCTTCTGCTTTTCCATAATCCTCAACAGTAATACCTTCCATTGCCCTCAATGCTGGGACTAGCTCATGTTCAACAAAAACATTTCTTGGGGTGATTCCTTTTTGTAGAAACTTTACTTCAAATATTATGGCTACGCGGGCGGCTACTGTGCGTTTAGTTATTGTTCTAACAGTGGTAACTTTTTTGATTGCCCTTATTGTATTCTTCAAATCATCAAGCTCTCTGCCTTCAATATCACGAACCATCAATTGTACTCTTACCTTGTAGAGTCTTAAATCAAATTTTTCATTGAGAATGCTTTCGATTTTCATTATCTGCTCTTCAATATTTTCAGATAAATCACTCCTATGCACTCTTGCGCTCGTTGAAGTAGCACCTCGTCTAGTTAGTTCATCCTGTACTAACGTATCAAACAGCTTTGGTTTCCCGGTGTCGGAATCAAAAGAGTTTTCGGCGGCGTATGATCTAAAACGTCTTCTTTCCATCGGCAAAAGATAATTTTTCAGCGCAATGTATTTTTCAACTTCTCTCATCTTATCCCAATTATCGCGAATCCACATCATAATCATTATGATCGCTTCTGACACATCGTCGTCGCCAGCCATTGCGCGGGCTTCATATGTTGAAGTGATGTCGGCTATGGCTTTTCTCGCCATCGTCCCATCCAACACTTCTTTCTTAACCTTTTCTGTTTTATCGAAAAGTGGTTCAAGATATACCGATATAATTTCATCGGCTGCTTCGATAACCATTTGAGGATTCTGATCTAGATATTTGATGGTTTCTATAATATTATCCATCTCTTCTATGGTTGCAGTGGGAGTTACTCTAAAAGTAAGTTCCGTTTTCATCCTAAGTGTGGGTAGTGTTGCATGTTTATCGCTATAATCAGCCTCGGGTTCAACTTCAAAAGTAGTACCTTCAGGTAATGCAAAATCAGTTGTTGAAATGTTAAAACGCGTATCTTTGAACTTAAACCTCATTTGTCTTGGATCCCGACGTAACTGGATATCCATGGCTCTTAGTTCTGTTTCCATATCTTTTGTATAATCGTATGTGCCAGGTTGCCCATGCTCTTTAAAATACATATTAAACAATCGTGTATAGGAATTACCGGCGAGAGCTTGGACGTTGAGATCAGATGTCCCATATAGCAAAACGTCTGTCGGTATCTGGATGTTTGAAAATCTTTTATCCAAATTGCTGCCAGGAGCAAACCAAAACAACATACCCGCAGAAGTAAGAGCGCTGCCTGCAAAGTTATCAAGTCGTTTTCCAAGTTCGATTAATGAGTCCTTTTCACTATCCCAAGCATTTTTTGCAATATATCCACTATCTGACAGTGCTTGTCTAACATCCTCAATTATGCTCTCATAAGAATCGTCAAAAGAATCTTTGATTTGTTCAAAGAAATACGTCACCGATGATATATCAACCGGTGGATCAGCATTTTCCCCATAATAATCATCACCTGGGAATATCTTAAACTTTTCCGACGCTGTGAAAACGACTCTCAGAGAGGCCCACGTTTTTTCTCCCGTTACGTTCAACACGGACGGATCCGGATCGATGCCTACAATGGGACGCACCCTATACTCCACCCAATTCGAATCTTCAACAATAAAACTATCGAATATATCGTCTATACCGGCAGCTTTTGTAAACTCGGCAGATTCACTTTCATCGCCTCCGTGATTAGGATGCATCGGAATTGAAAAACGCCCTTCTGATGTGTATTCGTCGCCATCATCGCTAAGTTTATGCCATCCAGTTAACTCGACTTCAAACGAACCTTCTGCGCGTGCCTGCACATATAATTCATCTTCGTTGGCGCCGGCGACTTCCAAATCCTCAAAGGATACTTTAACGTGCTCCATGTCGCTGTATTGATATACTGCATTGCTCAATTCATCGTATGCTTCGTCTTTTTTTTCCTCCATATCAACCATTCCCGAAAATTGAACACCTGGATTGTCATCTTTCAAGTGGTTTATCATTAGCTTGATTCCTTTTTCATCGTCGGAGTGTTCGCCTATTTCGCGTACATATTTTACGTCATATTCATTAATAAACCAATCAATATGCGACCACAAAGATTCAGGAGGAGCTTCATTAAATCTGCCTTTAATCTGATAAATTGTCTTTTCTGCGGGATTATATGTAACCGTTACATACGAATCAGAGTCCCTTTTCTTCTTTTCCTTTTTTCGAAGAGAATACAAGGTGCCTCTGCTGTCCGATCCGCAATGTCCCATTCGTTCTGCTTCTATCTCACAGGTATCAGTATCCAGATCATACCAATATGACCCATCCTCGAATGTATGCACGATAAAATCAGGTTTTTCTCGTGAATGCCACCATTTCGAAGCAACTATTCGTGCTTGCGCAAGGCCTTCGTCTTTATCTATCAATTCATAATTTGTTGCGTCTTTCTTAAGAAAGTTAATTAAATCATAATTTGATCGATAGAATACCTCAAACCTATCTTCCAATATAGTTCGAAAGTATTCTTGAACTTCCTCTACTTTCTCGCTAGGTTCGCCCAGTTTGCTAAGGTTCTTCAGTATCTTCTTGAATGACTTACTCCAAGCACCATATTGCTTCTGCTCAACTGTGTCGGTGGCGTTTTTAATTTGAAATTTTATCTTTTCCCATTTTTCGGGTTCTTCTGTCGCACGTTTATCCGGCAACTCGCCAGGAACGAGCATTGCTACCATTTTACCTTCAACCTCAACATGTAGGCCTGCGCCGGATCCCCATCGGTGCATCTCTTCATTTTTCCATTGATGTCCTATCCAAGTTTTTGCTTTTTCACTCGCCGTTGAAAGTACGTTTTCAATACGATCAACAATAACTTCTGGTAGTCCAATGTCTCTTAGCCCTTCTTCTAAAAGGGGCTTCTCTTTTTTATTCTTCCGTAGATATTCAAACCACGAACCTGTCGAAATGTCCATTTAATTTTCTCCAACATTATAAATAGTTGGTTATTTTCTATTTCATCTCCAAAACAATTGAATGGATGCTATCACAAACGCCAAAAATACACATGTCATCGTTTTTACAGTAAACATGCTCTCGTTAAGAAAATACCACGTTAAAAGGGGAAAAGTCAAATAAGACAATGCGAAGATTAAAAACCTTGGGCCCCATATTTCCCCCATCTCTGAATATGCCAACTGCATGCCATACCAAAAACACAAAGAACCGGGAAGTACAAAAGTAAATACCGGCAAGAGTGGGCGGCCTTTCCACCATTCCCATACGAATTGCGAATTGAGATGAAACCATCCAAACAACTGGCCAATTGTGAACAAACAACAAGCCGTCAACAATGTCTTAGAAATTAGCAATGATTAAGTCCTCGCATTTGTCGTTATCGTCTGTCTTTCTACCGTATTTGTCTATCATTGTGATGTTGTGTTGCTTATACATTTGAAATAATTGTGGGTGTTTTTTATAAAGTACTATCCACTTCTTATCAATGCCGTTCAAATATTTGTTAAGTTCTTTGTGGTTGATTGTTGTTATTTCATATCCTTTGCTTTTTCCGTATTCAAACAAATTATAACTGAATTTGCCAATTGGAAGTAATATGTAATCGCTCTTTTGTGATGTATTATCAATTGCTTTGATAAGATTGTCCGTTTTGTCGTGCTGGAGAAAAAAGTTTTTAGGCTTGTTGAATTTCTTCAAATAGGACAATGCGATGGAATTATAATTTTTATCATTAAACCTGCCTGACGATATATTGCCTGTTTCCGAACATCTGTTAAGAATGAAAAACAACGCTGAACGAGCGAAATGATCTCTATATTTGGGCCAGTTCTCTTGAATTATATAAAATATCTTTTCATGTTCAAACGGATATAAAAATTCCGATATCGCGGCGATGCGTTTTGAATCCTCCACCGCACAACGCCAAAATTCATATATCACCATCTTACATGTATGTGATATCATGAATCGTCCACTTTCAGATAGTTTAAACTCCAACTCACCAGAGAAAAACAAAAAAGAATCCACCACACTACCTTTTGGTATCATCTCTCTTAAAGTCGGCAGCAACCTATTGAAATCGTTTACACTATCCTTTATCGGAGACTTCATCTGTTTCGCTAGCGGTTGCTATTTGTTGCTTAAACTGTTCAATCATCCCTTGAAGGTTCTCCATCGATGCTTTATCTAACTGTGGCGGCTGGGCTGTTTGTGTTAGCTCCTGTTGGGAGTTATCTTTAGTTGTATGGTTAATGTACCCTGAGATAATATTTGTCGTATCTTCTAAAATAAAATCGATGTTTGCTAAACTCTCCCGCAGCAACGATATATCTTTAATCGCCTTTAATGTTAAAAGGCTTGTTGTCGCTCCTCGTTGATGAATATCTGATAAAGTATTAGATGCTTTTACTAGTTTAGTGCTAGCGCGTGATATCAAAGAATTCACTTCCCAAGGTAACTCTTCTAAATCAATTGAATATTGAATATTTACTCTTTGTCTCATATTACCATCTCATCCTTTTAATAGTTGTTTTGAATTATTATTTAATGTATTCTCAATAATCCCTGGCGCACCCACAACCACAATTTCTGTGCCTGTTTGTCCACGATTCATCGTCAATTTTGAAAATCGATGATTAACATCTAATTCTTCATGCAATAATCCTTGCTCATTTAAACGTTGCATACGTGTCTCTTCTCTTATCATGATAACATGTTCTGGATTAACCAATACTTCTCGCAAAGTATATGTTTGCTGCGTAGATGTCACTCCGTTATTGCAAATCTCTGTAAATCTAACTAACACTATGTCCCTCCTGTAGTGGGTAAACTTCTTTATTTGGCACATACCATTCGGATCCCTGAAAAAACACCTTAATCCAATTTTCGCTATCTTTATTTAAATATACTGCTGTTTGTGGTTTAATTGTTTTGACGAAATCTGTTGGAACACCATCGTATTCATCTATTAATGTCACATTCTGTGGAATGTAACATAAATCTCCTTTTTCCATCGTTGTCATAATAAATATCCTATAATTGTACGATACCGTAATTAGTTGTAATTAATGTTCCAGCGCAACTCGCTGCATTTTGTAAAGCAACTCTTGTTACCTTCACCGGATCAACAATACCATGTAAAAGTAAATCTGCTAATTCACCCTTTTTAAAATCCCATCCCTCATCTTTTGCCGCCTCCAACACACTAACAACAATCAAATCAGGCGACTCGCCGGCGTTTAATGCCATTTGACGAATCGGCTCTTTGCAAGCTTCCTGTACAATAATAGCCCCTAAAGCCTGTTCCTGGTTGTTTGTTTTTACTAATAAGTTATTTGTTACTTTAAGAAGAGCACACCCGCCGCCGATGACAATACCCTCTTCTTGCGCCGAACGAACTGCCTCTAATGCATCTTCAATTCTGTGTTTTTTCTCGATCATCTCAACTTCCGTTGAGCCACCCACTCTAATAACCGCCACACCAGATGCCAAGCGAACAATTCTCTCTTGGAGCCTTTTACATTCTTGTAATAATTCTGTATCTTTAATAAGATTTTTGAGTGTTTCTATTCTCTTTTCTATCATCTCAAAATTACTAGTGCCGCCAACAATCGTTGTGCTGTATTTTGTGCTCTCAATGAACTTCGATGTGCCCAAGTCCACCATCTTCACATCTTGTAACTTAGCGCCACTCTCGCGAGTAATAAAAGTTGCTCCAGTTGATATAGCAAGATCGTTCAAAATGTCTCTTCGTTCTTCTCCGTAAAACGGCGCTTTGATGCCGGCAACTCTCAACGTACCACGCATCGCATTCATTATCATCGCAGCTAATGCCTGTCCTTCAATATCCTCCGATATCACAACAAGCGGGCGATTCTCTCTCGCAACCATCTCTAACACAGGCAAGATTTGCTCAACTGCTGAAATTTTATGATCTGTTACCAAAAACAATGGTTCATCGTAATGCATAACAGAACGACGATCATCTGTAATAAAAGCATTAGCACAATACCCTGCATCGAATCGAAACCCTTCTGTAACATCTAGTGAAGTCTCCAAAGAGCGTGACTCTTCAATAGTAATGGATCCATCTTGACCCACACGATCAACAGCAAGAGCGATAAGTTTTCCGATTGATTCATCATTGTTCGCAGAAATGGTTGCAATATGAGCGATGTCATCAGCACTCTTAATTGGACTAGCCATTTCTTTAAGTCTTTCTGTAATTTCTTTTGTAGCAATTTCTATTCCTCTCTGTAAATCATAAGGTGAGACGCCAGATATAATGTACTTCTGCGCCTCTTGTAAGATTGCTCTAGCGAGCACCGTAGAGGTAGTTGTGCCGTCACCTGCAGTGTTGTTTGTCTCTATTGCTGCTTGCTTAATTATCTGAACGCCGGCATTTTCAAATGGATCCTCCAATTCAACAAAATGCGCTACGGTTACACCGTCCTTTGTAATAAATGGTGTCTTTCCTTTTTCTTGTAAGATTACATTGCGCCCCTTGGGACCTAACGTGGAAGCTACGTTGTCTGTAAGAACATTCACTCCGTTCATAATTTTCTGTTGCAAAGTTTGTTTGTTGTCGTAATCTCTTGCCAAATATCACCTCTCTATTAATAGTATAATCTGTTTTAAAGTCTTTGTCAAGTTAAATCTTCAGGCGGGGTACAAGAATCGTCACCTTGTACGTTTGTTTGCACCGAATTATCGAAAATGATGGCTTCCTTTTTGAAACTTTCAGCACTGGCGCTATCCATCGATGATAAATATTTATTCATATCATATACCATCGAAACATATCGCTGCTGAATCTCCATCAATTGATTTTTGATGTCGCCTAAGCTCTCATTGGCAATCTCAAGGAGAGACTGATCATCAATTGTTAAGATTGCAACTAGGTTTTCGGAAGTCGAATACTGTCCTTTTTTGATGGCGAATTTGGTCTTTCCTGATAATCTTTCTTTCAGACGGTATGTTTCTTCTTTTCTTTCGCTGTGAGTCAGTTCTTTATCTGATAGATAATGCTTTATTGCGCCGGGGAGATGGACGCCATGCTCCATTCTTAATAGTGTTATTTGATAGTGTTCATCATCAACGAACAAATCCCTCATATTCTCTTCGTTGATATCGAATTTATGAATTGTTAAACTCTCCAGTACACCTCCTGACTCAGACTTACCAAAAATATAATACGTCATGACTCCATCTGGTGATGCGTTTAGTCCCAAAATAAGATTCGCTAGCGATCCTGTCACATCAGCACCTAAGCCGATGTTCTTAAGAGAATAGAATCTGTGCTCGGTAGGATTCTTGATAATAAAATCTTGAATACCTTCGGCGGCTGTAACTGGCACAACTTGGCCACCAGGAAATACAGCAGACAAAAACCCTTCCATCATAAACCCAGCAGTGGTGGGACCGTATTCTTTAAAAATACGAGACAGGGTGTGCATTAATTGAATAACAGATATTGTTTTCGACAAATTACATACACCCTCTTGTCTATCTGGTGTTTGTGTGCGAAGGTTGTCTAGGCTTGATGCTATTGCTTTTAATATCTCATCGGGATTTTGACTGTTTGTTAATGTTGAAACATAATTTCGGAGTATCTTACGATCAATATGTTCACCGCCTTCGCCAGCAGTTGGATTGCCCCATTGCTCAATATTGATGTGCAGCGCTCCAAGCATTTGCTCAATTGATACTTTAGACATATCGGCAACTTCCGAATCGGAAGTGGGCTTAATGCCCTCGCCCATCACCTCTGGTTCAACCGCATCATACAATTGTTCCACCATCTCCATTAACATAGAAAAGTCAATAGGTTTCTTCTTTTCTTTCTTTTTATATTCTTTTCTCAAAATCTCAGATAATTCAGACATTTGTTTTCCTCACATAATTTCGTCAGCGATCCCTAACTTAATTGCTTCCTCTGCTGATAAGTAGATATTAATTTTACGTTTCAGCATTTTTTTAAGTTGGGATTTTGTCATTTTTGTTTCTTCAACCAAAGCATCCACATACATATCCTGCAGAACTTCAACCGCTTCAAGTTCATTTACTAAATCATGTAGATTGCCATGATTGCCGGCACTTACTGAATGTAGCATGATACGACAATTCCTACCTATCTTTCGCTTGCCTTTTGTGCCGGCTGCTAATAA
>Ga0209128_1003198_pt1 | contig 10191 bp, 20 predicted proteins | sample ETNvirnome_6_100_FD_184072 | JGI IMG/M metagenome (GOLD analysis project Ga0209128, IMG submission 184072) | Marine viral communities from the Pacific Ocean - ETNP_6_100 (SPAdes) (version 2) | ecosystem: Environmental > Aquatic > Marine > Oceanic | place: Pacific Ocean | collected 2013-06-19
ATGGATTCATTGGTACCTCCTTGATAAGATTTTTGCGCAATACAAGATTATCAGTGGTAATAGTTCTTAACGATGGTATCGCCTTTACGCCACCCAACCACATTACTTTTACCAGTTCATGTGCTGGGTGATCTGCGGGAAATTCATCGTTGTGATAGACGCTTACAACTAGCCCCAACAAAGGACAAGTAGGCAATCCAGAACCTGAATATTGTACTTGTCCTCTCCTGAGACTTTTTCTTTTTACTGCATACCCCAAAGTTTTGTGTAGCACCAGATCACCTCTGTGGATCATGCCTCACCTACGAATTCAGATTTAGTGCCGCTTAGAACATTGTCAAGGGGTGCTTGACTTGAGATGAACTCAAAATAGGGCGCTATTTGCACCCCATTAAGAGCCTCTTCCGAGATATTTCCAAACGTAACAGAAACATCATATTTTTCAGATGAATAGGCTTCCATTGTTGCCAACGCTAGCTCATGTTCATTAGGTGCGAATTCGAACTTATGCAATGGCTTTGCCATTGGAAGCCACGAATCATCACTCATTTTATTATAGACTGAAACAGTTACCATTTTTCTTTCCTTTTCGTCAGTTGATCTTGCCAGCTGATCCAGTATAGCAGATCCGGCATCACTTGTCAAGTTCTTCTTCAAAATATCTCTAAGTGTCTGAATTAAATCTTTTTTCACTTAGATTTCCTGCTCCGACGCAGCTCCGCAATTTCTCTTTTTAGAGTGTCATTAGATACTCTAGCTGCTGCCAAGCTATCAGCCAAACGAAGGTTTTCACGTCGAAGATTAGAAACTTGCAATACAAACTTGGAAATCGCGTCTTCTCCTTCTTGTAATACCTCTTTAAGTGCATCGGTGGGAACCACCGTATCGCTTGATTGTGACGAGGCGGCGCGATGTGCCACCTCTTGAATTGCTCTACTTACCATTTTTTTCTCCTCTTTAAATGTCTTTCGACTTTATTTCGTGTCTTGTGTATGACGTGGGCATACAAATTTTCCTTCTTTTGTTTGCCAACTCCACTTATCAAAACAATATTCACATGTGTTTTTAAAATCAATTTCTATTTTCATCATTTTATAAATGAAATATAAAATATCCCTTTTTATCTCTTTTTTCATTCCTTTCTCTTTACGAATAGCTCAATAAAAAATATACGAGCAATCCCATGTACAGTAAACATGAATAAAATTCATATTTGATGTGCTTAATGAGGAAACCATATGCCTTTAAGCATATCGTACCCATAAGCACCAGCTTAACTGCCAGTATATTCTGGGTTAGTACAAAAATAACTAAAGCCGCAAATAAAATAACTGATAAGTAATAATATTGGCGGGTGTTGGTTACTTTTTCTTCTATTTTCTCTTCCATTTTCTCTTCCTTCTCACGCAACGGAAAGATCGTAATCTTCCATCCACATTTCTTTTTCTATACTGAACCAGTAAACCAGCACTCCGTCAACGGGAGTGGGGGAACTATTATCCTCTATAAAAAAACATCCTCTGTGCAAAAATGGGGTGTCATAAATGTCAAAACTTTGTCGCTTTGTAGATACAACTACTCCCATTCCTGCTCGCAACCCTACATCGCCCCTTAAGTATACCAGATCTCCATAGGTAATGTCAAGCTTTTTTTCAACTGTATCCTTGTTAAAGTTTACGATTGCCATCATACTAATAATTAGTTGGCAACATCAGTCTCCTTCAGGTAAACATACATTTTCAAAGATGTCTTTTAAGATTTGAGTATAGCGAGATCCGTCTGGAGGATCTATTTCATATAGCCGATCTGTTTCCCCGAAAAGAATACTATCCCACTCGCTCACATAGTATCCTTCAGTTATCACAAATACTTCTACGCGATCTCCTCCCACGCACTCACCTATTTGACAGTTGGCGCTTAAAGGGGCAATATCACTTTCACTTGCGTATGCGCCCCAACTCTGAGCGTTTTCATCTGTGATCATAATAACGTAAGGGTAAGCATCGCTTCTCCATCCAATTCCTACAGGATCGGCAGGATCTAAAAGATCATACATCACGTCATAACTAGGTTCGCTTCCTCCGCCATTACATGCCAGCGCATTTAGACTGGCCAAAAAGGTTCCCACTGATACTAAACTAGGATTAGTTATAACCAAATAGCGATCCACGCGGTTGTAATCAGGAGGGAACACTACCACACTAAATTTATGTTCAGTATCTTGAAAATCATTTACATACATAGAAATTCCCTGTGCCAGTGCTTCAATGTAAGGGCACATCGATCCTGAGATGTCGATGGCAAATACCATATCCACCTTCTCGTGGGCATTTAAATCTTCATCTATCTCTCCGTCGCAATCATTGTCCAATTGATCGCATACTTCTTCGGTTGGTGCGACTTCTCCTACGCAGGGGCCCCATTCACCTTCTTCGCACACAGACACCCCTAAGTGGCACTCTCCTATGCCTACAGTATCTTGTTCCTGTACTCCACAACTTGATTCAAGCATATCCACCACGCCATCGCAGTCGTCATCCCAATTGTTGCATATCTCCGGTGCAATAGCTGTCCACATACACTCGCCCCACATTCCAAATACATCACAATACTGAATTCCCAGTCCGCAACTCAGCCATTCACCTGTTGCAGCATTATACATGTCCGGCTCCTGACACGTCCTAGAATCACCTATGATGCACAAACAACCTTCGTCTACTTCCCCATCACAATCATTGTCTAAGTAGTCGCAGATCTCCACCTGCGGGACAGGGGCGGTACAATTAACCCACCCTCCTTGGTAGCACACTTCGATGCCTTGTCCACAGATGGTTTCGCACCCTCTTTCAAGTCCGTCATCCACTACGTTGTCGCAATCATTATCTATATTATCACAAATTTCATTTTCCGCGTAAGTAGCATTGATGCAATAAAGTTCGCCGTCGATGCATTTATTCTGTCCCCAATCGCATTGTCCGATTTCATTTTCTGGGCCACAAACCATAAACTCTTCCATGGTGGAATCATCAATGGTTCCATTGCAATCGTTGTCTATCATGTCACACACTTCAGGTTCAGGAAGAACCTGTCCCATACAGTCTCCCCATGTTCCTTCTTCACACGATCTTGTGCCAATGCGACACGGAGTGGTGCCGTCAAATACTGCATCGTGTCTGCCCGTCCAACACCTAACATCATCTAAGTCGTCCACTTCCCCATTACAATCGTTATCTATGCCGTCACACTGTTCAGGATTCTGAGGAAACCTAAGAGCGTTCGTATCATCACAGTCGGTATTATTTAAACACGAGTCTGGAGAGTTATATCCATCTCCATCGAAGTCGTGGGAAAGTCCATCATCTATTAATCCATTGCAATCATTGTCCAACTCATCACACTCTTCGGACTGAGCAATAACACTTCCCACGCATATATCATTAAAATCTTCATCGCATTCAGTATGTCCTAATTCACACTCGCCCAAAGTTTTACCGGCGGGGATTTTGCCCTCGTCCTCGTAAATTATTAAACCGCCGTCTGGTAATATACTACAAGGACGGGGTTCAGGGCACGTTCTGTACAGCGTTTCCTCGCACGCACACCCGTTCAACAAAGATAATAAAAGAATTGTTAAGGGAGTGTATCGTGCCATATGTTCTCGCGGTTTACTTTTTATCTTTAGCTTTGGTGGAGGGAGAAGAAATTATCTTTCCCTGATCGTGCATTTCTAGGAGCGCCCATATCTCCATCATAGAAGTTTTGCGCGCTTCTTCAATCTGCTGGGGATCTGCGCCCATCTTCATCAAATTGCGCTTTGATACCTCACCTATCATCGTAAGAGCTAAAAAAGTAGTTAAAGTACCTTCAAAATCGTCATAATATTGACGCTCTTTAAGAACTTTTATTACATCCGTATATTTTGTATAGGTTGCTTCTTTAAGCGCTTTCCTCTTCTCTTCTTTAGCCTTGGCATCCATCGTCGTGGGCTTCCCTTCTTGGAGGGGTTGTTCCTTACTCATCATCTTAACCTTTCTCAATGATACGCTTTAATATATCATCCCTTCTATCGTTACTCAAATTATTTATCCATCTAATCACTGTCTTGTCTGCTGCCTCAATATAGTTTTTTCCTTCGCCGTTGCAATAGTGACAGCTAAATGTCTTGCCGGCGCACACCATGCAGATGCTTCGCACATAGAGAACACCAACATTATTGTCGTCTGGTTTTGGTTCGTCCATTTCATAATTGTTCCGGTATGCCTTTCGGCTGGAAAGACGTTACTCCTTCCAGGCTGGCGATTTTCGCCGTTAATTTAGTAATGATCATATCCACCGAATGACTCCCCAAAATCAGCCTATCCACCTTCAGCGATAGGAGAGAATGATCTTTACCTGCTCCGGGTTTCTCTGCTTCTCGGACTGCTACCACCGTTACGCCGGGGAGCGAACGGATGTCGCTCAGTATATCTTCCTTCCCCCTCTCTTTTCGACTTCTATTAACGAGAATTGCCTCGAATCGAAAATCAGGCAATTCCACGCTCTCCACAAATTTATTAAAATTTTCTATTATTTTTTTCATACCTATGTAAATAACTAGTTTCCTCTAGAACTTATCGCTTTTACCCTTCCCCCAAAAATGCTTGTTCCTGCGCTGATCGGTTATCAACATCACTTCAATATAGGAAGTGTTTTCTCCCCCTTTTTTGAACCGATATTGATACACATCTAGGCTTCCATAGAGAGAGGAAGATGCCTTCTTTTCATATTTCCTACGTGGCGGAGGTTCATTTAAATATTCTATGCACCCCTTTATTATCTCACCCTCTCCCATCCAAGGTGGCACATCGGTGTAATTGAAATCTATGTAAGCGCCTATCACCCACTTATTTTTTCCAAAGCCTCCAACATCCCAAAAATTAGAACCATGATAACGCCCTTGGCGTACCTCGGTGGTGCCTCGCGATGGCATATCTCGCAGCCTACATTTAAGCATCGGGTACCCTCGCGAGGTACTCTCTTAATTGATCGTAGCCCCCTACCAACAATACATTTCCTTCCGGAACTTCATTGCCACCACCCACATGCAACACCACCGGGACGGTGGGGTGATTAAATTGTTTTTTCACTTCTTCAACAAAGAAGGGAGACTTATCCATTACCGTCACAATAAACTCCTTCTGCTCCGCTGACAATAAATTAATCGCATCAGCGCAGAAGGGGCAATCCACTTTAATATAAAGATGAAAATACTCGCCCACTTACTTTATCCTTTAAGGAGCTGCTTTCTTACAGCAAAGCATTTTTCTTGGATTTGTGAAGGAGAGCCCGCCACCGTAACAGTGTTAGATATGCCTCCGCTATTCATGGTGATGGTAGAAAACACTGTATAACTGTTCAACTCTTTCCACGGAAGTTGCCCTTCTTGAAAGAGGGTGTTGAACTGTCTGTCCTCCCGAATATTTACAATACTCTCAGGATTAACAAAAATTTCATTCATCTTGTAATCTACTTTGCCGGCGCTCATTGCTGTGCGCTGCGACACTTCTATTAATTTAATTAACATAATTCTTTTCCTATTTGTGGCACTCCGATGCCATGCACTTGATCCGCGTGAGTCACATAAGTATTTCCCATACAAAATACCCTGTATCGATCTGGAAAGGGGCGGTTATCAATCGTTTCCAATACGACGCCCACTTCTGGGCGGTACGTTCTACAGTAGCCTAACTGCGATCCATCAAACAAAATACATCCTTGCGGCAAATACACTAAGTCTCCCCTTTTCCAAATTCTATTCTTCATCCGTTACCACAGGCGGCGAACTTTGAGGGGCTACTGGTACAGATGGCTCCTCGGCGGGTGCTCCTTCCATATATTGAAAATAAGAGGCTAAAATTTGACTGCAATCAGCAATGCGGTTATCCACCCGATAAAGAGTGCGCCGGATCTCTTCCAGATCCACCAAACAGTGCTGGATGGCGACGGGATCGTGAAGGCGATTAATGGCGTTGCCCAACCCGTGGCTACACTCATCTAGTTTCTTTTCGGTACTTCTTAGAAGTTCTTCTATTTCTTGGGGTAGATCTTCCATCATCCCTCGTACGGCAATATTAATTTCTTTGGGCATTTTTCACTCCTTTTATTAAAATGATCATAGATCATTATACCATCCTTTGCGATGGCTGTCAAGTAAAATATTAAGATAATGCTTTGGTAACTAAAAAGGCGAGAATTCCTAGAGTCGATGACACCAACATCCAAGTAAATTTAACAGATGTTTTCTGCCAACCCTCTAACTCTCTTAGTCGGGCGTACAGTCCCTCATCAGGATGATACACCGCGTCTTTGACTTTGGATATATCTGCTGCCATATCTTCCTGCTTTTCTTTTAATTCATCAATCTTCATGGCGAGCACGTCCATCTTTCCATCTAACTGCGATAGAGCTGTGTTTACATCATCAGGCACTAAATGATTCCCCCGCCATAATGTTGGTGTAATAGTAAATAGTAATTACTTGGCGATTATGGCATGACTACTTGTAATAAGTGTGCCAGCTGCCGATGCAGCGTTCTGGAGGGCAGATCTCACTACTTTTAATGGATCAATAATGCCCTGTTCGAACATATCTACTGCATTGTCCCGGGAAAACTCGTGCATCAAATTGAATCCTTGGCAATCCTCCAAAGCTTTGGCGCAATCAATAACTACATCCGGCTTACCGCCGGCATTTTCTACCATCTGCCGCAAGGGAGCTTCGACTGCCTTCAAAACAATATGTACTCCATAGAGTGCCTCCCCCCCTTTGGAATAAAACTTCAGGGGATCTAACCGACTTGCTACCTTAAGGAGCGCCATACCTCCACCTGGAACAATGCCCTCTTGCTGTGCCGACTTGACAGCTTCTAGTGCATCTTCTACGCGGTGCTTCTTCTCAATCATTTCTATCTGCGTGGCGCCGCCCACACTAATAACGGCTATGCCACTGGCTAAACGAGTAATGCGCTCTTGAATTCTTTCACAAGCGGGGATATTTTCTGTTTGTTTAAAGAGAGATTTTAACGATGCAATGCGCTTATCAATGGCACGATCTTCTCCGTTGCCCCCCACAATTGTAGTAAAGGATTTATCGCATTCAATTGTCTTGGCATGCCCTAAATGTTGGAGCTTTACTTCTTTTAATTGCATGCCTGAGCTGCGTGATACAAACGTGGCTCCTACACTAATTGCAAGATCCTCTAAAATATGACGCCTCTCTTCTCCATAGCGAGGCGCTTTAATAGCTGCCACTTTCATGGTGCCTCGCAGCGCGTTCATGATCATTGCGGCTAATGCTTGTCCTTCTATATCTTCTGCTACCACGATCAGCGGCCGACCATCTCTCGCCGCTAATTCCAGAACGGGTAAGATATCTTCTACAAACTCAATTTTCTCATCAGTAACAAGAAACATGGGGCTATCATATGTCATTATACCACGTCGCTCATCATTAATAAAAGCGCCAGCTGCATATCCACTATCAAAGCGAAACCCCTCTAGTACGTCGAGGCTAGTATCCAAGGAGCGGGCTTCTTGAATGGTAATGCTGCCATCTTTACCTATCATATCAACCGCTGTCGCTAGGAGCTTTCCAATTACGCGATCTCCATTAGAGGATATGGTAGCAATATCTTCCACATCCTCCAACTTCGTCACCTTACGGGCTTCAGCTTTAAGATTTTCCACTATTACCTCAGTTGCTCTGTCAATGCCCTTCTTCAGCTCAACGGGTGAATGACCAGCAACCAAGTGACGTTGTGCTTCTACCAAAATTGCGCGTGCTAATACAGTGGCAGTCGTTGTACCATCGCCGGCGTGTATATTTGTTTCTTCACTGGCTTGCTTGATTATTTGAGCACCCACATTTTCAAAAGGATCATCAAAGTCAACAAATTGAGCGACAGTGACTCCATCTTTAGTAATAATAGGGTTTTGGGCTGGGGCATGAAGGATAACATTTCTTCCTTTGGGCCCCATGGTGGCAGCGACGTTATCTGCTAATTTATTTACGCCTTTTAGAATCTTTTGATTTAAACCTTCGTGAGTGTTAAGGTAATATTTGGTTGTCATTTGTCCTCCGTTTTAATAGACTTTGTTTAACTCGTAAAATTGTAATCTCTTCTTTGGTGGTATTGGCGCGCCGGAAATGATATGCCATCGGTACTAGCTTCCGTTTCGCCCGATAATATAACGTCTTCTTCCATTCTCTCTGATAGTGACAAGAGAGGGCTGCAATGAGGATCGCATAGTAAACTCTGTAGCCAAGTGCGCGAAGAAAGTTAAACATTTCCGAAGATATTCCATAGTTAAATTCACCTTCAATAAATAGTAAGCAGAATAAAATCCACTACCTCTATTATAACCACATTTGGTGTGCTTGTCAAGTAAAAAAACCACCTTGTGGTGGTTTTTTAATTTAAAATAGATTGTAGGAAAAAATCCTATTTCTTTTTCTTTCGCGAAGCCATCCTGTGCAGGCGCCTCGTAACATTCTCGGCTATGGTTGTTACCATCTCTTCGATGTCGCCAAATTCTTCTTCGGCTCCTACTTCCACTTCGTCGCCTCCCAGATCATCAGGCTCTTCGAGTTCCACTTCTTCCTCTTCAAACCCTTCGCCTTCTTCTTCATCTGAAGATACAGAAATTTCGACACCGGTTTCGTCCTCGATGGCAGTAGTAATAGCAGTCACTAAGCGCTGTATATCAACTTCGCCGCCCTCCTCTTCTACTTCCACGTCATCTTCTATTTCGAATTCATCATCATCACGCTGTCCTGTCATGGCATCTTGAGCGGCGCTACCTGCGGCAGCACCCAGCGCGGCACCACCTGGGATGGGACTGGCTAGCCCTGCCAAGCCACCGCCGACTGTGCCCAAAAATCCTTCGTCTTTACGCGCTTTCTCTGCCTTTTTCTTGCGCTTTTTACCCTTCTTAGAAGTGGGATCTTCATAATCCGCCTTATCTTCTTGTTCTTCGGTTTCCTTATCCTCATGCTCATCTTGGGGGGCATCGTGTTCACGGCCATCTTTTTCCCCACCGTAAGGATTTTTCTTTTCGTAGAGGCTCTCTACAAAATCACTGGCAAGAGGTTTCAGATTGGCAAGTTTCATAAACTGCCGAACGGTTCCTTCTTCGAGTAATGTTTTCTTTTTTGTCATAATAAAAAATCTCCTTTGGGTGCGTGATTTTCGGGCACAACACTTTTACATTAAATAAGTAGTTCCCAACTTCTAGAAAAAACCATCCTCTAAGACAAAAAGTTCATCCCTCATCTCCTCTTTGTCTATCTTCTCTATCGCCGTGTCTTGTATTTGCTTAATACGCACATAACTCATCTTTAACCTGTCGGCAACTTGATAGAGTGTCATGGGGCCATGGCGCTGTATAGCTACCAAACTACAATTCAAATCTTTCTTGTATTCCATCCATAGCCGACACTCCTTATTCTTGCACTTCTTATTACTCTTTACACACTCACTAGCACATTTTTTCATGCTATATACCTAACTCCTCATCGAACATATCAAACAAATCGTTTATCTCATCTTTAGAAAGTCCCATTTGTTTCTCTGTATTATACGACAGTTTTCGTTCTTTGTCAAGTATTTTCTGCTTGGTGTGAGTATATAAATTTTTTCTTTTTTTGAATTGGAGAATGTACTGTATAAAGGTTGGATCTTCTTCCAAGAAGGAAGATACAACGCCACGAAAAAACTCGCGCTTCGTTATGCCTTCGTGCTTTAACTTAATTAAGAGCTTGGCATAAGTACTGTCCTTATCTTCAAATCCTATTATCATCTTTTGTCGCATAATCTTCTAGTACGTCTAAAGCGTGTTGCCAACAGGAGGGGCAATATAGTCTAACTATCTTTTCTTCGTTACGCACCACTACATTCCAAGTAGTTACCATTTCCCTATCAGTCTTATTAAAGGGATCAAGACAAGCGCTACACTCATCTGGTAATCTATCGAACATATTTAATTTCTCTTTAAGATCTTTTTCTGTTTGCTTCTTAGTGAGAGTTGGTTTCTTCTTGATCTTGCGCACCATGTTTTATTTCCATTATTGCTTTGAGGGCATCGTTTACTTCCATTATTAACTGAGTGTGTCTACGTGTCCATCCCTCATATTTATCACCCTCGTGATCGGGAT
>Ga0209128_1003205_pt1 | contig 10181 bp, 14 predicted proteins | sample ETNvirnome_6_100_FD_184072 | JGI IMG/M metagenome (GOLD analysis project Ga0209128, IMG submission 184072) | Marine viral communities from the Pacific Ocean - ETNP_6_100 (SPAdes) (version 2) | ecosystem: Environmental > Aquatic > Marine > Oceanic | place: Pacific Ocean | collected 2013-06-19
TAAACACAGGATCATCAGTTGGCTTTTTGCGGACTTTGGACAAATAGGTAAAGAAGGGGGACTGCTGAGGATTAAGCTCTGCGATCCGCTCCCCGAAATTAAACATTCTCCGGGAGTGATCTACTGAACTAGACTGCATCGTACCACCTGCACTAATACTATATTGATTAGCCATGGTACATTCCCCTTACCTTGGTATTAAAAAAGACTAAATAATGTTCAGTCTATTTTGGTCTTCAATAATACTATCCATTAGTTTATCTTCTACCGAACGATCAGACACCTGAACATTTTGGCTCGGTAGAACGCCCATAGGACTAGGAACTGACTGTGCTCTGCGAGTCTGCTCGAATGCAGCACTAGGTGCTGGAGCAGGTGGTGCAGGAACAGTCTGACCCCTATCCATCTGATATAACCTCCATAGATTATCGGGATTGAGCGATGCAGGATTTGACATAGTACGAACAAAGTCGTTGAAAGTATTTTCATCCGCATTGTACGTACCCTGAATATGATTCTTCAATTCATTCATCTGATGATCTTGTTGAGCAGCTTCCTGCCTTTGAATGTCATCACGCCTTCTAGCTGCTTGATACTGCTCCCGTTCAGATTGAACGACTGCTGTATTATATTCAACTTGTAGGCGATTATATTCATCCATATCATCACGCCAAGATTCAATCTCATCTAAATGACGAGCACTTTCACTTGACGAATCACTATATGCTTCCTCACGATTATATCCATGTGGTCGCCTTGGTTTATCTGGGGGAGGTGGGAACTCTTCAACCTTTGCTTCTTCCTGTCGTTGTTGGGGCTGTTGCACATTCCCAACTAACGAGGTAAGTTGATTAGTAAGAATTTCATTGGTCTTCTTAATAGTGTCCAATTCATTTTGTCTTTTATCAGCTTCGCTCTGCCAATACTGAAACCGCACAGCTTCATTATCGGGTTGAGCGAGAGGTTGAGGAGCTGCTTCCGTACTATTAACCAAAGCAGTTTCGGGTGAGTCTTGTCGGACTTCCGATTCAAGTGTATCACTAGGTAGATCAAATGCTTGTGCAACATCACTACTTAAATCTCCACCTGAGAGTATGTCCTCTATGGCACCTACGTCCCCACTAACTTGGGTATCAGCTAATTCCTGAACCAAAGGGTCCGATTGTACCGAGATTTCATCAGCCATTTTCGTTGACTCCTACGTTTTCCTTGCCCCTCGGGACTTCTTTTTAGGGGGTGAAGGGGTTTTTACTTCAGGCTTAGAAGCCTCTCTGACTTCTTTACCAATCTGTCCCGTTGCGTCATTAAGGCGTTTCTCAAAGACTGTTCCCGCAGCTTTCGCTTTAGTGGAGGTTGAGTCTAATTGAGCCTTAAATTTTTCTAATTCTGCACGCTGTTTCGCGTGGTAAACTTCCCGCTCTCTTGTCTGCAGGTCACCTTGTAAATCTTTTATTGCCTCTTGAGCCTGTTCAAGTTGCTGCTGTAACTGAGTCACTGTATCTGTTCTCTCAAGAACACCTTGCATGTCAAATATCTCGGTTTTCTTCAAAACCTCGAATTTGTCTATAACACCCTTCTCGTAAGCATCCATATACATCTCGAGTTGTGCATAACGATTAGTAGGAAGTGTAGAACCAGTAACAACCACTACATCATATAAACCAGTAGTAATATCATTGATAACCCCAACCTCTTGACTTTTGTCATCATACAACTTTTTATTCACAGCGAACTCATTTATTGAGTTATTTGGCTGTACTAATCTAATAATCTTTTCTTCGGTATACAACTGTTGTGCCAGTGGTATAATCACTTGAGCCATTCTTTTCAAGCAATTCTCTAAGTCAGCCTGTTTAGATCGCATCTTTCTCTGACCAAACTCATCCAATGAAACCGTAGCCTTGTAAGTATGTGGAGCAGCCTGGGAATTACCCATCTGCATCTCATATAACCCTAATTGATGATCTATGTCAGACTTCGCCTCCTTCTCATTATTATATAACTCATTAGGAAGAGGAGTAGGAGCAACTGAAACAGGTGGTCCTTGATCAAAATCAACTTCAATAGCCACACCAGGCTGGGACCACTTTGTCTCAAATTCCCTCATATCCACCGATCCAGATGGAATTAAAATCTTTTGGTTCGTACTGGTAGTCGCATGTGCAATAATAAGAGATCGCGTCTTATTAATATACTCCTGCAAACCCTTTACCATCCTCACGTCAGACGTGGGATAAGGTGTCCTTGTATGAATATTCATAAGAGGAACAAGAGGATACTCACTAATTGGAAGAGCACGCTGATAAAGCAACTGATTACCCATAATCACACAAACATGAACCCTTACAGTAGGTACAACAACAACCTCAATCTGCTGTTGTTGAATTAACTCCTGATATGTTATCTCTTGTATTTCGGGTATCTCTGGTTGCTGTTCTTCCGGTACTCCCTGAGCCTTGGACTGCTCTAGAGCCTGAGTATAAGTACCCTGTATCTGCTGCATCATTTGAGTGGCTATCTCAGGATCACCAACAATCTGACCATTTATAACCCAAGCTTTCTTTTCAACGTAATCTGCAAAATCTTCCTCATTTAAGAGGTCTTCCTTACCATCAAACTTCTGAAAGACCCTATAATGGTCTACCATCTCTTTATAATATCTCTCGTACCCACGCACATACTCGTTTGTTTGACCCCAACCAAGGTCTGTCTTGGTGGAATCATCTTCTGGGAATGAAAGTTCCCCATCATCCTGACGTAGAGTTTTTGGTCTATCAGTAAGAAACTGCTCAGTATCAGCATTGGCTATAGCCTTTTCATACATTGGATATATAGCTTTTGCCTGCTCTTTAGTATATAGTCTAGAAATAATCATATTCTCAGCATCATCACAGAACTTACTTCGACAATTGGGGTCTACATATACATCTAGCGGGTCAATGTCTCGAACCTTGACATCGCCCTTGCCCATATCAGACATGGGGTCTTGGTAAACTAACAAAAACCCCATACCCATCGTATAGTAATCATCGACTGCAGTTCTGAGAGCATCGTCCCCGCTAGAAATCTGCCAAATATACTCTAGGATACCATTCATGGTCTGGGCGACCCTATTATCACTATCCTCACGAGGAGAAACCCTGAAAGAGGGCTTTTCTGAGGTAAGCATGGCTTTCGCAGCCTCTACAGCAGGATGTATCCTATTAACAACAACCGCAGCCTGTCCCCTCTCTTCAAGTTTGATACGTTGCTCTTTGGACCACTGCCTCCCTAACCTAAACTCTTTATCTTCCTGAGCGTGCTCCGCCCATGGCTCTCTCTTATTAGAGTAAGATTTAAAGAGTTCGTGGGTCTCTTCGACCTTCTTCTTCCCTGATTTAGCTTTTTTGCCGTATGCCATTTAGTGTAGATATCCGGGCGAATTTACCATTACATTGTCATCCAATCAAGTAGTTTCTTTCCCAAACCGTCATCTGCCTGTTTTTCTATCTTTTTCCTTCTACAAGGAGTTGCTCCCTCTAGGGCAATCCATATAGCATCTAGTATATCATCGTTCCTACCCTTCGGATAAGATAAGAACTCCTGTTGTGCCGTCAAATCCTGTGGTCTAAAGAAAAACTCCCCTTTAGCCAACATAGGAACAAGACTGATCAATCTTTCTGACTTCCTAGTCCTGGGTTTAATGCCCTTCTCTAAACCAGCGATATATAGATTCTCTTTTAACATGAGAGATCGAGTACTTGCTCTCAACGCTTCCTGATACGCAGTTGTTTCCACTTTCATCCTTTTGGGATGATATTTCTTAAAATATTCGATAATTTTACTCGGCTGGTCCGCAGGAGAGATACGCTTCCTGAATAGGTCAACGATATACTTGTTATTGTCATTATCAATGCCAATGACAGAAATAACAAAAAAGTCTGCACGAGGGTTAAGACTACTAGCAGGATCAATCCCACAATAAATTTCAATAGGTTTAACATGCTCTGTTTCCCCCTGTTTCTTTATCAAGCAATTTTGCCCCTCTCTCCTTCCGTAATCATAGTGATGTAACTTGATATACTCTGGTTTGAAGGGAGCATCATCCGGAGACTGTGCTATATTCATATATTCCTGATAAAACCCATTCAGGTTGCCAACACTCTCAAACTCCTCTTTTATCTGTATAATCCTTTCCTTTGGGAACCTCGCATTCCATATAGGCTTCTCATTCTCGTCCCATATCGAATACCACAAGGTTTTCCACGCAGAAGACTCTTTTGCCCAGCAAATGAAGCAATCCTCGCTAATAACCGTCCCAATCATGATAATTCTTCCATCATCGGCAAGAGAAGGGATAACAGCCTCCGTCATCCACTTCCTATTCTTACTCCTAGCTTCAGGGGTGGCAGCATTCAGTTCTGACTCGAAATCATCCACTATAATCAAGTTTGGACGGGTATCTCCCTGAATAAAGCCACGGACACGCTGTCCTGTACCCACGGCTACCATTCTTGTCCCATTCTTGAGAACAATGTCAGTTCCCGTCCATTTAGCAGCTGTATCACTACCTTTTGCTCCATATAGGGTCCGATACACCTCAGAATGGTCTAAATGATACTTTATCCTAGATAAGAAGTTAATACTCTGTGCTTGGGACTCAGATATGATGACTATGAACAAATCATCCTTGGGTTGCTTGAATGTAGCCATATAAAGAGGAAGGATCAGGCTACAGACCGTACTCTTGGCAGTTCCCCTAGGAGCTGCTATCATAACTCTCTTCTGATTATCATCTAGGATAGCTTTATATATCTCCTGATGAAAATCAGGGATTGTTCTTCTGAGGGCTTTAGGAAAACAGGTCTGACCAAACTTACCCATATTACGAGCAAGTTCCAGACCCGTTTGTATTAAATGATACTTCTCTTCGCCATCAAGATTCGTCAGACTTGGTTGACTGAGTAAGTTGCTCAACAGTACCCTCCGCTTCCTTTGATGCACCCTTTATCTGCATAATTTCACCCAGCATCTTGGAATCAAAGACACCCTCTATCTGCTCATGCTTCAATCTGACCTTATCTTCCTTGCCCCAACCCTTAAATCCAGACAAATCTTGCAGTATACCCCGTCTAAGTCTCAACTGCTCTTTTTTGTCACCTAAAGCTTCTGCATCCCTCTTTAACTCTATCCAAGCTTCTGCGAGGGCATCATCAGTAATACCAGCATCTTGAAGAATAGCTTCTCTATCTGCATCCACGTTCTTTTTAAACTCCCTTGATCTTGTTATTCTAAACCATTTGTCCCAATCCGCCTTCTTGCTAGGACCAATAACCCTCTGTATAGCCTCTGCTACAGGAGTATTCCTAGCTACTAGGTCTATAAGCTTTTTTGCCTTCTTTGTCCGCATATCCCTGGTAAATGAATGTTCTCCACTAGAGGTATGCACACTCAACCTGCCTTTCACATAAAACTCGGGGCTATTCACCCATGTGGTCCCCATTCCAAATCTGAGATAATCATAACCAGAGGAAGATACCTTCCCTTTTGGAGGAGTTTTCCTTGAATAGCACTCAGATACCCTCCCATCATCAGAACAGCCATAATCCCCTTCTTGAGCATGTTTCCAGTAAACATACTTAATACCCTCTTTTTTAGCCTCTTCCTGCGTATAAACAGGATATACCCTCTTCCCAGCCTTATGATTTATAGTTACTTCATACATAAAGAGGTTTCCACCAACCCACCCTGCTCAGGAAGGACTGAGCCACTAGCCGAGGAGAGATCAAACTGCCAAAGCCCTCCGGTACCAACCAAACCAGTATTTTTCTAATACAGGCTTCCTTGTCACCAAATCAGCATAATATTTCACTCTAAAGCTTCTTAATCTCTCTGGTTCTAAAATCTTTGCAGATTTAGCAGTATTCTTGCCCATTCTGCCATCCACCTTAATCTTTACCTTGTTTTTGTGATTACAGGCTTTCTGAAGGATAGTAGCTGCCCTCCTTGTACCCATATTGACTGCCATATCGAAATATATAGCCCACAGGTCATTTGGAAGCATATGCACCTTGGATGGAATCCAATATTTGTCATAATAGAGCTTCGCAGCATGCTGCTTAGTCAATTTCTTAATGTTCTCATCGGGAAATGCCTTCTTGGAGATACCATACTTGGTCTCCCCACCCGGATCATCCGGATCATTCACATAACCACCCTCATGCTTAAAGACTTCCTTAATTACCTGATCGAAAGATGTCACGTCTTTTACGTTCCCTCCGTATTTTATTTCGCCTAATCTGAGCGGGAGTACGCCCATACTTATCCAAATCATGATCCTTAGCCCTTTTATCATCTTTCCTGCGTTTTGCAGCCCTATTTACCATCTTCTTCGTCTTTCTCGTCTATTCCAGCCTCTGGATTGCCCTTTGTACGGTGGTTTTCGTCAATTAACTGCTCTTCAAAGCAATTCTGGCAGATATACACCTCATCAAAGTTTAAAGGCTTATCACATTCAAAACATAAATTAGGTAGTGGCATTACTTTTCTCCTTCTCCGACTTTATATGCTCATAATACCAAGTAGTCACAGCATTGTACAAGTCTTCTCTCCTCTTCGTCCTGTAAAAACCGGAGATCGCAGCTACATCCGCCCATAACTTGCCGGTATTTAAACTGTTATCGTCATCCAAATACTTTGAGAAGTCATAGTTACTCACTATATTCAATCACAGTTGGTGCATCAATAGTGAGAAAAGACATCTCATACCCAAAACAACTAACATAAATAAATTTATAACCAAAATATTTAAAAGTCAACAAAAAAATATTCTGAGGTTATCTTCCATACCTGTTACCTGTTACCTGTTTCCATCTAAAGTAACCGTTTAAGAAGCAACTAGGCTCGTACCCCTTTCCAAAAAATATATGTAGAATGGGTGTATGGGATAATACTTGCACACCACCCCGCTGAATTTCACTCCTTGGGGTCACAACTACGTTGAATCCCCATTCGTTTGATTCACCGAGCTGTGCACTCTCACGAGTAAGGTGCTGAAGCACTGTTCTCGTGATCCCACCTTATGCATAGTACTAAGCATAGAAGCTATGCGTAGCTACTGCGTAGTGTAAGCACACACTATACATAAGCTGGTCTCACTTACCACGGCTTACTCGCTCTCTTAGCAGGCTCGGTTGAATCATAAGACCACTCAAGGGATTCATCGTAGTCTCTTAGTTGTATTCCCTTCTGTGTGTCCCCAATGAGTGCTCTTCAGCGGGGTGTATGTGTGCGTCCCCCACGACTACCCAAGCGTACGTCAGTAGAGTAATACCTTACGTTTATTAAACGTATGTATTATTGGTATGTTTGGTCATTCAATCACTCATAACATAATAAAGGAGAATATTATGAGTAATTCAGTAAATCATCTGTTCAGTGTTGTTAATACCTTATTGGTGGGGCCTGTGCGTATAGAAACGCCTAATCCATCAGGTGGTGTTACCATCACAGAGGAGATAAAGCCCATTCTCGGTGAAGATGGAAAGCGTCAATACAGTAAGAACAACAATATCCGGTTAACGTGTGATAACGATCCGGACTTTGTGTTTCCTTCGGTTATTAAGCTTTCCATCCTCAAGACGCTCGTAAAAGGGACGCAAGTACAGCTTACCGAAGTTAATTATGTTAAGCATAATCGCGATGGTAAGATTGCGGAGGTTTTACGACCGAAAGACGAGAATGGCAAGCTGAGAGGATACAGCTCAATGGTGTATATGCCTGAGTATGTACGACCCGCCGGTAAAGCTTGTCCAGCTCTTAGCAAAGGATAAGCTGTATCATCTCAGCGGGACTATCGGAGGGTCTGGTAAAGACCGTCATGATCGGTAGTCCAAAATAATCAATGAACAACATCAGCACATAATGCGATTAAATAACACTTGGAATAACAACTAATAACCGCCAAGTACAGCATTATGTGTAGTTCATTGGTTATTTTTTCATTACGCTTTAGAGTCTCATAATAGGAAGGAGAAATTATGGATAATTGTCCATTTAAGCGTAGATATGAGTTAATAAAGTGGCATAACAACTACTTTGGGAACTCAAGAGGTAATAAGTTCACTAAATCACAGTTATTGGCAATCTGGTACAAAATAGCCAAAAGGAGAAAGTAAAAGATGATTGAACTAATAGGGACAGTCATTGTTACTCAGATAGCATTTGTTGTCTGGGGATTTATAATTTGGGATATATGCAAGCGTAGGCTTGCAAAAGCGGAACGGGAGAGAGCCAATATAGTCTCATCCAGTATAAATATTAATAAGAGTCATATCATCACTTTAGACGAGCTTGAGGACAGAGTACTTGAGCTTATAAGATCACTCTCTAAAGTGAAGCATTCATTGCCTCATTGCGATGATTGTAAAGACCTTATAAAGTATCCTTACGATTGTGAAGTTTATGTCGTAGAAGATACTTTTCATGAAAGAGAACGAGGTATTGGCAAGACCAGGCTATTCTGTTCCAAAGAATGTTCAGAAGAATATCAAAGGAACTGGGATAGTAATGAACAAATGCGAGATCATTTTGATTCTGTAAAGTTTGCGAATGATGTCAATTATTCTATGTGGTCTCAATTCCGGGAAGCATTAGCATACAAACCTACTAATATCAAAGGAGGTGAGCCTAATGGCACGTTCTAAACATCATAAGAAGAATATCAGCGATAGTGAGTGGAATAAGCGTAAAAACAAAAGGAAGTTTAACGCAAAGAGAGTAGAGGCTGAAGGGCACCTACAGGACAAGATTGCGAAACTTCACGAAAGACGCCATAGAAACCCACTCACATCACCGGTTGTAACCAAACAGTCATTCACTCAGAAGATATTGGCACGTTTGGGACTCAACAAATCCAGAAGAGGGAATATGTAAACTATTGATTAGATTGCGTAAATAGCGGCAATAAGGACCCGCGAGTAATCTATTCACAATATATACTCATAGAGGTAATCCATAAGGTTTTAAGGTGAGTTCAGAAGGGTGATTAGGTTCACACAACAGAGACTCCAACCTATGAGTATATTCCTTGATAGTAGCTCACATCAGTACAAAGACACTCGTGAAAGGGACGCAAGTCATCTCATGATGCTAACACCAATTGTACTGATTGGGCTACTTATCAGGGTATTTCTTTTCACTTCAATCATATAATAAAAAGGAGAAAGCGATGAACATTACTATCAAATTAATAATAAAAAGGAGAAAACGATGAACATTAGCAAATTCATCATTGAGTTCATCTATATGATAGGTGGACCACTTGTTGTTAATAAGCAACAAGGATTTCACTTGAAGAACGGTATGAGAATACTGTTTAGTGATTCAAAGTTAACAAAAAACGCAACACTTGTACTGCAAAGACATTACAAGAAAGGAAGGTAATCATGGCTGGAAACGGAAAATCAGGTAGGAAACCATACAAAAATACAGCAATTCATAAAGCTAATATGAAAATAAAAAAGTTAGAGAAGAATGTAGAGCAATTAGCAACTATGATTGGTAAAAGTGATACAAACATATATAAGCTAGAAAATGAAATGAAGAAAAATGATCTTGATATACAGACTGTAGACGTTTGCCGGCAAGATGCTGAAAGCGATCTACTTCGTAAGAATCATAAAAGTGATACAAACATATATAAGCTAGAAGAGCTAGTAAGTGATTTAGGCTCTATGGTCGGTCAGAATTTTGATCAAATTGACCGATATGGTAATATGCAGAGAAAACTCTCTGAAGACATAGAGAACCTATTTGAAATGGTAGGCTCTAGTAAAAAGCAACCAAGACGTAGAAGACGTAGTTATTTTAGTCTTATACGATCTTTATTGTATTCCCGCAAGACACGTAGAGGTGTAAGGGCTGTAGCAATCTATGGCACTGTCATCTTTGCAGGTGCTTATGCTCTTTCATTGTTGTTACAATGAGGAGTCTGCTGTACCGGTTAATAAAGGCAAATGGTGATGATGACACATTAGGAACAAGGTTGCTTTACATCTTTTTGATGTTTGCGGTAATCTATCTTAGTGCTCATATGATTTATTATTTGATAGGATTGTAATCGGGTGAGTCTGTCGAAGTTGATGACTTCGGGATAATTTTGCGGTACTATGGACCAAACCGTGACAGACTCATTAAATATA
>Ga0209128_1003207_pt1 | contig 10179 bp, 17 predicted proteins | sample ETNvirnome_6_100_FD_184072 | JGI IMG/M metagenome (GOLD analysis project Ga0209128, IMG submission 184072) | Marine viral communities from the Pacific Ocean - ETNP_6_100 (SPAdes) (version 2) | ecosystem: Environmental > Aquatic > Marine > Oceanic | place: Pacific Ocean | collected 2013-06-19
GTCGGTACTCGTTCACGCATACTTCAGCCGGGACAAAAAATAGCACAAGCAGTGCTGATTTCTGTTGAGCCTTGTGTCGTTGTGGAATGCTCGACAGATACGCTGAACGACAACTCAGCCAGAGGCGCCGGCGCACTTGGAAGTACGGGGGATCGGTGAAGAAGATAATACAACAGACAATGTTTAGCAGCAAATCAACTGAGTGGGAAACTCCACAAGATTTTTATGAAAGACTAGACAAAGCATATGATTTCAATTTAGATCCTTGTTGTATCAAAGAAAGTGCTAAATGTGAAAACTATTTTACAAAAGAGGATGACGGTCTTAGTAAAAACTGGGCTGGCAATAGAGTTTTTATGAACCCTCCATATGGCCGTGCGATAAAGAAGTGGATAGAGAAAGCGCACAAAGAAGGAAAGAAACCAAACACTGTAGTTGTTTGTCTCATACCATCTAGGACCGACACAAAGTACTGGCACGAACACTGTATGAAGGCAAGCGAAATCTATTTCGTGAAGGGCCGGCTTAAGTTTGGAAACTCTAATAATGCCGCCCCCTTCCCCTCTGCGGTGGTGGTATTCAGAGGCCCGCCAATGAAGGGCATGCCCACTCCACCTCTGAGGGTTTCGACAATGGAGAACAAGCATGAGTAGTTTAGGGCGAAAGCTAAAAAGAAAACAAGACAAAGAATCTCGCAAAGCCGAAAAAAAACTTGCAACAAAAATTGCTCAATTTGGAAAATTACCAAATGAGTGCTTGACTTGTGAGAAGGAATTTGATAAAAAGAATAAAGAGATGGTTACTTCTTGGTATGTTGTGCAAAGTGCTGAAAATGTAAGGCTTTATTGCCCCCCGTGCTGGGAGGGCGCACAAAAACTCGTTAAAGAATATATGGAGAATAAAAATGGGTAAAGTATATGTTATGAAAACTGATTATTTCGACAGAATCGTGACGCAGGCACCGGTGCCCTGTGTTGTAAAGTTCACCAGCGACGGCTGTCACTTGTGTCACGAACTTAAGCCAGTATATAAAGAGGTTGCTAAAAAATTCAAAGATAAATATGCATTCTTTAATGTTGACTGTGACGCCGAAGAAGATTTGAGACAGGAGTTCAGCGCCGATGGTGTGCCCACTATAAGAATCTACAATGGCAATCCTAGAGACGGCCACGAAATACCATATCCGAGTAATGAAGTCTCTGGGTATGGGTTCGAAGATTTGGTTAAATTCTTAAATGATTATAGGGCATAAAAAGATGAATATAAAAAAAGAGAGGCTGGTGTTTGATGATGTGCTTTTAGTACCGCAGTATTCAACAGTAGAAAGTAGAACTGCAGTTGATTTAACCCAGTATCTTGGGGTTGCCCCTAGTATTACATTGGGAATTCCAATAATTTCCAGCCCGATGGATACCGTGACAGGGGCTGATATGGCAATTGCCATGAATCATGTTGGCGGCTTAGGAATTATTCACAGATATAATACAATTGAAGAGCAGGTGTCGGCAGTCGCAAGGACACTTCTACCGCCGCAGCACCGAGCCGCGGCCATTGGAGTGACGGGTGATTTTGAAGAGCGCGCTGCAGCACTATGTAAGGCAGGCGCAAAAGTTCTTTGTCTTGATGTTGCACACGGGCATCATATTTTGATGGAACGCGCCTTAAAAACATTGAAGGATATTTATGGCAACGACGTGCACCTAATGGCCGGTAACGTTGCAACGTTGGAGGGTTTTAATGATTTGGCTGATTGGGGTGCTGATAGTATTAGATGTGGCATTGGAGGTGGTAGCATTTGTACTACAAGAATACAGACGGGACACGGCGTTCCGGGGCTTGCAACGATATTTGAGTGCGCCCAATCAGACAGAGATGCAAAAATCATCGCTGATGGCGGTATTAAAAATTCGGGTGATATTGTTAAGGCTCTCGCTGCTGGCGCTGATTTTGTTATGCTGGGATCACTTGTGGCAGGAACTATTGAAACTCCCGGCCAGCTTCTGAGCTATACAGACGGCAGCAAGCGCAAGGCTTACCGTGGTATGGCCAGCAAGAAAGCACAAGAGTTGTGGAGAGGTAAGTCCGGTGCACCAGAGGGTATTGCGACGACAGTACACTATAAGGGTTCAGTTGGAGGCATAATAAAAGATTTGATCGGCGGCATCAAGAGCGGCTGTTCTTATTCGGGCGCCTCCAACCTCAAAGAACTAAGAACAAAAGCTGTTTTTATCCAACAATCGAGCGCCAGCAAGCTTGAGAGTTCGGCACACATATTGGCGAGGTAAAAGATGGCACAAAAACGTATAACTGTCAATTTGACTGAGCACCAGCATGCCGACTTGATTGTAAAATTAAAATATGATGGCATGGCACAAACAAAGTTTATGCGCGCATATATAACTGCATACCTTGAAGATTCTAAATTTATAAGAGATTTTATTGATGATTATAAAGAAAAAAATAAAGTTCAAAATAAGAGAAAAAGAAAGAAACAAAAAAGAATATTAGAAAAGAAAGTTGAAAATAAAAATAAATTCGGTTTGGACACTTATGAAATAGAAGATATTTTTGATATAATACAAAAGGAGCACCCAGAACTATGAGTTGTGTAGAAAAATGCAAAAAATTAAACACTGGCTGTCCCAACACCAGTTGTCGCCACTGGCTAGACTATGAAGAAGACTTAAATTGTACGATTGTATGTGTACAAAAGAATGGTTGTTTGACCCTAAGAGAAGTTGCAGAGAGATTAAAAGTGAGTTATGTTCGGATAAAACAAATTCAAGACAAAGCCTTGCAAAAAATTAACAAAAATATTTCATTAAAGTAGTATTTATTTAATGGGGGCTGTAGCTATGAATAAATATGACGTTAAAATTGAAATTGATGAAGCCATAAAAGTTCTTCACATAAAGATGGATTCCGACAAGGAGTTTAAAAAGTGGCTTAAGATTTTTAAAGCCTTCCAGAAAGGCGCAGACTTAAGTTATGAAAAAATGGAAAAAGAGGAATTTAAGCTTTAAACATACTATTTATTAATAGTTCTTTACAAGGGAGAATAAATTATGAGTAAAAAGCCACTACTAAATGAAGAGGTTGCCAGAAAATTTATGAAACTTGCGGCCATTCCTGCCATTACGCGCGACAAGTTTCTTAGCGAAGCCTACATGGAAGAAGAGGAAGAGCTAGGTGGCGAAGAGATGCCTCCTGAAGGCGGCGAAGAGATGCCTCCCATGGAAGATGAGCCCATTGAAGATGAGGCCGGCGATTTAGGCGATATGGAAATAGAGCCAGCCGAAGAGTCTGCTGGCACTGCAGAAGATTTGGCAGAGAAGATTGTTGATCTACTTGCCGGTGAAGGCCTTGTTGAGAAAGAAGATGACGGTGGCGAAGAAGAACTAGGCGTCGATGATGAGCTAGGTGGCATGGAAGATTTCCCCCCCGAAGGTGGCGAAGAGGAGCTTTTAGAAGAAGAAGAAGACTTAGATGAGCGCCGCGGCCCGCACGATGTATCACATGGTCGAGGTGTTGAGGGCTTAGAAGAGTCTATTGAGATAGTTGATGAAAAACAACTGCTTGAAAATATTCTTAATAGGGTAATAAAGCGTTTGGCTTGATGATAAATGAAGTTGAAAAACTCATAAACATAAGAGAAAATATACAAAGACATATCTCTGAAAAGATTCCTGATTTTGAAATTGTTTCGAAGCAGGAATCTTTTTTTATGAAGGTCTTGTCTAAAATATTGTTTTTTAATAAAGCGTTTATGGACCACTACATTACAACAATATATCCTAAGATGTATGTGCCGTCTTTGCCGTGGAAAGAAAACAACCCAATCTCTGCAATAATCGTGATGGCACATGAATATGTACACATGGCCGACAGAAAGAAAATGGGGCCCCTTTTTAATCTTTTGTACCTTGCACCCCAAATCTTTGCTCTGGGGACCATCGGTGTTTTTTGGAGTTGGTGGTGGCTTCTGTGCTTGTTTTTTTTACTGCCAATCCCGAGCATAGGTAGAGCATGGCTTGAGTTTAGAGCTTATATGGTCAGTCTAGCGGTGTACTACTGGATAACTGAGCAAAAGCCGGCTTTTGATTTTTATATAAAGCAGTTTACCACTTCTTCTTATTATTGGATGTTGCCTTCTCAGAAATATTTAGAAAAACAATTTCAAAATCATTTCGAAAAAATTATAAATGATGAATTAACTCCGGTTCAAAGAGAAATTAAAGAAATCCTTTACAAAGAATAAAAAAAGATTAAACTATACATAAGGGCTAATCTTTTTGGAGGGCCGGTGAAGTATTTTAATAATGGTGATTCTTTAAGTGATGACATCGGCAGGGGAATAAACACGTTGGCAAACAACGTGGCTTGTACTCTTGGCCCGCGAGGACGCAATGTAATTTTGGGAAAAGAGGGCAAGAGTCCTATCATTACAAAAGATGGGGTAACTGTGGCAAATTTTGTTTCGTTAGAAGACCCTTTTGAAAATGTTGGTGCGCAGATTTTAAAGCAAGCTGCATTTCAAACCAACTCAGAGGCTGGCGATGGCACCACCACTTCTATAGTATTATCAAGAGCTATTTTGAACGAAGCCAAGAAATATATAAAGAGCGGCGTGCCTCCGATAGAAATAAAGCGCGGCATGGATCGAGCAAGAAAAGAGATCATTGAATATTTGGAAAACAACTCTAAGACAATTTCAAGCAAAGAAGACATTTGCCACGTGGCAACAATATCAGGCAATAACGACAAAACTATTGGTGAGATAGTGGCCACCGCCGTTGATGCTGTTGGTAAAAATGGAGCGATTACAATAGAAGAGTCACGCAGTTCGGAAACGTTCCTTGATCTAATTGAGGGCTTTAGTTTTGATAGTGGGTATGTGGCAAGTTCTTTTACCAACGATAAAAGAAAAGAGTTGGTAAAATATGAAGATTGCTTAGTCCTTGTGACTGACAAGAAACTATCAACCATTGAAGAAATGATGCCGGTACTGGAGTTGGTACATCGTGACAATAAACCTCTATTGATTGTTGCTGATGATATTGACGGGCAGCTACTAGCTGCGCTTATTATGAATGTTGTGCGAGGTACAATGAAGGTTGTTGCCGTTAAAGCGCCGCGATACGGCTCAGAACGAAGAGAGATTCTTTCAGATCTTGCATTGTCTGTTGGGGCAACCTTTATTACCAGAGAATCCAACTTAGGCCTAAAAGATATAAAATTAAAAGACTTTGGTAGTGCTAAAACAATTGAAGTTCATAAAAACTATACAACTGTCGCTGGCTTGGGTGGCAGCTACCAAGAAGTAGAAAAAAGAGTAGAAGAACTGAAAGAAAGAATTAAGAAAAAAGAATCTTTAGACGCTTGTAAACAAATACAAGAAAGAGTGACACGCTTGGCCAGCGGCGTCGGGGTTATATATGTCGGTGCTTCCACAGAAGTAGAAATGATTGAGAAAAAGCACAGAGTAGAAGATGCCTTGGAGGCAGTGAGATCGGCAAGAGAGGGCGGTATTCATGCGGGGGGTGGTGTTGCGCTTGTGCGAGCCTCACAGAGGGTTGCGATACCAGAAGAGTTGTCGGAAAGTCAAAAGGTTGGTTTTAAAATTATTTTAAAAGCAATCAAAGAGCCTGTACGACAGATGGCTACAAACGCTGGAGTGTCTGCGGATATTATACTTGACAAAGTTGAGAATGAAGAGGATAATAGTGGGTATGACTTTACCTCTGATAAAATGGTAGACATGCTTGAAGAGGGGATTATCGACCCAGTTAAAGTCACGTGTTCAGCGTTAAAAAATGCTGTATCTGTAGTTTCAACACTAATAATAACAGATTATGCGGTTATTGAAAAATAGAGAGTATTTATATTATGAGGATTCGTTACTTTTATACTTCTGACTTAGACAAAATCCCAAAAAGGATTAGGTACCATTTAAAATCTTGTTTTGAGGAAAATAATGTTTACGGCGATTTCCAAAACTTGATTGGAAATACAGAAGAAGAGGTATTTAATCCTATAGAGATGCAAAAAAATATAGAAAACATCAGACAGAGAATGATAAAGCTTGATACATTGCTTGAAGAAACATCACAGCTATTAACTGCATGCCAAGAGGCAGCACTACAGAGAGTAAACCAAGAAGGCAATGATTGATGTTGTTACTTTAATTAGAGTATACTCAACTGTTGAAAAGATGTTGCAGAGGACAACTCTGCTTTTAGAAGACGCCGGCTTATTTTCACAAGATACTACAATTTTATTATATCAGCATGTCGCCTCTTTGTGCGAAGTAAAGAAAATGATTCGCTACTATGTTGAACTCTCGGACGAAGAAAGGCGCCATCCATTCGCCAAAAAACAGATTCAAGACATGGTGGCCCGGGCCGCGACAATAGAGCAAGAAATAATAGAAAGAAACATTTCACTGGAAACACACTAATGTTTGAAGGGTCGGCGAGTTCATGCCCAATTGGTTCTGTAGTTATTCATAAAAAGAAACCTGAATTTGGTTACGGAATCGTTGTTAGTAACTTCGAAGATATGTTACCACCGGGTACCCATATAGATGAGTTGATTGCAATGGTTCTTTGGCACGGTGACGAAGAGAAAGAGCTAACTGAGACTCCCCAACTACATCCATTTTCAGATCTTAAAATACTTAATACAACTGTTGGGTTTGCTTGATGGCCAAAGATAGTTTTTATTATGTTGCTTTGGGGGCAGCTTTCTTTTTTGTTGCGCAAACATTAGTTTGGTTTATGAACAATAGTCAGTTTGCTTGGGAATGGTGGAAAGACAAGCCCATTATAACTTGCTTGATTTATTGCTTTCCCGCTTCTTTGTTCTTTTGGTATGGCTCAAAGTATTCATATGCTGGGCTTGGAGAGGTGTGGGGGTCTAGACTTTTGGGCTTTGGGGTATCTTATTTAACATTTCCATTGCTTACATTTTTCATCATGAAAGAGAGTATGTTCACCCCAAAAACAATGACCTGTGTTTTCTTGTCATTTTGCATCGTAGCAATTCAGATCTTGTGGAAATAGGAGACTAATTACATATATGAAAAACCTAATAAATGAAGTGTTGAGCGAACTCTTTGAAGAACTCCAAGGAGTAGAGGCCAAAGCCGAGGGCAAAGAGGAAGTTCCACCAATTAGATTCCCCAGTTGGTTTATTAATGAAAATCTGTGGGGTAAAAAAGTAGATACTGGGCACGGCTCACAAGATAGAAAATTAATTACAATGGTTGGTGATGCTCTTTCTGGCGAACGAACGCCGCTTGGAAGAGCCCAAGCAATGCAGAAATTCTTAACCGACACTGCAACAGTAAAAGCTGAAGGTCTTACCACGCAGCAAGCGTTGGCGAACCTCATGTTTTTGGACATCTTTGCATCAGTTGTTCACCAATTTAATCCAGCCGTTGCTGGCTTTTTGTTTGAAGCTTTGTTTGCTGGTATTTTTAAAGGCGTACAAATTGAAGCAACCAAAGGCGGCGGGACTTTTGGTACTACAGATGTTGATGAGATGGAAGTGGCAACTGGCAAAAAGGGATATTCTTTTAAACTTTTGGGGCTGACCAGCAACATCGGAGGAAGTTTTTCCGATTTGATTAATGGTGTCTCTGGACCGGCCGGCAAAGAAACATATTTAGTGGTTCTTAAAAGAGGCGAATCGCCTAGAATAGATTTAACGTTTTATGAGTTTGAAATTAATCAACAAACTTGGTTTGACTGGATCGGCCATCCATTAAAATATGAAACTAGGCAATTTAGCGAAGTTATGCAGTTCACAGTTGCCGATTTGGCCGAGCATGGCAATTTGCCGGTCTTGGTTGGCGGCAAACCAACGGGCGATACACTTAAAGATTATGTTTTACAGGCGGAAGATGGAAGCTATAGTGTCATCAGAAAACCAAAGACGCCGTCCAAGTCGATATCGCCTATTCATGTTGAGACCACAAAGGGCGATCGATTAAGGTGGAGTACAAAAAAAGCTATTGTTGCCCTCGACCCAAATCAAACATATGCCTTTGAAACCACAACGGGCAAAGAAAAAGTAGCAGCTTGGGGAAGTTCGATTGGCGCCAAACTTTATAAAGATTTTTTACCGGGGGGCACGATGCGCGAATGGTTTAAAGAAAAGACGAGGACGAATGAGAAGCCCGATGGTGAATATTTTGAGGCTTACGTGGCCAACGGCACTTACAAAGAAGATCCCAACTTCTTTGAATATTTTAAAGTGTTGGGCTCCTACCGCGCCGGGGGCAAGAAAGAAGACGAGCCGGAAGACGAAGAACAACAGATGAATGAAGCCAAAGAAAAGAAGCAGAAGGCCGGCCAGTTTGCTATCACTCAAAAGTATATGATTGAACATCCACTAACTCAGGGCGGCCCGGGTTACACGCTCACGCTCGATCGTCAACTATTGAATGATGCGGCCGTTGCATATACAGAGATTATTTCAAAACAAGTTTTTGATATTTTCAATTCATTAAGCGATTTGATTAAAGATATTAATACATTTTATTTAAGCGACAACAATAATGAAAGAAAGTCCAGCGGCGCACAAGCCGGTGAAGATGCAGAGAAGCTGAAAACAAATACCGACAAACACATTGCTGCAGCAGCTTTGGAACTTCCAAAAGGACTTCCGCCGCCGCAACCTTATCAAAATGAAAACATAAACTTAAACAAAGCAGTAGATAGAGTTTTAAAAGAGTTCTTGCAAAAGCCTTGACACAGGCCCTCACTATGCTATACTGAATATGCCCTCTGAAAAAAGGGGCATAACATTAGTATAGGAGACTAAAACAATGGCTAATAATCTAGCAAGAACAAGGGATCGACTCTTTGGAGATCTCTTCACCGATTGGAATGATCATTTCGATCTGATGTTTCGCCCAGTTGGGCAGACACTTTTCAACACAGGGCAGCGGGGTATGGGATTTCCACACACCAATGTCCTGCACAACAAGGACGACTGGACTATCGAAGTTGCAGCACCGGGCCTTGAGAAGACAGATTTCAAGATTGCAATTGATAAGGACGTATTGACCGTTTCTTACAATGTAAAGAAGGAGAACATTAATTCATTTATTAACAACTCTTTCCAGCGTTCGTGGAATCTACCAGAGGGTACAAGGTTCGAAGATATCACGGCTTCTTATAAGTCGGGTGTCTTGGGGCTTACTGTAAAGAAGCCCGACATTATCAAGCAAGAGACTAAATATATTAGCGTTGCTTAAACTTAATTTATACTTAAACAAATATACGTGTATGGCCGACGGAGCGAACAGGACAGCGAGGGGGGGCTTCGGCCCCCCCTTTTTTTAAAGGATAACAATGGAAAAGAAGAGACATAGATTTATGCGCTGCCCAAAATGTAGAAAAGAGGGACAGCTTCTAGAAGAACAATCATTTATATATTACCACATGTGTGAGCACAACAAACAAAAACGAATGCGAAAATGGAGCGGCAACTCTGGTAGGATCATAGGAGAAACCTACACAGACGATGACTCTATATGGTAATGAGAGTCAAAGACATAGAGGTCGGAGACTTAGTAAGAATAACAGAGCGAAGCCGTGTTCGCCCGCTCTTAATAGATTCAATTGGTGGTGCTAGAATGATCCGATGGATAGACGATAGTAAAACACAACAAAAAGATCTTAAAGGTGAAATATTACTTTATGTAGGCGCATACAAAACTGGGCCGCGTAACAGGTATAAGATGCATCAGTTTATATGTAATGGTGAAAAATGCCACGTAAGATGTCACAACTTTAGGTACTTGGAAAAGATATAAAACTATTTATAACACTGGATTAAACAATGGAAGAAACACAAAACGGTGTGCCAGAAGATCTCAAACCTAAACCCCCTTCTAAACTAGCACCACAAGGCATCAGCACCTTTACGGTTTGCCGTCAGGACGACGAAACCGGAGTATCTGGTACTGGTATCGTAATCGAAGGTTGTAAGCTAGCAACAGGCCAGTGTATTGTTCACTGGCTATACCCTCCTCCGAGGGGTGGTATTGCTATATTTGATTCAATGGACGACTTCATCAAAGTTCATATCAAACCACACCCAAACAACAAAACGATTATTACTTTTGAAGACGGTGAACAAGAAACTTATTGACTATTTATTAATATGAAA
>Ga0209128_1003220_pt1 | contig 10155 bp, 13 predicted proteins | sample ETNvirnome_6_100_FD_184072 | JGI IMG/M metagenome (GOLD analysis project Ga0209128, IMG submission 184072) | Marine viral communities from the Pacific Ocean - ETNP_6_100 (SPAdes) (version 2) | ecosystem: Environmental > Aquatic > Marine > Oceanic | place: Pacific Ocean | collected 2013-06-19
CAAAGATTCCAACAATCCCGCCAAGGCTGTCAAAGTTAACACTGTTTCCTTCTCCATAGTTAAATAAATTGTCCCATTTAAAATTCAGCAATTTCCAGTTAACATTTCTGGAAATTTCTTCCTCCTTGTTAACAATTTCGTTGTATTTGCGGTTCAGCTTATAAACGGTTTCGAGAGTCTCGTCATCGACCTGGAAGTCTGTGAGGTATTCATCGATCAGTTCTTCTTGGACTTTAATGTCGCGCAAGTTTTCAGTAAGAAGAGAGTTTGTAATTTCCTCCACGTTCCCACGCTGACCTGCCGCACGATTAAGGAACGAGATAGATTCTGGTTTGAACTTATGTTTTGCAATCTCCATGGCACGCTTCATTATATCGAGGGGCAAGTTATTGGTGCTAACCAATCGGAGACGTGCGTTCTCCGGCACTTCCAAGTTTTTAGGCATGCGGCCCTTAAGCGTCAGAGGGATAGTAAAGAACGGCTTGGGGTTTTTGAGTACAATCGGCTCAATGTCCCAATCGTCTTTTGATTTGATATCCCAAATGAGAATACCTTTATCATTAGTCTCGCCGTGATTCTGTTGGACGGTAGAGCCGGCATACCATACACGGCCTTCTTCATCTAAAAACTGGCGACGATGAATGTCACCAAGCATCGAGAAGTCAAAATCATCAAAAATGCTCAACTCATCTTCACCGTTCGTCATCGTCCAGTTCATATCGGTTTTGCAACGGCTGATAGAACCGTGGTAGAGTGCGATGTTAATCTTATCTGGGTTTGTTGGTTTAACCCAAGTATCTCGATCAAACACAGACAACACATTTAGACAGAAGTCGTCGTCAAGGTGAGTTTCGCCGGCATCCTTTAATAGATGTAGGTCGGGCAAATCCAGCGCATCAACAATCGGTGTCAACGCATCCTGACGACTACTATTCTTTAGATTACCATCATGATTGCCGAGGATGATATATGTTGGGGCTATCTCCGCTAAACTACGGAAAAACCTCGAACACATCTCAACAAACTCTGGCGAGATCTGTGTTTTAGTGTGGGCGATATCCCCACAATGAACGATGTAATCGACTTCTTGTTCTCGCAGTACTTCATATAACTGCTCAAAAACGATTCGATATTCGTAGTGATACTTCAGGTTTTTGATATGAGTATCACTTATATGTGCAAATTTCACATAGACTCCAGTTTAAATCAAGGCAGGCAAGATAAAAAACTGTGTCACATAATATCCAACAGCAATAAAGAATGCCTTTTCAAAAAGTAGATAAATATTTTTTAACATAGTTGCCCTCTAGTTTCTAATAGAATAACACGTAAGAAAGGCTATGTCAAGCTTTTTTTAATAACCGACGTACTTATCCCACAACTGAACATAGTATTCACTGGGGGATTGATCAGATAATGGCAGCGTATAATCTTCGGCTAGATCATCAAAATCGATGTACACAGTTCCATTAACGCCTGTGCGGGGATCGCCACCCCAACCTTCATATTCTGTGTCTTCAAAATCTTGAAGAAAGTTAGTTCGGCTGTGTTCGGGATCACCGGAAGCTTGTACAACTTGATCGGGGGTGACGATGGGTCCTGCGTCGGCCACAAAATCATCATACACTTTTTTCATCACGCTCCAATCGGGAGGTAAGATGCCGGCCCCACTATCAGTGAGAGGAAGCATTGTTACATCTCCAGGGTCATCGCTCATTGACCAAATAAAGCCGGCGGTGTTGTCTAATTGTTTTTGTAATGCCGCCACCTTGCCTTCGTAACTAGAATTATATTCTTCAGCCGCGGCTATATTCTGGGAAACTTGATCTCTAACCCCTTGCGAATAATCCTGCTGCGCGCCATGTAGGGCGCCGCCTCCGCCGGCGAGGGCTGCTCCGACAGCCAAGGGGGCAGCCACGCGAGCGGCTTTTTGCTTTATGCGTTGCAGGAGGCCCTTCTTTTGCTCTTCAGTAAGAACAATGCCGAGTTTTGCTGCTTCTGTGATTAAAAGCTCTTCGAGTTCGACCATCTCAATTTCTTCTAAGATGATCTGTCTAAGTTGTGATTCTGTGATTTTCATTGTGTTTAATCTTCAGCTTCGGCTTCGCGAGCCTTTTTTGCAGCTTCTGGTGCATATTTTGCTGCTTTATTAATAATCTTTTCTTGATCAGCCTTTGAGGCATGGCCGCGTAATTTTATCGCTGATTCAGCACTTTCCTTATCAAAAATTGGAAAACCATCTTTACCTACTGTTGCATATTTTTCTCGGGCCCTTTGGGTAACATTTCCCTTTTCAGTGCGATTGGCCTCTTCGAAAACTGCAGTCAACTCTTCTTTAATAATCTGTCTAAGTTGTGATTTTGTGATTTTCATTTTAATAATATGCCTCTCCGGCTTTGAAACTCTCCTTGCTATAATTATATTCATAGCTCCTCTTCGGCTGGTGTTTCTGGTGCTGCGGCGGCTTGATCGGGCACCGTTGCCGCCGGCTCCTGTGTTGTTTGTCCTGCTGCAGCCGGCTGTGCTTGAGCCTCAAACGTATGAGCCACTGAAATTGCACCGCTGTGTTTATCAACTCTATATACGATTCCCTTTCCTTCGATTAGTCCGCTATCAACTGCTTTTTTAATTGCCGCTGCCACAGTTGAAATGTTGGCCTCTGAATCGTCGTAGAAAGCCAAGTTTGCGATATCATAATCTTTTTCATTTGATAATACTTCATTATAAAGAAACTCTCCTTTATTACAGCCCGCACACCCTTTAATATGTTCCTGGGCTATCTGAGGAGCCCCCACGGCTTTCAAAAATTGTGGGATCTGAGATTCAACAGCTACATCCCTGGATGTTAAAATTAAAACTTCAGTGTTAGGGCTTTTGACCGCTTTTGCAAAAGCTTTCATTACTGGGACCTGTTGAGAAGCTTCAGGTGTACCTTGTTCCCACCCGAGCGTATCGCGCGAACTGAAGTCAAAAGCCCAACAATCTGGTTTCGATTCTGGATTATCTGCCCACAGGGGGCCCCATTGTTCTTTTTGTGTAAAAAAATCCAATTGAGCTTGAGAAGGACACCAAAAAGCTTCGGGTCTCGATCCGTCGCATGCCATATATTTTAAAACAACTTTTTGTTTTTCTGGGCCGTTTGGCATTGCTAAAATCTTTGCAATTTTTGAATCATTTAGTGGTGCTGCAGCAGCTGGGTTTTCTCCACCTTGGTTTGGATCTGTTTTCTTTTCGTGTGTTTCAAAATATTTTGGGTTAATACCAGTAGCACCGGGTGTAGCCCTCCATTCTCTCTTAGGATCAAAATAAGCAACTTGGCCGCCGGCGGTACGGGCCAAGGTGTGATCGAAATCGAACCCTATAACAGTTTTAGTAGTTCTCGCGAATGACATTTCCTGTATATAATGGCGCCAATTTTCCATAATAAGTTTCATAGTGTATTCCTTTTAATACTGTAATTGTTAATTAGTTTAATATCCTTCAATTATTGAATAGTTTATTTGGTGTCGGTATGAATTTCATATTAGATCTTTCCTATTGATGTTAATTTTGCACTCACACCAGGATGAGCCTCTTTGAATTCAGATAGTGAAGCTCTGACAGACTCTTCATCACATGGGCCGTTGTACCATGCTTCGAACTTTTCGAAAGCCCGGACTTGGTTGAGGACTTTATCTCCCAATCCTGCGGCATAACAAATACTCTTAAAAATTTCAAGAGCGCTTTGGCAACTATCGTCACAACACTCTTTATCTGTCTGCGAGGGGTTCTTCTTCAGAAGGGCTGCAATTTTCTTAAAAACGTTCACTGGTGGGTCTCCTACACTGCTGAAAGCAAATTCAACAATAAATAGTTATCTCTGTCAATAAAAGCCGCATTCTTCTTGCGCTCTAGAAATACGTCTCTGGGCATCTCTGCTATATCTTCATAGTCCGATACATCTATCTTATAGAGTTCTACATCATAACGCAGGAGCGTTTCAATAATCTTACACTCTTTGTCAGCAGCGTCTGGGTCCAGCGCCATATAAACGGGGGTGTCGTTAAAGACAATCTTTCGTAATAGTCGTGAATCGGATCGCAGTGTTGATCCCAATATTGGCACAGCATTTCCGGCTCTAATTGCATCAAAGACTCCTTCTACTAAAACTAAATCCTCGTTCCAGTCGATAAATAGTTCGTTAAAAACAATGTCCTTTGATGCCTTGGGGTTCTTATATTTGTAGGAATCTCCGCTATACGATCTTGCAATAAAATAGTTGGCGTCTCCATCATCATTAAATGAGGGGACAATTACACGGGCTCGGTACATGCCGTCGAAGCAATAGCCGATCTTCCACTTTACTATCTCAGCATAGGAAATGCCGCGCTCTTTGAGGTACCTCATAGCATACGCAGCAGTTCTTGGTGGAGTTGCGGAAGTTAAGCTTGCGAATTCTTGCGGCAACTCAAGTTTCGGGGGAGGCTCTTTATCATCTCGATCCACAAAGAGGTCAGCAAAATCGCGAAGATCCATACGGCCTGCGATCTGGTCCCACCTTTTAAGATGCGTAAAGGAGCCAAAACGGCGGACAAGCCGACGAATGCTACGGCCGCGATAGTCGCAAATCCAACACTTAAAAACGTTCTTATCCAGATTAACGGACAGTTTACGCTTGTGGTGATTACACGCCGGACATCCATATAACAACTCATGGCCGCTGTCTCGGCACCTACCGAGAACTTCGTTTAAAACCTTTTTAGCTGCAGGCTTATTCATGTTACTTCTCGGCTAACTATCGGCCGAATAAGCTTGCATAATATCAGTTAGTCGCTCCGGGGTGACGCGGTGAAGTTGTCCTGCTTTATACTCTATTAACCCATAATTTCCCTTTGGATTAATAGAATAATAGTAGTCTATAGCCTTTTGATATTTTTCATCCCTCAGCCAATCTACTGTATAATATGCCCAACCACTTTCGGCAATGCGTCTTCCGGTAACTCGTCCAAAGCGTAGCCGGCCGCTGTAGCCATTCCAAACTAAATCTCCAATCTCAATAGCACTCCTCAAGGTGCCCTCCTTTTTTAATAATATAACAGATAAGCTTTTAGTTGTCAACTCTTTTTACTTCAAGAGGCCTAAAAAATGCCACAACTGGGATGCCGCCCTCTCCTAAAGTATAAGAAATCCCATCATAAGCGTCGGCAATGTCTTCGAGCATTGTGGTCCACTCCATGTCGTTGCGGAGGCCATACGTTGGATGTCTGTGTTTTTCGTTGTAACCATCGGGATCTTTACGTAAATTATAGATTCTATCTGACGGAACATCAGTGGAAAATAAATCACCAGTGACAATAGGCTCCTTGCGTTCGGGATCAGTATAGTAAAATGAGCGCGGATACCGGCTGCGGATCCACTCGTTTCTAGAATAAGAGCCGCGGGATGTCACAAAGTGCGCTGGGTCGACAATAAATCTGTCTTTACCTTTTGCAGCATGTGTGCGCGTATAATGATATAGCCTTGTTTTGCCGGGTTCTGTTTCTTCACTTATGAAAGTTTGCCAGTTTTCAAATAGGTTCTTCATTTGCGAGTTAATCTCTCTGTAATCTTTGCTACAACCCATTTAGCATTACGCGAAAGACCATCAAAGGTCTCCATTTCTTTTACCTCTTTAAATGTGAAAGGTCTTCCACGAATTCGGCTCATGAACTCTGCTTCGCGGCCGGGGGAATAATCACCGACAGTTTCAGTATTGCCGAGACCAGGGAAGGAAGTATCGTTTGTGCCTAAGAGATAAGATCCGCCACCACCTTGAGGTATAATCAAAACAGAGTCTTGACAAAACAACTGGCCCAGTTCTTCTATATCAGCTACAAAATCAGGACTATCTTGAAGATTTACAGCGAAAAAGCTTTCCTCACTGACTTCAGTGCGCTTAAGTGGGTCTGGATCCTCAAAGTTTTCTACATATGACCCATCGACGCGGGTAACACCATAGCCTTTTCTAAGGAGTACGGCTTTTAAATCTCGGTTTCGATCCCGGTTCAGATCCGCAGGAGAGGCCGCGTGTTGGTCCGTAGTCGGCGAGTCGGTAACACACCCCTCCGAATCATCAGGAGCGCTCCTGTGGGCTGTCAGGATAGCTACATCGTGTTCCTGTATGTGCTGGTGAAGTCTTGATAGAGAAGATTCGTTTAAAAACCCTCTCCAAGTGTCGTGGAAGTTAGGCATGTCCTAAATAGTTCCCTTATACTTATAATGTAACATGCTCTCTTATAAAAGTTAAGTAAAAACCCCGCCAGTTAAGGCGGGGTTGTGGTGTCGGTGAAACTCAAGTCATCACTGCCAGAGTGTTGTCGAAGATTTATCTTACAGTGAGAGTGTTAAGGTTCGCTGTACTTATAAATATAACCACTTTTTATATATTGTCAAGTATTTTCTTGCTTTTTTTGTTCTATTCTGTATCCTGCACGGGCAATAACAATCGCATCAGCCATATCAAAATACTGCGCTTTAGGGTTTCCGTGTCGCGTATATTCCACCTTAAAGGCGCCTTCGTTTTCTAAGAGGTACTCCATCACAACTTTCTTTGCTTTCGTGCCGCGGGGGATCTTAATGCCTGCCTCTTTTCGCGCGGCGGTCGCTCCTATGTACTCGGGCTCAATCTCGAAGAGTTCGTAAAGCAACCACGATACAATGCCATTAAATCTCTGGAGCACGGCCATTGTCTTCGCCGATGAGCCGCCGCTATTAAAGAATGTGAAAGGCTGTTCGATGTAGATGTGTTGGATAGGGAATTGTGCTGTGGCTTCCAGTATGCGCAACTTCCCTTCGTTATTACACTGGTACATCTCAAAGATATCCATTATCTTTTCTTTTATCGCAAGAGTTTTTGCAAAAACATTCTTCTCTTTTCGCAGATCAATATAGTCATAATAGACTAATTCGTCTTCTGCGACCACAGCAAAGCCAGTAATACTAGTTGATACGTCAACGCCTAAAATCATATTCTTATTATATCAGATATCTAGCTTAAGTTTAAATGAAATGTTTTCTGCTTCTTTCTTTAAAACAGGATTAGAAAGAGTAGCCACAGCAATGAGGTTTTTGTTTTTGTCATAAACACCTATCCTTGAAACATAAACCTGTCTCTCGAAAGACGCGGAGTAATCACTATAACTAGAGCTTGCAATGTTCTTAAGTTCTAATTCAGAGTTCTCTTCATAGATAGCCGAAGATGTATAGAAAGTGGAGTCTTGACCATATTTCAAAAAGGTAGGATTCGTTGAATAATTGACTTCGCCGCTTTTTGCATGGGTGAACATTGTCAAAACTTGTGTTTCGTTAGTGCCCTTAAAGTCCATCGTGAAAGAGGCGCTTGGAGTGGGGGTCGCGCTATCATTAGCGCCCACACCATAATGAATCCAACTAGGCCTCTGGCCAGCGCCGTCTAATATAAATGAGGTGGGGTTAAGATCCCACGCACCTGTCAGCAGTAGCACCCCATCATTATAGAGAGCCACGCCAGCCACAGACCCGCTGCCGGTGCTGCCAACTGGGCCTACTTGTATAAGCTCGCCGTTCTGCGATATATCTTGTAGCTCCCCTTGTAAGGAGCCCGATACATACCATTTAAGCGAGAGAGTTCCTGGCTTTATCTGTGTTCCATAAAAGATGGAGGGAATAGAAATAAGGTTGAGGGTTTGTGTGTCTTTGTTTCCATAGATAGAATTCACTTTATAGTGCCTGCTCATTACGGAATAGTAATCTAGCTTACTTCTCAATGCGACGTAATGCGGGTTATAAAAGGTGGGGGCCGTACTAACAAAAGAAGAGGTGATATATTCTCTGCTGATTGCAGCTTGTAGTGGATAGGTTCCCACCAAAACATCGCCATAAATGAATTCGTTATTCCATGTGCTTTCATCTCCGGATTGGAATCCAAAAACAGTCTTAAATGTTGATCGCGCGCTATCCTTCGAAATCCAAGGATAAATGCGACCGTTATCGAGCAATATTGTAAGAGGGTCACCGCCGCCGGTCTCTGAAGAGCTTACGGTTGCATAACTTCCTGCGCGACCAATAATGCGGTCATCACTAATATCTTCCGGACGGTCGATGTTATATTCGTAAAGGCTGATATAACCTTTTGACGAAGAAACGTTTCGGACTAAATCATTCCTGGCGCCTGATTGGTGAGGAACGTTGTTGTAGATGACTTTTGTATCATAAATAACGAAGTTACACGTCGGGTGCAACTTCATTGTGTTGGTAAAAACCTCGTTCGACTTGAATTCCTTCAAGGACATTTTTAGTAATCCAGTCGGACACGTATCGTCAAATCATTATTTGGATCTTTTCGGAGAGGCTCTGATAGTTTTGCGACAGCTAGCATCTCTCCTGCCGCATTATATAGCCCAACGGTCGTAATGTAGGAGATCGGATTGTCGCTAGCCACGTTCTTGACTCTAATCTTACTACCGGACACGTATGTTGGGTTTGCGCTATAATTGAAGTCGTTGTGGTTGACGCGGCAGAAGTAGATTTTAGAGTTAATTTCTGTGGTATTGTTGAATGAAAGATTTTGTAAGCGATGGCGCAATGCATCACAGGAGCCGGTAATTGAGGCAGTTGCGAAGGATTGAGTAACGTTCCAAGCAGGTACTGTCGGTCCAACTCCTGATCCACTATTAAAGTCTGTTACCCCTTGAAAGACAGAAGAGGTTAATACTATTATTCCTGCTTCGTAAAACACGACGCCTTTGGCGGTCGCGGATGCTGGAGAGTCATAAAGCAGCCCATAGTTTCCGCCGATGACGTTTTTGATGCCATCGCCGCCGACAGAAGCGCTAGCATCTGTGAGAGTTACAACACCAGCGAACGGAGTGGCCCAAGAGCCTGTTCCCAATGTAAGAGAAACATTTCCTCGCTTGATTTCATCTTTGGTCAAGAGCCGAGAAAAGGAGATAAAGAAAGCGTCTTGTATAACCCCAACACCATCGAGATTTAAATCGCTCTCAAACTTTTGAATATTGTCTGCGTTTGAAGCTGTATAACCTAGCAAGACTTGCGCGTATTGGTTATAAAGATTGATCTTCTTGGTATTCTGCGTGGCAGTCGAAGAAGATACTGGAGAAGTCGAATCATACCCAACTGTAAGGTCAAAAATATGGTTTGAGGACGAACTCAAATAGGGATAGTCATATACACTTTGGAACATGCCATGTGTATAATTCTTAATATTGTTGTCACTATATGTACCACTGCAGATGGTTCCCGTAATCGGGATTGTCTCATGCAATAAAGTGGTAGTGGTGGTAATGTCCGAAGTCGGATCAATTATCTCTGTGTTGATTACTGGCATTTATTTACTCCGTTTGTGTGCCTATGCGCTTCTTATAACTCGTACTGGAAGACCAATAGTCGCCCCAGTTGTTAAGCCTGTTATATAGACAAATGTATCAATATAATCATATGTTCCCGATCCAATCGAAGGTGACGGGGTGGCAGCTGTTGACCCGATCTTGCTGTATAAATTATCACTCGTAGTCGAACTACAGAGGGCGTCATGAACCATCAACTTGAAAACTGTTACTGTGTCGCCTGGGCCCGAGATCGCAGAAAAGGCTGCAACTGAAACACCAGTTTGAGTTTGGTAAACCGCATCATTAATTCCGTTAACTCTATAAGTAGAATAGTTTTCTAGGCTTGTATCTGCTGAAGAACCGGCAATTACCCTTAAATTCTGTGGCAACAGAAAGGCGCCACCTGTCGAGTCAACCGAGAATGATTGGCCCGGGGCGGGGCCCATGACGGCCTTAAAAATTCGATTGTCTACGCTGATCGAGTATGTTCTATTAGAGAGCCTCAGATTCCTAATATACGCGGCTTGATTGCTTTGTGTTTTTGCTAAATCAGTGCTATTGATGCCGCCCTCGATATAGATAGCGGGAACGTTATTTGTTGTATTGTCTTGGTATTGGTCTGATGTAATTGACAGATTCCCAATTGTCGTAGAATTAGTGGCAACATAATAAATCCCACCATAAATCGACTGCATAGTAGGCTGCAAAGAATTAACCTTCAAAGATGGCATGTAGAGAATATTCTTGTTGGAGATATTCAAAAGTCCATAGTTGATATTCGAGACCTGCGTCGTGGATTGAAAGATTGGAG
>Ga0209128_1003222_pt1 | contig 10152 bp, 12 predicted proteins | sample ETNvirnome_6_100_FD_184072 | JGI IMG/M metagenome (GOLD analysis project Ga0209128, IMG submission 184072) | Marine viral communities from the Pacific Ocean - ETNP_6_100 (SPAdes) (version 2) | ecosystem: Environmental > Aquatic > Marine > Oceanic | place: Pacific Ocean | collected 2013-06-19
CCGCTCTGTCAATGTATTGGCCCCATCCGCGGTGGTAGAAAATAAGAGTCTTCCGGGAGTGTCGTTTGATCCCGGGGTGGCGTCACACTCGGCCATGATGCCGGCGCTGAGATCGAAGTTACTCCCGTCATAGGAGTACCAACGAAGAGACCCAAGATTGTCGTCGTCCTGCACAATAGCTGGGCTCGCCATTGTTCCTCTGGCACGCTGAAGAATAAGGTTGGGTCCGTCGACTGCAGTTGAGTTATTATATTGGGTGACGGAAGATACAGCTGTGCTAGCGACATCAGTTGCTACCGTCAACATGTGGTCCACGGTGGAAGTTCCAATACCGACGTTACCGGCGGCATTAATTCTCATGGCTTCAGCCAAAGTGTCGTCTTCCATCGTGGAAAATATCAGCCCACTACTTTTTTCTCCTAAGGTTGTTGTGTGATCAGTGCCGATGGGGCACTCGACTGCTGTTATTCTCGCAACCCCTTTCTTCGAGCCGCCGGAGGGGACATTTTCAACCACAAAATCAATAGAAATCGGCCCAAAGTCGTTAACATCCGCATCATCAGGTCGATAATTGTGTAACCTCAGCATTGTCCTGTTTGTTGCACCATCATCGACAGTATTCTTGATATCTAGATACGCTTCTGGAGTGTCCGTAGACCCAATATTAATACTACTTGTTGAATAAGCATTAGAGGAATCGATCGGTATAAATATGTCGCCGGCTACTGCAGCAACATTTCCCAAAACGAGTTCGTTGGATGAGTTAACAGCTATAAAGCTTGAATTGTTGGTCGGAGTTCCGGCACTAATCTCTTGCCCTAGGTTATCAGCAAGAAACCTAAGTAGACGGCCTTTGGACTGAGCCTGTGAAAAGGTCACTTAACTATTTCGGTCGACAGTGCAAATATTCCTAAAGATGTGAGTGTACCAATTCCAAAGCCCAAAGCAACCATCCAAGGTTCCTTGTTTGGGTTTTGCTTGAGAATCAGTTCTTCTAGGCGGTCATTCTCCGCCGCCTTGAGAATCATCATGGATTCGTATCTATCCTTCCAAGATTGAATCTCGATATCTTTATAATCTAATTGCAATTCAAACCGCTCCGCCTGAATATGTAGCTCATAACCTATCCGTAAATCACATTCCGCACCTTCAAATTTCTTATCCACTGCAATTTTTGCGGCCGCGTCGGCCGACAAAAGCACTCCATCAAAGGGGGCAACTTCGCCAGCCTTTATAGAAATCACATCGTACTCGGCCGCTGGCTCTGGTTCGTCAGCAAACGCTATGGTGGGGCACACCAAAAAAGAAATCAAATAAAGTGATAATATTTTTCTAACCATTTTTTAATCCAAATGCCTCCGCAATTTCTCGGGCTAACTTCTCGGGATCATTATAACTTTCATTAACTATTTTTTTAAGTTCTGCTTCTTTTTGCTTATCCAAAGTTTCCCCTTTTTTCTTGAACTCTTCTTCAAGTTCTGCTTTTCTTTTTAGGTGTTCCTCTAAGCGCGCATTCTTTTCCGCAACTTCATTGGCATGAATTCCCTCTAGGGTTTCTATTTCAGCATCGTGAGCTACTTTCTTTGATTCTAGTAAATCTAAGACGCCGGCGAGAAATGCCGCATTACGCGTTAGCGCACCAATAAGAGCAGCCCCCACAAACAGGAGCCCTAGAATAATGGCCCACCAAAACTTTTTGGCCCAAAGCCAAGCTTTTTTAGCAGCCAACTTTAACTTTAAAAGTTTCACTAGTTGTACCCTTTCAGTCGAGCCACAGCATCAATCACTGTCTGGCCACCAATATAAACGCAGGTAATAATCACCCAATCGCTAGATGCTAAATCCGCAAATAGCAAGAGCCCCGTTGCGGTACTCCATGCTAGCAGCTTACGAGATACGAGCTTGTTTAGTCCTTTGTCTAATATATGTTTCATCGCTTTAAACTCCTTCTATTCTAATTAGAATGAAAATAAAAGTATGGCTTAACAACTTAAGCTATTGACTTACTCGCGCATAGTCGCCGCTCTTATCAATAGTGATTTCCACATCCACGATATCTTTCAGCGAGTCCAAATGAGAAATAAGAATGACTGTTTTGAAATACATCTTAATGAGCTGCAGAATTCGAATAAACCCCTCCATATTTTCGGCATCCAGAGCGGTGCCGGGCTCGTCAAGAATAAAAATATTCCCCTTTGGAAGAGACGATACCGAGAGCAACGCTAAACGAATGACCATGGCAGCAACTGTCTTCTCGGCTCCAGAACCCATTTCAATTGGCCGAGGATCGTGCTTGGGATGCTTGAGAAGGATGTCTAACTTGCGGCCATCTTCTTGAAAGAAAACCTCAAAGTCTACAATATTCGAAAGAACTTTAGCAATCTCACCATTGATTACAGGCAAACGCTTCTTAATAATATCATAGGCAATCCCATTCGAATGCATGCAACACATAAACAAATCATATGCAGCATACTCTTCACGAATATTAATAAGATCCTGCTTCTTTTCTTTGAGCGATTCTACCTTTTGTTCCAGCGAACCAATTGCCCGGTGGTGTTGATTAACAAGTTCTTCATATGTTTGAATTACTTCCTTGGTTTGATATATCTGCGCCTGGACACCGTTCCGGGATGCAAGTAGTTTTTCAATATTTTGGATTAATTCTTTTTTGTCTTCATACAAAGCAATTCTTTCGTCTGTGTCGACAAGATCATTCTTATGTGTCTTTATCTTCGCATAGAGCCTTTCAATCGAAACCTTATTGTCGCGCTTTTCAATCTCAATATTGTTTTTCTTTATAATAATATTATTATATTTATCGATTACCTCAATCATCTCTGCTGAATTAACCGATACAACTTTAGACTTATAGCTTTTAGCGTCTTCGATCTTATCAATAATGTCGACCTGAAGGGATGGTAGTTCAACAGCCGCCAAATGTGCATCTCGAATGAATTGGCAAACAGGATACTTATTCCCACATGGAACTTCATCCAAGAGTTCTACCTTCTTGCTCATTACTTTGTATTCATTGTCCATCAGGCGCGCTTGATTTACTATGTCATCATATTTTTGTTTAAAGTTGTCGTAACCTTTTTTCTTTTCTAAGAGATCCTCAATATCAATAGTTGTTAAAAAATCATCATATTCTTGGAGATATTCCTCATAGTCGGAATTCTCTTCTTTAAGCTCCAAAATATTGATATTTGTTGTTTCTATCTTATCTTCTAACGAAGACTTGGTTTCAAGCAATAATTTAATATCCAATCGTTCAGCTGGAATAGAATCAATTTGTTCCGTCAATGATAGGTATTCGATCTCCGCTACGCCAAGGTCTTCTCTTAATTGTTCACAAGTTAAAGCTTCTTTATCCAACTCTGCTTGAGCTTCGTTCCTATGAAGTTCCGCGATCGCTATATCATTATCATAATTGACCTCGCCAATGCGACGCATAACAGCTTTTAAATCTGACGAATCTTCGTGAGCAAGTTTAAACTTTCTTTCAAAAATATCTAAGTCTAAAAACTTCGCTAAAATTTCCTTGCGACGCGTAGAACCTTCTTTGATAAATGACAGGTTATCAAGCTGACTAGACATGGAAGTGAGCAAGAAGTCTTCAACTGTGCCAAATCTTTTACGAATTTGCGCATCCGTTTCGTTGCGTGTTGTGCCGTTCAGGCTTACAACTTCACCAACTTCAGGATCTACTCCACTAAAATCTAAATTTGTGCGTGCCTCGTTCGTAACTTCACCTTTAAGTTTCTTAACATATTTCTCTGACGTTCTCTCAATTGTATACTTTTTCTCCCCAACCTGGAGTTCTACGGTGCCGTAGCAGTCCTTCTTGTTTTGGTTGATAATATTATAATTCTTGCGCTCATTCTTCGAGGTAGTATTAAACATGGTGTATAACAAGCCATCAATAATACTAGATTTTCCTGAGTAATTCTTCCCAAAGATTCCCACTATTCCATTAAGATTTGAAAAGTCGACGGTGTTGCCCTCTCCATAATTGAAAAGATTGCCGAACTCAAATTTATTAAGATTCCAATTAACGTTGCGAGCTACCTCTTCGGTCTCTTCGGTTCGTGAATTATACTTTCGGTTTAAATCAAATATACGCTGAATCATTTCCTCGGTTGGCTCATAGTCTTCAAGATATTCCCGAATAAGATTCTCCTGCACTCCCTTGTCGCGGAGGTTTTCTACTTTGAACCCGGCGCCGATCTCGACAGTTCCGCGCTCACCAGCGGCACGATTTAAAAATGTAATACTTTCTGGTTTAAATCGATTCTTGGCCACTTCCACCGCCTTGCGCATAACATCAAGAGGCAAATTATTATTGCTTACAAGACGCAAACGCGCAGTAGGGGCGATCTTTGTGCCCCTAGGCATGCGACCCTTTGGCGTGAGTTCGATTGTTACGAATGGTTTGGGATTAAGCAAAACGTGATGTTTCACTTCAAATGTATCTTTGTCTTCAATTTCCCAAATCAAAAATCCCTTGTCGTTGGTCTCTCCATGATTCTGTTGAACCGTAGAGCCCGCGTACCTCACCCGACCATCAGGGTCCAAAACCTGATTAGTCTTGTGAATGTCTCCCAACAGAGCGTAATCATGTCCGCCGAAAATTCCTACGTCATGATCTCCATGAGTCATAACCCATCCGGTGTCAGTCTTAACTCCAGACACAGAGCCATGATAAAGGGCGACGTTGATACGCGCCGGGTCGCTCGGCTTAACCCAGTTTTCCTCATCAAAAACCGACAACACGTTAAAGGCAATGTCCGGGCCTACAAGGACTTCTCCGGCATTCTTAAGCAGATGTAGGTCCGGCAGGTTTAAAGCCTTTACAATCGGTGTGAGGGCGTCCTGGCGCGTGCTATTCTTTAAGTTGCCGTCGTGGTTGCCCAGGATGATGTAGGTGGGCGCGATACGGGCCAGATTTGCGAAGAAGTCGGAGCAAAGCTCGACGAACTCTGGTGAAATCTGGGTCTTGGTGTGGGCGATGTCGCCGCAGTGAACGATATAGTCTACGTTTTCTTTTCGTAGTGTTTCATATAATTGATCGAATACAATCTTATACTCGTAGTGAAACTTTAAATTCTTTATGTGCGTGTCTGCTATATGTGCTATCTTGTACAAACAGTTCTCCCCTAAGCTATGATACTAGTATACACCAACGACAAGATGTGTCAAGTATTATTTTGTCTTCTTCATGGGGCCCGAGCACATTTCATCAAATTTAGGATCGTCTTGGGCACACGCCCATTTCCTTTGTTTCTCAGAATAAACTTCCGAGAGATCAAAATCTATCTTCCCCGACAAATCTTCTGGACGTTGGACTTTCGGGTCTTGCATAAATCTCTCTCGTTCCGCGTCGCTAGGCTGATAGAGCCCGGGCTGAATGGTGTCCATGGCATACGCGAGGAGTTTAACGGCTGCTTGGGCGCCGTGTTCTCTTTCCAGTTGTCTTGCTAATTTTTCAGCAACATGAGAAATCTCATGTTCTTCCATTTCATCCGGGGTCATTGGGGGATCGCCACCGAACTCGTTAAGCAAGTGCTTTCTCCAGTTTTCCAAGAGGAGCTTCACTTTGTTATTCTCTATACATCGGGTTGCCCATCAAGTCGCCAAGATAAGCAATAACTTCTTCGTCGGCGCCCAAGCCGAGCATTTCGGCTGCTGTTTGAGGGTCTGGAGCATCACCCACCTTCTTCAAGCCCAAAACTCTCTGCGGCGTACAGAGCATAAATGCCAGCATGACCCGGGGCCAATCCCAAATCAAGGAAATGCTGCTTGATCGCCTGATAGTTAGGAGGGATCTCGTTATCTCTCAAATATTGTGCAAACTCATCCGTCATCGCCAAAAAGGGTCTTGTTACGGTCATTGCTTCTTCCGATGGACTAGAAAGATCTTCTTCGGGCTCGGGGTAATCTTCAATCCCGGCGCCCGGTCGGGTGGCGCCGTGCATTGCATCGTCGTCGCGATATAACTCTTCCCTAATGATTTCTTTGAGCCTTTGTTTGCTGATTTTCATATTTTAATGCTCTCCAGTAATGTTTTGGCTTCCTGCAGACCATGCGCCGCGAGGTCTCGCTCGCGCGGATTAAGCTCACCAAAACGCTTCCGAAGTTCGCTTGCCTGCTGATGAATTAGAGAGATACCCTGCAGAAGATCTTCCAGCATCCGTGCCGCAGCTTCAGGGCGATCCTGCACATACTGATCCGCCGTATTAGCTTCTGAAAACTCTTCCTTAATAATCTCTCTGAGCCTTCGCCTTGAGATTTTCATTACTTTCTCCAGCGGCCCGTGCGGGCACCATAAGCAAGTCGATCGATTTCTCGTTGCGAAGGATCTCCCGAGAGATGTAAAGTTTCTTCATCATGGGGGTCCGGCGGGGGCTCTTCTGCTTGTAGTTCCATCTTCTCTAAATCGTCATCGCTGTAAAATGATGGATAAGGACGATTATCGGTGGAAATATCATTCCGCCTCAGATAGGCCATGGCCTCTGCCTTGTCGCCAAATACGAGGGCGCCAATGGTGTCCGGAATGTCGGTGTTCCACAAAGGTCCCCATCGGTTGTAGCGTTGCAAATACCTTTCGTCGGCGCCGACTCCAGTCTTCTCAATTACCCACACGCCTCCAGCGGTCTGCAAGACCTCACTGATTTCTTCCTTGATAATCTGTCTTAGTCTTTGCTCGGGGATTTTCATTTCTCGCTCCTAGAGTAGAGAGCAGTGACCAACGGCGATGCCGACCACAAGAGCAACAGCGCTGTTCGCCGCCAAAAGTACATAAAGCTCGCGCGGCGCGCGAAGCAATAAAAGATCTCTGCTCAAAGCCAAACTATTCAATAATAATTGTTTCATTTTATATTATTCCTTTATACTGACATTGCAAGTGTCAGCAGTAAATAGTTATCCGAAGTGATAAGAGTCGCATTTTCAAGGCATTTCTGAAATTGTCCTTTATTCATATCTCCTACATCATCATGATCCCCAACGTCAACCTTCCAAACTTCGATGTCAAAGTCCAATAAAATTTTGATAATCTCAAGCTCTTTCTTCTTTGCATCGGGGTCGAGGGCTACATAAACCCCAGCATCCTCTTTAACAATCTTTCGAAGCAAAAGTGAATTTTGGTTTAAGGTAGAACCGAGGATAGGAACCGCGTTTCGGCCTGCGGTGATCGCATCAAAAATACCCTCAACCAAAACGATATCCGAACTCCAATCCACAAAGAGATCGTTAAATACGATATTCTTGCTAGCCGGAGGGTTTTTATATTTCGGATAAAAAGCTCTATCATAGGACCGCGATACAAAATAGTTCAGGTCTCCCTCTTCATCAAAGGAGGGAATGATAACCCTTCCCTCATACTCTCCCTGGCTGCAATACCCCATCTTCCACCAAACAATATCTTGTTTGCTGATTCCTCTCTTTCGCAAATAGTTGCGGGCTGCGAAACCGGTAGGGGGCACATTGCGATTTGCCAAGGATACAAACCCTTCAGGCATCTCAAGTATCTGTTTTTCTTCTATTTTCTCGGCGAACAGGTCTTCGAGTTTATTGTAATCAATCTCGGAGGTTAGATCGCGCCATTGAGATTTGTCATGATTCGTGCCAAAACGGCGAACGACGCGGTAAAGATTCTTGCCCCGAGTATCGCAGACCCAACATTTATAGAAGCCCTTTTCGAGGTTTACAGAAAATTTTCTTTTATGATGATCGCAGTAAGGACACTTAAAAAGAAACTCGTTGTTGGTCCGATAAGAGGACCCCAACACATTAGTCAGTATCTTTAGCTTCTTCTCTTTCACGTACCCAGCCGGCCTTTGCAATCACGTAGCTATCCGACCGGTCAGCATAACCAGCCTTTGGATTTCCATGCCTTGTATATTGTACCTCAAAAGCATCGACGTTGTCAACAACAAACTGCAGTGCGACTGTTTTTGCCTTCTGTCCCTTCGGAACTTTAATGCCGCAAAGCTTGCGCGCCGACGTGGCGGCTAAGTACTTTGGCTCAGCTCCAAAAGTATTATAGCATATCCACGACACAATACCATTAATTTTGGACAACAAAGAGAGAGTCTGTGCTGAAGAGAATCCAGACCTAAAAGACTGAAGTGATTGTTCAATATAAACATGTTCTATAAAATATTTAGATCTGACGGAGTTGAGGACAACTTCCATCTCGGCGGCCTTCTGAAAAAAGTTCTTTTCTTTTCGCAGATCGATGTGATCGCAGACCACAATGTTACCGTCATGATCCAATATAGTATAGCCAGTTATGCTGGTGGATATGTCGAGTCCTAAAATCATTAAATATCTATTTTGAGCTTAAACGTAAAATCTCGGCCGGCTGTTTTTTTAATAGGAGTTGCCGGTTTGGCGATCGCGATGAGATTTTCATTTTCGTCATAAATACCAATCTTAGAAATATAAGTGGTCTTTTCAAAAGACCCAGTAGGATCATTATACGACGAAGAAACAATATTTTTAATGACTCTTTTGCGATCTTGCAGATATGCAGTCGATCCCGTCTTGACATAGCTTCCAGTGGAAAACTGCACATAGCTAGGATTATTGGAATGATTTAAAAGTCCCTTTGGCGCTGATGCAAACATTGTAAGCGACTGAACTGTGGTGGTGCCACTCATGTCGGCGATGTAAGATGACTTTGTGGTGCTGTCCCACGCTCCTGTAACTGGTTGTGCAAAGTAAATCCACCTAGGAAAGTCAGTGGTATTATTTCCTTTATAATCTTCCTGGGCCTCGGGATCCATGGCCCAGGCGCCCGTTAAAATCAACATGCCTTCATTATAGAGAACGATTCCAACTGGACTTCCGGGCAGTGCTCCAGTGGTTTCATAAAGTACTCCATTTTTAGCAGTATCTTGTGCTCGGCCTAATAGTGTGCCTGTGAAATAAAACTTAAGATCAACAGTGCCCTTTTTAATACTACTACCATAAAAAATACTGGGAATACTTACGAGCCCCAATTCACAATTGTCGAAGTCTCGGCCGGCAGGAGCAGCGGCATCCACATAGGTGTTGCTCGACGAATAGGCAAAGTTAGGATTGATATAATTGTAATAATTAATTGTATTTTTAAGCGCGCGGATTCGAGTTACGGCCGCTTCGCCCGATACAGCGATCCCGGTTCCGGAGCTTTTATCAAAGGTGGCTGCGGTGCTGCGGGGCGTAGTAGAGGAATAATATTGGGGGGTGATAGAAGCACTAAGAGGATAAGAGGAATAGATAATTTCCCCTGCATTCATGGCACCAAACCCTCCCTTACTCGTTGTACGGAAGGCCATCCGTGTGCCATCTTTGGACACCCATGGTCTTATAAGATTATTATTTATTACATTGTTGGGGCCAAATTTGCGGCCCGTCGTTTCACCATCCGCGAGGGGATCAGTGCCGGCCTCAGATCGGTCGACATTCATCTCGTAAAGACTGATGCCTCCTGAATTGAGTAAATTTAAAGAACTGGTTAGTGACCCAGAGACAACTGGGGCATTATTATAGAATACTGACCCACTATATAATCGTAAACTTACTTGAGGGTAAGCCTTAATCGTATTGATGTAAACATCATTTCGACCAAACTTATGGAAAAACTGGGACATGCCATAACCTAGTAATCCAGACGTACCCTAATTGTAAACTCATTCGATGGGTCCTTCTTCATGGGCTCCGACAGTTTTGCCACAGCCAGGAGTTCGTTATCCGGGGAATATAGCCCCACAGACGTTGCATAAGATACCGGAGTATCTTGTGAATTATTTTTAACTCTGAGCTTACTAGATGAGAGATAGGTGGGATTTGATGAATAGTTAAATTCGTTGTGGTTTGCTCGACAGAAATAAATCGTAGAATTCAACTCTGTCGTGTTATTAAACTGAACGTTATAAATTCGATGCCTCAATAAATCGCAACTAGCAGAAATAGCATTCCCTGACAGAACATTATTAATGTTATTGGTGCCGCTCATCATAGGCAACGCTGGGCCGCTGGTGCCGTTCTTAGAGAACTGCGCTCCAGAAATTGATGAGGAGAGCAGCCCCACGGCGGCGTTTCTGTAGGCGCCTCCGGCCGTAGGAGTATCATAAGAGCCAGAAAAAACAGATGCAGTAACCA